>Ga0316583_10000139_pt1 | contig 17155 bp, 14 predicted proteins | sample J_170502JBrBrA_D_FD_204513 | JGI IMG/M metagenome (GOLD analysis project Ga0316583, IMG submission 204513) | Rhizosphere microbial communities from salt marsh grasses in Alabama, United States - J_170502JBrBrA | ecosystem: Host-associated > Plants > Roots > Rhizosphere | place: USA: Alabama... | reverse complement strand
TGTTGACCAAGTTAGGGAACTCGGGGTTAAACAAGCGGTCATTGCCAAAACCGACGAGGTTGTAGAACGCATCACCGCAGGAATGAATGTCAATGACGTTCGTGCGGCTCTGCGGGGCGACGAACCAAGACGCCCCAATCCCCGCCTACGGCCCCATGCTGACAGTTTTTGGCTGCATATACGACCCAGTTTCTACCACACCGAAGTCACTAATATCTATCCAACATTCCGGCTGGGTTGGCTATCAACATTTATGTTCGTTTGGGAAACCATCACGGGCATCATCTTGATGGTTTTTTACACACCAAGCCCTTTGGTGGCCTACGGCAATATGTGGAACATTCTAGCCAACGTACCATTGGGGCAATTGTTCCGCAATATGCACCGCTTAGGTGCGGAAGTTATGGTGATTGTTGTTGCCCTTCACATGCTGAGAACATTTATAACGGGCAGCTATAAAAAACCACGCCAATTTACCTGGGCAACCGGCATGATTCTCTTGGTGCTTACCCTATTATTGAGCTTCAGCGGATATCTTTTACCCTGGGACCAGCTAGCATATTGGGCGCTGACTGTATTTCTAAGCGCCTCCGAGGCCGCTCCCGCGCCACCAGCTGTTAACCAAAATATTTTACTCATCGCCCAGGGTGGTCCCTCCCTCGGAGCGAACGGGCTTCTACGCTGGTATTTGCTGCATGTTCTACTTATGCCCCTTTTGCTGGGCATATTCTTCTTCGTCCATTATTACAAGGTGGTTTTACATGGTTTGTCCCTGCCTCCAGGACGCGAAGAAATAGGCGAGGACACAGCAAAACGCGTCCCACGAGATGAACGGACTTACTTCATCCCCGATTTGCTGACCAGTGAACTAATGTGGACAGCTTTACTTTCCCTATTCTTGATAGCCGGATCACTTTGGTTGTGGGATGCCCCACTGGAAACTCATGCTGATCCGGTTGTTACCCCACTCCATGTTGTTGCACCATGGTACCTTTCTTGGTCACAGGGCTGGCTCAAACTGGCAGATAAGACCATTATAGTTGGCTTTATTCCGTTACTCATGGTTGCCTTCATCGTCATGCCATATTTTGAGGTGGGTAAAAGCCGTCGTTATGCTGACCGCCGCGTTGGATTATCTGTATCCATGGTTTTCATTGCCTTCATGCTTGTCTCCAACTGGATGGGTACACCAGAATTTCGTGTTGAAAGCTCCCCCGATCGTGAAGTTAGCATCAAGGTGCTACCTGAAGAAGGCCCCAGTCTGCTTATGGCTGTACCCTATGAAGAAATTCAGCCGGGTTCCTATTTGCCGGGCCAGGTAGTATCTGGAAGTCCACACTTGACAGAAGCACTGGCTTACTACAAAACCATTTTAGAAGAGCATAGCTGTACAATGGGTAACCCGGCACTAACGGATTTCCATGTCGCTGCCTGTAGAATTGAGGAAGGCGGCACTGGTGAAAAGCGGTATGGCGTGGGTATCAATAATAAAGAGGCAATGCCGGATCCTTATTCGGAGCTTCGAGTTGAAGAGGTTCAGGATGGCTTATTGGAACTAAATCTCTATTATGAGGTTGCTAATCCTGATGACTTGAATGAAATCCTAAACATTTCCGATGATTGGGTAAAGCATAAGCATATTGATTCCAACTATGAGGAGGAATGTCGCTACTTCAATAAATGCTAGGCGACCAATTCGAATTTTCAGGTCAACAACATTTTAAGGTAGCTGTCATAAAGGAAGAAAGTAATGCAAGTTAAGATTATCATTGGAACTGTTTCTTTTATGATCGCCATGATGGTCTTGGGTTACGCAGCCATACGCGAGACGACGCGTCTGGAAAGATTTTCGGCTGCAAGAACCGGGCGTCAGATAGAAATGGGTGCACATCTTTACAATCAAAATTGCGCTACCTGCCATGGCGTTTATGCCAAAGCGGAAGAGTGCTATGATGCAGGCACTGGTGAGCCGATTGGCTGTATAGGCTTACCGCTTAATTACAATGCACTTCTTTGTGGGGACACATCCCTGCGCATGGAGGCCATGAACTGGTCGGGCACGAAAGAAGCATTCATACAGTCTACTTTAGCAAGCGGCCGTCCGGGAACGGAGATGCCTACCTGGTCAGAGAATTTTGGCGGACCGCTGCGCGATGATCAAATTGAAAACATCGCCCAGTTCATCCTAAATTATGAAACGGAGGAACTCTGTTCAGCCCCCCTCGTCGTCTTTGATTGGCCGGATACCTACGAAGAATACTCGGCCGAATTCCCAGAAGGCGACGCGGCCCATGGTGAAGAACTCTTCCTTACTCTCGGTTGCACCGGTTGCCATGGAAATCTGGAAGATGAAGCTTCGGCAACTGTTGGTCCCTGGCTTGGTAACATCGCCGAAGTCGGTGGCACCTTTGTTGAAGGGTTAAATGCCGAGGAATATGTCTATCAATCTATCCTCGAGCCCAGTGCTTTCATCGTTCCCGAATGTCCCACCGGTCCATGTGCCGGACCACCGAGCCCGATGCCGGATAATTTCCCGCTACGTATGAGCGAGAATCCGCAGGATCTTCAAGATGTCATGACCTATATTCTCGGTAAATAGGTCTATTCAATACTAACTTCATTAACGAAAAGCCGGGCTGACCTAGCCCGGCTTTTTCTTATTATTCGTTGGAGTGGATGGTTATATATTACATCCGCTTTAACTCCGTTCCACATCTACGGCAAAAACGATCATTACCTTCAGCCACCTGCCCACAATTATGGCAAAATACCATCTCTTTGGATTTTGTATTTTCAGCTTTCTTAGGTTTTGGTTTTATTGGCCGGCTAGACTTTCTCCCAGTTGTGCGTGTTGCTACAAACCATGTCCCAATGACAGCTAATGCCACAAGTCCGGCTATAGCTGCGAATAGGAGCCAATTGTTATTTCCGCCTTCTGCTGGCCCGACAACATCTTGACCTGAAGCCAGTTCAGGAGCCGATGTGACCTGACCCACCGTCAGAGCATCGGATGCCATGTCATATTGAAAACTCAATTGATAAGATGTCCCGACCGGCACTGGTCGCGAATCAAGTACGTGGTAAAAGAGCCCATCAGTCTGGTTTGTAAACATATTTGAAGCTGCTGGTTCGCTAGTAAGCGTATTCGCGTTGGCTGGCTGCTGGACCTCAGCCGACAGTTCGGCAACTGCTACATCGGCTATCCACTCAAAATCGTAAGACCTTGAAAGGCCATCCTGCTGGTATGGCGCATAATACTCCACACGAAACCGCGGACTTGAAATTACAAATGTGACGTTCCCATCGGCAGTGTCAAAATCGATGCTGGCCATTCCTGCCTCGTCAATGCTTGCCACAGCATTTATTTGTGCATTTTCGGGAATTGGGATAGAGACTTGCGCGGGCAAAGGTGTATTCTCCGGAAGCTGACCGGTTATTAGAACGAGCACAGAGGGATCATCAAAATCCGGCCAGAAGCTAATTTGAACAGAATCAAGCTCACCAGCCGGCTGCTGGGCGAATGCGATTGATGATTGTAAAGAACTGATCCAAAGAACCAGTAGAATTAGAGAAAAGAAACACCTCGAAATTTTCATGCATGCCCTCTCAAACGAATTCGACTGGCGCGACAGTATGGACATTCCAGGTCGGTATAATCCCGGCCACACGTTCGGCAAGTACGTACATCCATCGGCCGTTCATCAGCCAAAGAACCTAACACAATCACAATTTCTTCATCTACGTGCCTTAAAAGCCAGGACGTTAATGACTGGCCATTGATTATCCAATGACCTTCGTCATCTTGCCGCAAACTTCCGCTCATCACATCAAGCCCTGCCTCATGCGCCGTCGTAGCAAGTTTATGCATAGTAGCTCGTCTCATTCCGGACATAACGATTCCTTCTAACCTCCACCAAATATTGTGTAGAGTAACCAGCCAATCCCGGCCACAAAAAGAACCAAGCAGCCGATTTTAATCACCGTTTCGGCTAATTCAAAGACGATGCGCAAGATAATAACCCCGACGATGATAGCTCCGATTAATATCAACCAGGATTCAATTCCACCTTCCTGTAATGCGTTCCAAAGCGCGTCCATTATTTATCCTTTACAAAGCCTAACCACTCTCCTAACTTTAGCCCAGGGCACGATATTCATCCACCAAAAGCAATTTTCTTCAGTATTTATTGTATTGGTTCTCTTCTCGAACCCAGACAATTAATATGAACATAGAAACAACAATAATTGCCGCCCATATAATACCCGCGAATGAGAACCCAACAATGTTCCAGGCAAACGGTCCAAGAAATGATCCCAGCGATCGTCCAAGAAACATTGCGGCCAGAATAATTGACATTACCACAGCCCGCGAGCCGGGAACCAGCTCAGTCATAAGTGGTATGCCACCTACTACTGTGATTTCAAAAGCTAAAAAGAGAAAAAAGAGTGTAACCAAAGTCCCAAACAGGGTGGTGCTGGTTAACGGCAGTAAAAGATTACAAAATGCGGTAATAAAACCAAAAGTAATTATCACCGGCCGTTTTCCATAGCGATCGACCGACCACCCAGCAGCTGTTTCACCAACGAATTCAGCTCCTCCAATAATAGCTGCAGAAACGCCGAGGCTGGTCAGGCTAAGATTAAAAACATCTTCCATCCAACCACCGAAAACTATGAGCAGCATTTCATTGGCTGTGATGAAAAGGGTGATGTATAAAGCAGCGAATAAGACAACGTGGTGCTCACGCAATAGTTGGGAGATTTTTGCAAGGGGCGCGGTTGAAGAATCCTTCTTACTGCTTGTCGATATAGATCGCCATAAAACAAAAATCGCGACAACGCCCCCTACTCCAAACCAAAAAAATGGCGCCTGCCAGCTCTTTTGTTGCATGAGAAGACCGACAATTGGAACGCCAACAAGCAGTGCAAGGGACCAAGAATATTCGGTAATCGCAATAGCAGTTCCGCGATTAGCATATGGGACTTCATCACCCACATACGCTTGCATCGCCGGGTCATAAAGCACCTTCGCAATCCCTATAGCACACAGGGAGATCCCTAAAATCCAATAAGTAGGCCAGATAACTACAAGAATCGAGCCAAGAGAAAATATCGCCACACCTGTCATAAGGATGGCTCGCCGGCCATATCGTTCAGATAGAGGGCCAAATACCGGGCTTAGAAAACCCATTAGGTTCCGCAGGGTGATCAGGAAATAGATGTCCTCTCTAGATACGCCTAATCCCCGAGCCAACGCCGGTGAAAATGGATAAACAAAGCGGAGGGCGGTATTCAATACCAGACGAGCGCCTGCGAGAGCGATGAGCTGAACAGTCATCGATTTATTTCGCGTTGTATTCACAAATTGGAGTTTATCTGAGAGAATCTCACCTTGCGAGTTTACGCTTGTGCTCGAATTTCCTCTGCTATTTATTCGGTGCTACAATCAGCGCCATGTCAAGTATTTCCAATCAAGCCCTATCAAACCAAGAACGGGCCATGCGCGCAGTTTTATCCATACTATTGCCGGCAGGATCAGCCGTTCTCATTAGCCTCCTGGCAGGTATGTTCTGGGACATTTCTGCATTGTCAAATCAGGCTGCCGCTGCTGTATTATTGTCTTCCGCGGCAGTCGTCAGTTTAATATTGGGCATACGTTGGTATGGAATCAGTGGGATGGGGATGCGTGAGGGACGCGCATTAACAGCAGGACTGGGGTTCGCTTCCCTGCTCTGGATTATTTTTATCGTGTTACGCTTCTTTTTTGTTGATATTGCGCCATCTGCCATTGAAGGCCGCCCACCGGATGCCGGCCGGACATACATCTATTTATTATTATTCGAAGCCCTTGCTACCCAAATTTGGACTTACGGGTTGGTATTTCATGCTGTAACTGATTGGCGTGGACCAATTACTGCTATCTTCGTATCGGGTCTCATTTTTGGCCTGGCTGCAATCTCGCTTTTTCAAGAATCATTCTCGGGTTCTTCTGCCAGCATGATTTACTTCATCATTTTAGGATTTCTTTATGCCATCATCCGCTTACGCACAGGAAGTTTCCTGGGGACAGTGATCGTCCAATCGATTCAAAGTTTTACAACCTGGATCGTCCTCGCGCCCTATTCCGTACCTGATATCGCACAGCTCAACAATTTATATTTATCTGCAGTGATTGCTTATATGATCGTAGCCTGGCGTCTATGGCCCAAGCAGGTAAGCGATTATCGTATCTAAAATTTCTATCTTTGGAGGTTCAGTGTCTTATAACTACATTCTTGTCCAAACTGAAGATCGGGTAGGAATCGTTCAAATTAACCGGCCAAAAGCCTATAATGCTTTGAGCCCAGAGCTCATGATGGAATTAATGGAGGTTCTTGAAGCATTCGATAGAGATGAAAATATAGGCTGCATAGTCGTGACAGGTAATGATAAAGCTTTTGCCGCCGGCGCAGATATAAAATTTATGGCCGGAGACACCACGCCTGTTGATATGTTAAGAAACGCTTTCATTGATCAATGGGATCGCCTGGCCAGGATTAATAAGCCGGTCATCGCTGCTGTTTCCGGTTATGCGCTTGGTGGTGGCTGTGAATTAGCCATGGCTTGTGACATGATTGTCGCCAGTGAGACAGCAAAATTCGGCCAGCCGGAGATCAATATCGGCGTTATTCCCGGGGCTGGTGGAACTCAAAGACTAACCCGCATCGTGGGTAAAGCCGTCGCTATGGAAATGATTCTAAACGGCCGAACCTTGAGCGCCGAAGAGGCTTTGCAATTCGGGCTGGCCAATCGCGTCGTTTCTGTAGAATCCTATCTTTCCGAGGCTGTTTCCCTGGCAGCTGAAATTTCTGCCCAAGCCCCAGTAGCCGTGCGTCTGGCAAAACAGGCAATTAATGCCGCATACGAAGGGTCCTTAAAGACGGGACTTGAACTAGAACGCAATTTATTCTTTATGCTCTTCAGCACCGAAGATCAGAAAGAAGGTATGGATGCTTTCCTAAACAAACGCAAGGCGACCTGGAGCGGTCGTTAGCAAATCCAGTTTTTCACCAGAATCATGAAAATAAATCGCGGTATTCTATACGGCATTGGCGCCTATACATTGTGGGGCTTGCTTCCAATTTACTGGAAAGCCCTCCAGCAAACACCAGCCCTGGAGATTTTGGCCAATCGAATGGTCTGGTCCTTGGTATTCGTGGTTACCTTGCTCCTGATCTGGCGTCATTGGTCCTGGCTTCGTCCCGCTTTGAGAGATCGCCGCATCCTGGTTACCTATTTAGGAACAGCCAGCCTTTTAGCAATAAACTGGTTCACATACATTTGGGCCGTCAACGCGGGATTTATTATTGAGACGAGCCTTGGTTATTTCATCAACCCCCTTCTAAATGTGCTTTTGGGTTTGCTGTTTTTACAAGAGCGGCTGCGTGTTGGACAAGCCTTGGCTCTTTGCCTGGCTCTACTCGGTGTGATCTATTTAACCATCGTTTATGGCTCATTTCCTTGGATAGCCCTTGTCCTGGCCTTGACCTTTGGTTTTTATGGTCTACTCCGTAAAACAGGCTCGCTGAAAAGCGCGGAGGGCCTGACCCTTGAAACGGCTTTCTATTTCATACCAGCAGTAGCCTATCTCCTCTTCGTAAATGCCAGCGGAAGCGGCTCTTTCGCCAATGGTGATCCGCGCACAACAATTTTATTAGTGGGCACCGGAATTGTTACCGGCGTCCCATTAATATTATTCGGCGCAGCGGCTAAGCGTATAACCATGACTAATCTCGGTTTACTACAATATATCGCCCCAACATTACAATTCTTGCTGGGGGTATTCGTCTACCAGGAAGAATTCAGCCAGGCACGTTTAATCGGCTTCGCCATAATCTGGTCAGCTCTCATTGTTTATTCAATCGAAAGTTTACGACACAGTCGAGGCAAAGTGAGCTCTCAGACTCTAATTGAAACAGCTGTAAGTGACTGACAGTAATAATCAATCAATTACTATGCGAATCATATCGCATGATTCTAACCTATTGGAGATAGTTTCGTGGCCCTCAACGTCCATCTACTAAACGAGTACAACCTTCACATAATTGATTACTTAAAAGAAAAACTCGAGCCAGGGATAAGGTTAACCACTGGAAGTAAAATACCGCCTACGGGGGATATCCATATCTTAATCGCCGGTCGCCCGGACCGGGAAATGCTTGAAGCGAATCAAGATTTGCAGGCACTTATTATTCCCTGGACGGGTCTTCCGTTAGAGACACGCGAGTTGGCCGGCGAGTTTCCTCAAATCGCCATTCACAATTTACATCATAATGCAACACCCGTCGCTGAAATGGCGGTAACTCTATTGCTTGCCGCCGCAAAAAAAGTGCTCCCATTTGACGCGGCGCTGCGCCAAGGGAATTGGACCTTACGCTATCAGGAGCCTGCTCCTTCCTTAACCATGAAGGGTAAAACTGTCCTAATTCTGGGATATGGGGCAATAGGTTGGCGTGTCGCTCGAATTTGTCACTCCATGGATATGAATGTTTGGGCCATAAAGCGTAAATTAAGTGAAGAGATTAGTGACCCATATACCAGGGAAATATTTCCACCCGAGAGCATCCACGATCTTTTACCTTACGCCCAGGCTCTCGTAATAACCCTACCCTTAACGCAAGAGACCGAGGGTCTTATTGGGGAGAAGGAGCTTGAGTTAATGCCTCCTGAAAGTATTCTGGTCAATATCGGGCGAGCACCTATCGTCGATGAAGAAGCACTCTATCAAGCGCTCAAACACGGCCGTATCGGCGCAGCCGGCCTTGATGTTTGGTATAATTATCCTGCCAACGAAGAAAGTCGATCGTCAACTTTCCCATCGAAGTATCCGTTCTGGGAACTTGAAAACGTCGTATTGAGCCCGCACCGTGCCGGGTTGACGGATGATATAAACCATTTACGAATGGATCATCTTGCTGTTTTACTCATTGCTGCAGCTAGAGGCGAGGAAATTCCAAACAAAGTTAACCTTCAACTCGGTTATTAGCTACCTTAAAATGCGTACAATCTGGGCGATTGTTCCCTATAATGACACTTTTGCGATAAATTTCTCCGCGATAGATTCAAACAAATATGGCTAACAAATACCTTTTCGCTCTCATTTTTACGCTTCTGATTTTAACCTACAAACTCTCAATCCCTAATCAATCCGATGGGACTGAAGTTGTTGAGGCGTTGCAGGCACCGGAAACCATCATAAATGACCTCATTCTTGGCCCTGATGATTTTCAATCCGCGAATTCAAAAGGACTAATTTTTTTAACCGAAGGTGTAACTCTTGAAACCGGTTATCTAAGCGGATCATTTATTTCACAGCCCATTAAGGCTCCCAATAAATTTAACGCCGTAGTACCACAATGGTTAGCCGATTTCCCCGAGACCGATGAATTCCATCTTGAAATGCGCACTGGAAATGATCCATCAAACCTAGGCAGTTGGATCGAACTTCACGAAGCACATGACTGGATGCTTCCGGAAGACGAAGATATCGTCGGTGATATGCTCGTTGTTCCGGCTGCGGATGCAACCCACGAATACATTCAATTTAGACTTTCAATTAACCGTGAGGACGATCAAAGCAAACCCTTCCTGCATGAATTGACTTTTACGTTCATCGATTCAACAGCCGGACCATCGGTCGAGGAGATGATCCAGCAGCAAGAAGAAATAAATCGCAGTAGAAAACAGACCCCTGATTCACTAGACGAAGAAGCAGATGGGTATCCAAAACCTGCGGTGATCAGTCGTGAAGTGTGGTGTACGGACCCCGCCTGTGATTATGACGAACTCGAATATGAACCTGTCACACACCTTATCTTGCACCATACGGTATCTGGTGCAGGCGGAGATTCCGCGGCTGCTGTGCGAGCGATTTGGGTTTTTCATACAGAAGGCCGTGATTGGGATGATATTGGCTACAACTATCTAGTGGATACTAATGGAGTGATTTTTGAGGGACACCTGGGTGGTGATGATGTTATCGGAATTCATGCCTCAGGGGCTAATGCCGGATCGATGGCCCTGGCTATGCTCGGAGATTATACAGAGATTGAACCACCGGAACACATGTTTAAATCGGCCGTTGCCCTATTTTCCTGGAAAGCGGATCAAAAAAACATAGATGTCTTTGATGCCAGCAATACCTTACCCAATATAGACTGGGGACTACCAAATTTAATGGGGCATAGAGATGTTTATGGCAACACTGAATGTCCGGGCGACGCTGCACACGCCCTGATGCCAAGACTTCGTGATGAAGTCGCTTCTCGAATTGGTCTCGTATCCCCATATTTCTATGTAGACGAATTAAGCAGCCAATTCCAAAAGAGTGCTGCTCCCTGGTTGGTCGCTACATACCAATGCGGCTACAACACCCACGCATGGTACACCTGGTCTACCACCCTCCCCCAAGAATCAGCAAACTGGGGGGAATGGCGGCCACTAATCCCTGAAAGCGGTGGATATCAAATCGAGGTCTATGTCCCCTACTGTAATACAGGGGCACCTGAAACAGAAGGTGCGCATTATACGATAAACCATTCTCAAGGCACCAGCAGCGTAATCATCAATCAGAATGATCGTGTTGGTCTCTGGACATCCCTGGGCAAATACAATCTGGAAGCCGGTAATGGGTCCATTATTCATCTCGAGGATCTCACCCAGACTGATGATGAACGAGGTGTCTGGTTTGATGCAATTCGCCTTCGCCCAGTAGAAATATATCCGGAAATCATGACAGAATTCCCGCTAAATGGTAGTTTGTTGAATGCGCGAAGTGCCGATTTTCAGTGGAAAATTGACCACCCGGAATTGGTCAAAGCAACAGTATTTCAGGTTGCCGCGGATGCTGATTTTCAAAACCTGATTGTTAATAGAGCATGGACTGCGCCGGCATACAACACATCGGTCAATTTTGTTCAAGATTATGCTGCGCTTTACTGGCGGGTTATTGCGACATCAGAATTGAACATTGATTACCCATCAAGCATAAGTCAATTCGGTATTGATACAAAGCCACCGGTATCTCATGTTACACACCTGTTCTGGTTGGATTGGCTCGGTGTTTATCAGGTCTTATGGGAAGGGATTGATGCTCCGGCAGGGATCGAGAGATACAACATCGATTATCGTATTGTTGGTGAGGGAACCTGGAAGCGCTGGTTGAGCGATACAGAAAGAACTAGCGATGCGTTTACACCTCCAAATCCACAAGCTGTTTACGAATTTCGCAGCCAGGCTGTCGACAAGGTAGGGAATGAAGAAGCTATGCATGAAACGGCCGACATTACTACCAATGATGCCTATCCGCTCAATCAGGCAGTTCTGGTACCCATGATTAGCCGCCAATAACTGCTCCTACCTGCCAAGTATTTAAATAGCTTTTACAATAAAGGTGGTTTAAACTCAATAAATGAGCGCCAGATACCTGGCAGCTTCAAATCAAAATCAGGAACCAAGATTTTCTTATGTCTCAGATCGAAAATGTTGATGTGCTTATAGTTGGATCCGGTCCCTCCGGCACCTCTACAGCACTTCATTTAGTAAAGAAGAATCCATCCTGGGCAGAACGCATCATAATAGTGGAAAAGGAGACCCACCCTCGTGAAAAATTGTGCGGTGGTGGTGTTACTCATCTCGGGCAGAATGTTTTGGCGCGGTTGGGCTTGTCGTTTGATGTCCCCAATTTTGAGGTAAAGGAAGCCCGTCTGCTCTACCAAGATCAGAGTTATTCATTCTTTGCCGATCCTGTTTTTCGCATTACCCGCCGTGCTGAGTTTGATCATTGGTTTGTTCAAACGGCAGAAAAGCTGGGTATACAAGTCCATCAGGGAGAAGCCGTTCTCAATGTAACGCCCTATGAGGAATACGTGGAAGTTGAGACAGAAAAAGGAATATTTCACGCCAAAGTACTCGTCGCGGCTGATGGCTCACGAAGCTTTGTTCGTCGTAAGCTCAAGTGGCCGGGAGAATCCCATGTTGCCCGTCTAATGGAAGTTCTGACTCCGGAAGAGGCAACGAGTCAATCCCAGTTCCGTGAGGGTATCGCTATTTTTGATTTCACACCCATGATCAATGGGCTTCAGGGCTATTATTGGGATTTCCCCAGTTATATTGATGGCCAACCAGTTATGAATCGCGGGATATTTGACAGTCGAGCGAGAACGGAACGCCCCAAGGCAGACCTTAAAAAAATATTGCGCGACTCCTTAGCTGAACGTGATCGAGATCTCGGTGAATACAAATTAAAAGGACATCCAATTCGCTGGTGGAACCGTAAGAATCGGTTCGCGATGCCCAGAATTCTACTTGTTGGCGATGCAGCGGGTGCGGACCCTCTGGTTGGTGAAGGTATCTCTTTTGCCCTTGGTTATGGTGATGTTGCGGCGGGTGCCATTGAAAACGCGTTTTCAAACCAGGACTTCAGCTTCGAGGACTATCGTGACCGGCTGCTAAAACATCCACTTTTCCATCAGTTGGATATTCGCACACGAGTAGCGAAAATGGCGTACAAAGTCCAAAGCCCCTGGTTGACTCGTGCGGTCTGGTTGGCCGTTGGAGAAGGTTTACGTCGCACACGATGGGGTGATCCAAGCTTCGATCCGACAGAACGCCCACACTTCCGTTTATTGGATGCGAACAACCCACCTGTGCTCTCACTTAAACATGAATTTCCTAACGATTAACCGGCAAATGAAAAAGCCGCTTTACAGCGGCTTAAGATGGGCGGTACAAGACTCGAACTTGTGACCTCTACGATGTCAACGTAGCGCTCTGACCAACTGAGCTAACCGCCCTTGAGACCACGAATTATAGCAACCTTCCTAAGGACGTCAATGCAGTCAAAAGCTATCATGAAATTTCTCATACCTAACATAAATATGGTATAGTTCCTACCAATCAGCAGTATACAAGCAACCGCTTCAGGTGCTTTAAGTGGCTAAACCCAAATCGAAATCCAAGCGACAATCAAGAACCAGAGCGTTTTGGCTCTTATTAATTTTGCTGGCCTTATCAATCGCCGCAGGGTTATTTTTCGAGGATTATCAAGAAGTACCTTTTGGATGGTTTATAACGATTGTTTACCTGGTTGTTGCTGCATTTTCTTGTGCTTTTGGGATCATTTATTACGCCCAGTTCGTTTTACCCCATCATAAAGGCGAAAACTGGCTTGATGGCATATGGATGCTCATGCGCGCATCAACGCTCATCAGAACGGTCCCCGCGGATGCCAATCTCAAGATAAAAGGATCCTCTTATTCGAACGCTCAAACCCCCGGACAAAAAAAACTAAGAGTAGGTATGGTATCAAGCCATCAAGCAATCTCAATCAGTAAGGGAGATAGTCTTGTGCGAGCGGCGGGACCAGGATTTATTCGTTTAAGCCAGGGAGAAGCCATTAAGAAATTCGTTGATTTGCGCCGCCATCTACGCAGCGAAATTAAAGAGGCCGTGACACGTGATGGCATACCACTCGATGCAAAAGTTAACGTCATTTTTGAGGTCAAGCAATCAACAGAGAATCATCCGAATGATGATCTGGAATATCCCTATGATCGATCAGCGGTATTGTGGGTTAGCCAGTTAAATTCCTTTAATCAGGACAATTCAATTCGGCCGTGGAGCGAGCAATTAGCGCCACAAGCTGCAACTTACATGATTAGTGAAATAGCTCAATACACACTTGATGAATTGTCACAAGATCGAACAATATTCAATGGCATCGCGCAGCGGGTTCGCCGCCAGCTGCGGGCTACATTTGATGATTGGGGGATCAAGATTCTGAATGTCAGTGTGACCCCCGTGAAATTCCCTGATGACATTCTAGAACAGCGCCTGGATAACTGGCGAGCACCTCTGCAAAGTCGCATATTAACAGAAGCAGCCAAAGGCAATGCAGAAGCATACTTAAGGATTAAGCAAGCCAAAGCCAAAGCACAAGTTGAAATTATCGAAAAGACCATGCAGAGTATTGATAACCTGCGTCAGACTGAACAAGCCAGTCTTCCGGAAATTGTAACGCTGCGTATTATTGATGTGTTCGAAGATGTGGCATCTAAAAATCCTTCGCAAGCATATCTTCCAAGCAATATCTTGTCCGGCATAGTTACGGAGTCGTCAAGCCGGCTCCGGGATTCTGAACAATCATCCCAGACAGAGGATGAAGAAAATGGAAGCTAGCCAAACTGCTAATAACCAGGTTCAAACGGACACCCAGACCAGGCGGATACCCTCGAAGAGAACGCTGTATCTTCTATTCCTGGGTGCGCTTCTATTAGTCTACACGGCCTTCATTCTCTATTTAGAACGAATCAATTTCGGACTCCTAAAGCCTTCACTCCCGATAAATGACCTCCAAGGACTTCTTCTTCAATATTTAGATGTATTTGTCCGCGTGGCCCGTCATTACGTTCCCATCATTTTGGGATGGATGCTCGCCTACGAGCTATCCCTAAATCTCCTCTTAAATCTTTACGACCTCCTCGACCGCAAAAAAGCAAGCGACTTACTAAGACGTCTGCGTGATCCTCGCCTCACAGCAGGGAATGTTATAACCGTTTCGCCCAAAGACCTGGAAATCAAAAGGCTGGAATCAACCAGATTACGATTGGGTGGGCCGGGACGCATTATCATCCCCGAGGGTAATGTGGCGGTTTCTGAGATCAACGGCCGATTCTACCGCGTGATTAACTCTGGGAAACACGCATTGGACCGCTTTGAATATATTCATTCCGTGCTCGATCTACGCCCCCAAGATCGAACCGATCCAGAAGTAAAATTACAGTCAAAAGAGGGCTTGGGTCTGGTTACGGACGTCAGCGTGACTTTCAAGATTGACTCACCAGATTCGAATACATCGATCGAACAGCCCTTTCCATATGATGTTGAGACAGTACGCTTGCTGGCATACAATGAATCCAATCTTCCCAATGGGAAAATTAGCAGTTGGGAGGACAACGCGCTTGTAACAGTTCGAGGCTCACTCTACGCCAGTGTATCTTCTTTTTCTCTGGATCAACTGCTGCAAGACGAATTAACACAGATTGGTACACATCTGACCATACGGCGTGATGTAGAACGTGATGCGCGGGTAAAACTGCGCGAACAAGGGATTGATCTCATCCGCGTCCGTATTGGTGGATTTCGCTTTTCTGATGATGTAACCGAACTGCGTATTCAGAACTGGCGGACAGAATGGGAAAACCAGGCGCGATTAATAAGGGCGGAAGGGGAAGCTCGCGCATTAGAAGAAATGGAAATGGCCCGGGCAAACGCCGAAATTGATTTAGTTAAAGCAATATCGGAAGGTATACAACAAGCTCGCAGGCAAGGTTATCAAGGCAATATTAGGGAGATTGTTTCTTTGCGCTTCATTGAGCTATTAGAAAAAATGGCTATCGAATCAGGAAATGAGGTTCGTCTACCGGACAAACTATTACCTCAATTACAAGACCTTCATAAACAACTTCAATCAAGCCTGGGATCAGGCACAGTGACAAATGAGGATATCACCCTTAGCTGAAGAAAAACTAGGTTGACCGGTTATCTGAGAAGTTTAAAACATCAATGGATCAAACAATAGGTTCTAATACAAAAAAGAGGTAGATAGAATTGGGAAATAATATCCTTGTCATTGGCGGCACTCTTCTAGATGCAAAGGGGATACCATTAGCAGGTATGGATCCCGGCACTTCAAATCCTGCGCGGATCCGCTTCTCCCGTGGTGGAACCGCTCGGAATGTCGCCGAAAACCTGGCTAACTTGGGCGCCGATGTCTTATTGATTACCGCAGTTGGTGATGATCCAACCGGAAAACGCTTGATGGAACAAACCAGCGATTCGGGTGTCATTTTAGATTACGCTTTGACAATTCCAGGAGCAGATACCGGTGCATATATGGCCTTATTGGATAGTAACGGCAATCTATCAGTCGCTCTTGACGACGCTCGTGTTATGGAGCACCTGACACCTCTGTACCTGAACAATCACCGCCGTCTATTCCGGGAAGCTGAAATGATCATGGTTGACGGCAGTCTGACGGAACCGGCATTGAAAACAGTTGTAAGATTGGCTAATAAGTATGATGTGCCATTATGCGCTGATCCATCATCAGCACGCCAGGCACACAAGTTACGGCCGTATCTATCACACCTACACCTTCTAGTACCAAATGAAGTAGAAGAAGCCGAACTGCTTGATGTTGACTATATAGGATTTAGTCCGGACATAAGCCTCGCTCAAGCTCGTCGTCTAGTCAGCATGGGCGTGAGTCACGTGGCAATAACCTTGTCAGATTTTGGTCTCAATTACGCCACCAGTAACGAGACCGGATATATCCCCCCATCCTATAGTAAACAGGTCGATTCAACCGGGACTGGGGATGCTGTTACGGCAGCAATTTTATTCGGCATGCTAAACGATTTACCCACCTTGGAATGTATGCGCCTGGGGGCAGCCGCGGCGAGCCTGACACTACAAAGCACGGAAACTGTCGTGCCGGATCTCAGCCTTGATATGCTCTTCGATCACTTGATTGTATAAAATTCGAATCATCATCCTTGGGTGAAAATTTATCTCTAGATTTGAATTCTAGATCACTTAATCATGAATGATTGGCTTAGTTTCGTCTTTTGTGTTGTTTATATTTTAGGCCTTATCGGTCTGGCTGAGGGTTTGCGGCACCGGCGAGGTTACAGCAACTTTTTCACTCGCAAGGTCATTCACATTGGCGTTGGGATGCTCATCTGGGCGATCCCATTTCTTTTCTCAACCCCCTGGCCCTTTATCCTGGCCTGCTTCGCTTTTGCAATTCTGACATTCCTTGATTGGCGTTATGGCTTCTTTGAAGCGATGGCCAGCAGCAATCCCCAAAACCTTGGCACTGTCTATTTTCCACTGGCAGCCGCTGCTGTTGTTTATTTGTTTTGGGATACCCCTCCCTTAATGGTCGCTGCCATGATGCCTTTAACTCTCGGTGATGGCCTGGCTCCGGTGATAGGCAAGTTCGGCACCCATGAATATTTCGTTTTCAATCACAAACGAACCCTCGAAGGATCAATTGGATTTTTCGTGGCGACAACGATTGGGACCTGGTTAGCCTTATGGCTTATGTCTGGAT
>Ga0316583_10000138_pt1 | contig 17181 bp, 15 predicted proteins | sample J_170502JBrBrA_D_FD_204513 | JGI IMG/M metagenome (GOLD analysis project Ga0316583, IMG submission 204513) | Rhizosphere microbial communities from salt marsh grasses in Alabama, United States - J_170502JBrBrA | ecosystem: Host-associated > Plants > Roots > Rhizosphere | place: USA: Alabama... | reverse complement strand
ATCCGGACCCAAGGGTCCGTGCCAGAACAAAAAAGTGGTACAGTATCCATCAGATCTCCATTCTATCATTTGAAAAGTTAGTTTATTAAGTTATTTCATGGAAATAAAATCCCACAAGCCTCTTATCTATCCATTCTCGTTCGATCGTGCCAAATAGAAAAACTTAGGGATAATCAGGCTCGAACTGATGACTTTCACCATGTCAAGGTGACACTCTCCCGCTGAGTTATATCCCTACCCCGCCCATAGAATTTACTAATCCTAAAGCAAGGGGTCGAGAAACTAAAGGCCACTATTCTTGAACAACTTGGAGCTAGGCCTTCTTTTCGCACGATTATGGATAGTCTCGTAATGGAAAAAAGGGATTCCATTGTCAATTGCTCCTGTCGGAAATAGGATTGACTACGGACTCGAGCCGTAGCACATGCTCTCATCAAATCCATATTGGAGTCGGCTCAATTCCTTTTTTTTTTTTTTAGTAAAAGATTAAGCCGAGTTGAATTGCAATCAATTAGTAGAAGTTACTGAATTATGCACACTTCTTTTTGATCTTTCTATTTTCCTTTATCTACTTTATCTACTTTATCTACTGGCTCATACTCGAATTTGATTTCTTTCCATACTTCACAAGCAGCGGCTAGTTCAACACTCCATTTGGCTGCTTTACGAATAATTTCATTACCTTCACGAGCAAGATCACGTCCTTCATTACGAGCTTGTACACACGCTTCTAAAGCCACCCTATTAGCTACTGCACCAGGTGCATTTCCCCAAGGGTGTCCTAAAGTTCCTCCACCAAACTGGAGCACGGAATCATCTCCAAAGATTTCAGTCAAAGCAGGCATATGCCAAACATGAATACCCCCTGAAGCCACGGGTATAACACCTGGCATGGAGACCCAATCTTGAGTGAAAAAGATACCGCGACTGCGATCTTTTTCAATAAAATCATCACGTAATAAATCAACAAAACCTAAAGTCATCTCACGTTCCCCTTCCAGTTTTCCTACTACTGTACCAGCGTGAATATGATCTCCACCAGACATACGTAATGCTTTAGCTAGTACACGAAAATGCATACCATGATTTTTCTGTCTATCAATAACCGCATGCATTGCGCGGTGGATGTGAAGAAGTAGCCCATTATCACGACAATAAAAAGCCAAACTAGTATTTGCAGTGAATCCCCCAGTTAAGTAGTCATGCATTACAATAGGAACTCCCAATTCTCTGGCAAATACGGCCCTTTTGATCATTTCTTCACATGTACCTGCAGTAGCATTCAAGTAGTGCCCTTTGATTTCACCTGTTTCAGCCTGTGCTTTATAAATTGCTTCGGCACAAAATAAGAAACGGTCTCTCCAACGCATAAAGGGTTGTGAGTTTACGTTTTCATCATCTTTGGTAAAATCAAGTCCACCGCGTAGACATTCATAAACTGCTCTACCATAGTTCTTTGCAGATAATCCCAATTTGGGTTTAATAGTACATCCCAATAGAGGACGACCATATTTGTTCAGCTTATCTCTTTCAACTTGGATACCATGAGGCGGGCCTTGGAAAGTTTTTGAATAAGCAGGGGGAATTCGCAGATCCTCCAAACGTAGAGCTCGTAGAGCTTTGAAACCAAATACATTACCTACAATGGAAGTAAACATATTAGTAACAGAACCTTCTTCAAAAAGGTCTAAAGGATAAGCTACATAAGCAATATATTGATTTTCTTCTCCAGCAACAGGCTCGATGTGGTAGCATCGTCCTTTGTAACGATCAAGACTGGTAAGTCCATCAGTCCAAACAGTTGTCCATGTACCAGTAGAAGATTCGGCAGCTACCGCAGCTCCTGCTTCTTCAGGTGGAACTCCGGGTTGAGGAGTTACTCGGAATGCTGCCAAGATATCAGTATCTTTGGTTTCATACTCAGGAGTATAATAAGTTAATTTATAATCTTTTACCCCAGCTTTGAATCCAACAAAAGCTTTAGTCTCCGTTTGTGGTGACATAAGTCCCTCCCCTACAACTCGTGAATTAAGAATTCTCACAAGAACAAGGTCTACTCGAGCGAGATGGATTAAGCGTAAATGAAACCTTTTCAAAAAATATTTCAAAAAAGAATCAATTAAGATAATCAACTCGTTCAAATATTATGTTAACATGGTTCATTATTATATTGACCATGTATTTGATAATACATCATTATTATATACTCTTTGATATCTATAGTGCAACCCAATTCAATCCTAATTCTTGTTTTGCAAGTTTCTATTCTAATAAATTATTTTTTTGTTTCGAAGAATCTATTTCTTAGTTAGAATCGAAATATCTAAATACTGATTTCCCGCTTGACAGTAATATATGTTATATATGATATGTAAATCCTAGATGTGAAAATAGGCATAATTCATCCATGAAAGGGTATAAAAACAGAAATCGATATGAAAAAAAAAAAAAAAAATAAAGATTGGCTGAACTTGGAAATGGACTCATTGAAATTGAATGAATAAATGAGTGAATCAAATTCATTCGGACTAATTACCAACTAAATCAAGTGTTACTTCCTATTTCTCTTTTATTGAATTGATGAATCTACTTTGTTATTGAACATTTATTTTGGCTTTCGCTTTGTTACTATTTGTTACTATAACAAAAAATGATTACTACGCAAAAAATTGTTACTATGTAAAAGTAAAAAAAAAAAAAAAGAACAAAATTGCAAAACATTTCATTTTGTTATAATTATGAATCGTACTCCTATTCCTTCTAATCCTGCGGCTTCCACATTTCAAGAAAAAAAAATAGGACATATCATTCAAATTATTGGCCCAGTACTAGATGTCGTTTTTACTCCAGGGCAGTTGCCTAATATTTATAACGCTTTGGTAGTTAAGGATCGAGATACTGGCGGTCAAGATGTTCATGTTACTTGTGAGGTACAACAATTATTAGGAAATAATCGAGTTAGAGCTGTAGCTATGAGTGCTACAGATGGTCTAACGAGAGGAATGGAAGTTATTGATACAGGAGCTCCTCTAAGTGTTCCAGTTGGTGGAGCTACTCTCGGACGAATTTTCAACGTTCTTGGACAGCCTATTGATAATTTAGGCCCTGTAGATACTAACACAACATTTCCTATTCATAGATCTGCACCTGCTTTTATAGAATTAAATACAAAATTATCTATCTTTGAAACAGGTATTAAAGTGGTGGATCTTTTAGCTCCTTATCGCCGTGGAGGAAAAATCGGATTATTTGGGGGAGCTGGAGTAGGTAAAACAGTACTTATTATGGAATTAATCAACAACATTGCTAAAGGTCATGGAGGTGTATCTGTATTTGCTGGAGTAGGGGAACGTACTCGTGAAGGAAATGATCTTTATAAGGAAATGAAAGAATCTGGAGTGATTAATGAAAAACAGATTTCAGAATCCAAAGTAGCTCTAGTCTATGGTCAAATGAATGAACCACCGGGAGCTCGTATGAGAGTTGGTTTAACTGCCCTAGCTATGGCGGAATATTTCCGGGATGTTAATAAAAAAGATGTGCTTCTATTCATCGACAATATTTTCCGTTTCGTCCAAGCAGGATCAGAAGTATCCGCTTTATTAGGGAGAATGCCTTCCGCAGTGGGTTATCAACCTACTCTTAGTACAGAAATGGGTTCTTTGCAAGAAAGAATTACTTCTACCAAAAAGGGAGCTATCACTTCGATCCAAGCAGTTTACGTACCTGCAGATGATTTGACCGACCCTGCTCCTGCTACGACATTTGCACATTTAGATGCTACTACCGTACTATCAAGACCGTTAGCTGCCAAAGGTATTTATCCAGCAGTAAGCCCTTTAGATTCAACATCCACTATGTTACAATTTAACATTGTTGGAAAAGAACATTATGAAACTGCGCAAAGAGTTAAGCAAACTTCACAACGTTACAAGGAACTTCAGGATGTTATATCGGTTCTTGGATTGGATGAATTATCGGAGGAGGATCGTTTAATTGTAGCAAGAGCACGAAAGATTGAGCGTTTCTTATCACAACCCTTCTGCGTGGCAGAAATCTTTACTGGTTCTCCAGGAAAATATGTCGATCTTACAGAAACTATTAGGGGATTTCAACTGATTCTTTCGGGAGAATTAGACCGTTTGCCCGAACAAGCTTTTTATTTGGTGGGTAACATCGATGAAGCTACCGCGAAAGCTATGAACTTAGAAGCCGAGAGCAATTTGAAGAAATGACCTTAAATCTTTGTGTACTGACTCCTAATCGAATTATTTTGGATTCAGAAGTGAAAGAAATCATTTTATCTACTAATAGTGGCCAAATTGGTGTATTACCAAATCACACCCCTATTGCCACAGCTGTCGATATAGGTCTTTTGAAAATACGCCTCAACGACCAATGGTTAACAGTGGCTCTAATGAGTGGTTTTGCGAGAATAGGGAATAATGAGATCACCATTTTAGGAAATGATGCAGAGATTTGTACTGACATTGATCCGCAAGAAGCACAAGAATCTCTTGAAATAGCTGAAGCTAACTTGAGTAAAGCTGAGGGTAAGAGACAAGTGATTGAAGCGAATCTAGCTCTCAGACGAGCTAGGATACGAGTCGAGGCTGTCAATGTGACTTCTTACTAGTTAGTACATCAAAATACTAGTTAAATAATCCAAATCATATTTTTCGAAGTTCTTGATTTATACACTTTTTGATTCTTCTTGATTCTTCTAATTGAAGGTAATCCCTTTCAATCGGATACAAGGAAAAAGAATGATGAATCAAAAAATTTATTAGATATCATTGGATTGACTCTGGTATCTAATAAGTTCTACCTACTATTGGATTTGAACCAATGACTCCTGCCGTATGAAAGCAATACTCTAACCACTGAGTTAAGTAGGTAATTCAAAACCACAAAGAAAAAATCTATCACTTCTATAATTATAGATAAAATATTCTTTCTAAGCAATGCTAATCTGTTAACAGTAAACAGATCAGAGATGGGATTAGGGAATATCTACCTTGACAATATCTTTTTGATATGTTAAGATATTTCTGACAAGGGCTATAGCTCAGTTGGTAGAGCACCTCGTTTACACGTGCGCCAATGCTTTTCAAGGAAGCTTATTATGTAATGAAAATGATGAATCTTATTTAAAAATCAATGTCTTACTCCATAGATTTGAAAAAACAGGAGAACAATAGCCTGACAAATAGTTGGTTTGGTCCGATTCTGGTGCGAATTCCGATACCAAATCTGATAAAACCCGTCATTGATTTGCTAGTTGATAAGGTCAATACCCAATCTATTCAATGCTAGGCATAATGAGTATAAGGAACTCAAAAAACCTCCTTTCGTCCTATGAACTTTAAGGTGTATGAGGTCTCATATTCGACTCTTACAGCGGAACGATAGAGATTCCATTTCACTTAGGTGTAGGTGGATCTAAGCTAAGGCAGACCTAAGTCAAGCTAACCCTTCTTTGAAACACTTTGGTATTGTTCCTAGATCATGATACCAATAATGAATCAGAGCACATGGAACCATCTTTTGATCTTCATCTTTCCTGTAAAGAAAAAATATGGTGGACTCACTGATCTTTTCATCAGTTGATGAAAGAGCCCAATGCAACAAAATGCATGTTGGGTCTTTGAAACAGTTCGAATCATTTCGATAATAATTCAGTTTGATCTGTTTTACCGAGAAGGTCTACGGTTCGAATCCGTATAGCCCTAATCCATTCCATTTGTGGATGTTTTAATAAAGATTTTATTTTCAGTAGAACTTAGATTTTCTCATTAGTACTTGTTTTTTATAGACTGAGCAGCTAGTTTTTTCATAAAAATGAAAGCATTACCATATGCTCATTCATGGAAATATATGGGTACAAGAAAATCAAAACAATAAATCATTTCAATGGATCTGATCAGTTCAGTATGTGTAAAATCTAGGACAAGAAAAAGAAAATCTCACCTTCGAATATATTAGATATTTTTTAATATATTCTATATTGGTAATTCTATCCAATTACTATAATTGGTAATTCTATCCAATTAATAGAAGCAAAGATCCTTTTCCTTTATATAATTGGAAGCAAAATCATACTGCGAATAGAATATGCTAGAAATCTCTAAACATTTTATTTCCCTATGTATTTAGGACTATGAAATCAGAGAATTTTCTCAGTTTTTAGAATTACTATTTTCTATTTTTCATTATAATATTTGAATTGGAATTCATTCATGTATCATTACTATAGTTATTTATCACTACTATAGTATTATTTCTATAATACATTATAGAAATATATTGGCTTTCTAAGGAATATATCTATATAAAGATATAGAAAGAATAAAACATAGTATTATCTTTCATAATTCTCAAAGATAGTTAAGATAAAAAGTGAGGTAAAAAAATTTTGTCTGTCTAAGAAAGTCTTATGTTTATAAGATATTGAAATAGAATGGAAATTGAAAAAGAATTCTGTTAAATGAATCTTTAAACAAGACATACTACACAGCAAACAAACTCATTTATTTAATCAAAATCGATTCTCAATTTCACTTAGGAAAAGAACTTTTGGATGAATTCACAATGCGAGTTCAAATCAAATAATTGAGCATATTCCAAATGAATAGGAAAGAGTATGTTATATGTTTTTGCTTGATGAATATGATATTTTCTGGACATTTCTAATAATATCAAGCCTTATTCCTATCTTAGCATTTTTTATTTCAGGAGTTTTCGCCCCGGTTTGTGAAAGACCAGAGAAGCTTTCTAGTTATGAATCGGGTATAGAACCTATGGGAAATGCTTGGTTACAATTCCGAATCTGCTATTACATGTTTGCTCTTGTTTTTGTGGTTTTTGATGTTGAAACAGTCTTTCTTTATCCATGGGCAATGAGCTTTGATGTATTAGGTGTATCTGTATTTATCGAAGCTTTCATTTTCGTGCTTATCCTAATTGTTGGTTCAGTTTATACATGGAAAAAAGGAGCATTGGAATGGTCTTAACTAAATATTCCGAAAACAAAAACAAGGAAGGAGAAGATTCTATTAAGACGGTTATGAATTTGATTGACTTTTCGTTACTTGACCAAAAAAGCTCCAATTCAGTTATTTCAACTACATCAAATGATCTTTCAAATTGGTCAAGACTCTCCAGTTTATGGCCCCTTCTATATGGTACTAGTTGTTGTTTCATTGAATTTGCTTCATTAATAGGTTCACGATTTGACTTTGATCGTTATGGTTTGGTACCAAGATCAAGTCCTAGGCAAGCGGACCTAATTTTAACAGCCGGCACCATAACAATGAAAATGGCTCCTTCTTTAGTGCGATTATATGAGCAAATGCCGGAACCAAAATATGTCATTGCTATGGGAGCTTGTACTATTACAGGAGGAATGTTCAGTATTGATTCTTATAGTACGATTCGGGGAGTCGATAAGTTAATTCCTGTAGATGTTTATTTACCGGGTTGCCCCCCCAAACCAGAGGCAGTTATAGATGCTATAACAAAACTTCGTAAAAAGATATCTCGAGAAATAATGGAAGATAGAACTAGATCTCAAGAAAAAAATAGATGTTTTACTATCAATCACAAGTTTCATGTTCAAGACAGTACTCATATTGGAAATTACACTCAAGGATTGTTCTATCAATCACAATTTACTTCAGAGATCTCTTCTGAAACGTTTTTTAGATCCAAAGACTCATTATCTTCCTACGAATTCACTAATTGGTAGAGTTATTTTGTGCAGAATAAGAAAGAGCAAGTCAATCTTTCCAAATTTGATTGAAAATGTGAAATACTTAATACAAATATGGGAGAGATCAAGACAATGCAGCAAGATCATTTATCTGATTGGCTAGTCAAGCATAATCTAGTTCATAGATCTTTAGGCTTCGATTATCGAGGAATAGAAACTTTACAAATAAAGGCCGAGGATTGGGACTCCATTGCTGTCATTTTATATGCATATGGTTACAATTATTTACGCTCGCAGTGTGCTTATGATGTAGCACCAGGTGGATTTTTAGCTAGTGTGTATCATCTTACAAGAATCCAATTCCAATATAGTATAAATAAACCAGAAGAGGTATGTATTAAAGTATTTGCGCTAAGAAATAATTCTCAAATCCCATCTGTTTTCTGGATTTGGAGAAGTGCTGATTTTCAAGAACGCGAATCTTATGACATGTTGGGAATCTCTTATGATAATCATCCACGTCTTAAACGTATCTTAATGCCTGAAAGTTGGATAGGCTGGCCCTTACGTAAGGACTATATTACTCCAAATTTCTATGAAATACAAGATGCTCATTGAATGATAAGAAAGTAATATTCACTTATATGACACGACTCCAGATTCCATTATTGAAGTGAAGTCAATGAAGATTTTTACGGTATGTTCTAGATAAAACAGAATAACTACTGGATTTGCATTCATATTATGGATAAGCTAAGCGAAAAGCATTTCGCTTCTTCAATTTGGAGAATATCATATTTATTTATTTTGTATGAACCTAAAAAAGAAGATGAATCAAAAGAGTGATGCACTATGAATTTTTTACCTTATATATCATTTAGAAATTACCCCGGAAAGTAAGGTAAACAAGAAAGAAATCGAATAAATAGAAAAGAAAATAGGAAATTCAAAAATCAAAAGGTATCGATCGAATTGGACTTGTACTATGCTTCAAATGTATTCTATCTGTTCTTATCCTTCAACTCCTCTGGATTTAAGAAATTTTTTGTTTTTTCAATTTGAATATAGATATTTTGATCTATCTTTACTTACAAATGCAAATGGGTATTTCTATTTGTTCATATACCTAGATGAATAAATATTGTATTCTATTTTCGATTATTAATGAATTTATATACATGATATATATATATATATATATATATATATATATAGCAATCTATCTCAAAAAATTTGTATTCAAACCAATATATTTTAGACTTGCCAGAAACCAGATTTGAACTGGTGACACGAAGATTTTCAGTCCTCTGCTCTACCAACTGAGCTATCCCGGCCATTTTTTGTGCATTACCCTAGTGGGATACTTGTATCTATATTCTTATACTTATGTCAATTAAAGAAATTTCAATCAAAATTGATTCCAAAATTTGGACCGAGTCAGTTAATGTTAGGATAATGATATATATTGGTAATTATTTCATTATAGAGATTCCTTCCTTATATGTATTCCTTTGTAGAGGATACAATCCAAATGTTTTTCTTCAGATCCATTTGTAAAAGAGTTGAATGAATGAGAAAGATAGTGAATTTTGTTTGAACTATGGAGAACAAACGAATAAATCAATATTTAGGAAGTCAAATGGGCTTTCTTTTTATTGGGGATAGAGGGACTTGAACCCTCACGATTTATAAAATCGACGGATTTTCCTCTTACTATAAATTTCATTGTTGTCGATATTGACATGTAGAATGGACTCTCTCTTTATTCTCGTCTGATTAATTACTTTTTCAAAAGTTTGATTAATCAGTATGTATACGTATGTTTTTGGTATATAAGACCATTCTTTCTCTTATTTTAACTTATTTCGATAGAGAAATTCCAACTAAAAATGTAACGTAGTCAACTCTATTCGTTAGAACAGCTTCCGTTGAGTCTCTGCACCTATCCTTTTTGATTGCACCTATCCTTTTTAATTTTATTTTTTATATAAAAACAAATTTTCTAAAAATAAAGATTTGGCTCAGGATTGCCCATTTTGAATTCCAGGGTTCCTCTGAATTTGGAAGTTACCACTTAGCAGGTTTCCATACCAAGGCTCAATCCAATCAAGTCCGTAGCGTCTACCAATTTCGCCATATCCCCTTTCTTTCTCCTTTCTCTGAGACTAAGATTCTATTTTAAATTTCATCTATCTCTCTTCCATTTCTTATTCTTTTTTTGGAAACTCTTTAATTCATTCAATATTAATAAATATTTCCATTCCAAATTGGAATGATATATGCTGCTATTGTTTTTTTGACCATCCTCTATAAGTTCATCTCTATTGAAAATATATTCAATATTTCAGTTTGAAATCATTCTATTATTAATATATTGACAATATCATATGAATAGAGACATCCTACCTAGACCTTCCCCCCCTTCTTTTCAAAAGTGTGATTTTCATTAGTATCAAGTCTTATATTCATTTTTTTTTGTTCTATCTCTTCTTCTTTTTCCAAACGAAACCAAAAAAATTCCTAATCGAATAATTAAGTTCCTTATCTTTATCCCTTTTTTTCTTTATCTTATTTTCTTCTTTTCTTAGGACCAATCTGTTCGAATTTCATTACCATAACTTGTTCTAATTGCTTTCGTTAACTTTTCCATTTTGAATTTTCGAATCAGAATTTCGAATTTTATTTGATTTTCACTTCCTATTTCCAAGCCAATCCAATAAAGAATTATGTCGTATTTCGGTATCGATCGAAGCTGCGTTGCTATGCCAGAGGAAGGAGAGCTATACTGATTCGGTATACTCGAAATACACCCTTGGTACAAAATGGACGATCTCACAAAGATCCAATAGCAGTAGAATAGTTTTCTATTTACTGATCCTATCTTTCACGGAATTAATTCCCCTTCCTTTTTTGAATGTACAAAAATTTGTGGAGCTCAGCATGTCTGGAAGCACAGGAGAACGTTCTTTTGCTGATATTATTACCAGTATTCGATACTGGGTTATTCATAGCATTACTATACCTTCCTTATTCATTGCGGGTTGGTTATTCGTCAGTACGGGTTTAGCTTATGACGTATTTGGAAGTCCTCGGCCAAACGAGTATTTCACGGAAAGCCGACAAGGAATTCCATTGATAACCGGTCGTTTTGATTCTTTGGAACAACTCGATAAATTAAGTAGATCCTTTTAGGAGGCCTTCAATGACTATAGATCGAACTTATCCAATTTTTACAGTGCGATGGTTGGCTGTTCACGGATTAGCTGTACCTACTGTTTCTTTTTTAGGATCAATATCAGCAATGCAGTTCATCCAACGATAAACCTAATTTCAATTAGAGAACTATGACACAATCAAACCCGAATGAACAAAATGTTGAATTGAATCGTACCAGTTTATACTGGGGTTTATTACTCATTTTTGTACTTGCTGTTTTATTTTCCAATTATTTCTTCAATTGAGAGAAAGAGAATAATCAGAATTCTTTTATCCCATTCGGAAAGATACCATTCTCTTTATTATCCATGACTGTTTTTGTCTCGAGCATGACCATTTGATGAAATGTGGAGAAAAGTAGAGAAAATGGCCGATACTACTGGAAGGATTCCTCTTTGGCTGATAGGTACTGTAGCTGGTATTCTTGTGATAGGTTTAATAGGTGTTTTCTTTTATGGTTCATATTCTGGGTTGGGTTCATCTCTCTAGTAATTGGATGGGTCTTATTGTAGACATTCAAAAGTAAGAACTTAGCGGGTCCTTGCCCTCCTTTGTCTGATTCGAGCGGAAAGGACCCGCTGATTCCTTATTCTTAATAAGGAAAGGAGATTTTGATCTATTTCTTTTGATCTATTTATTTCATAAACCAAGAATTGCAAGGATACCTCTCTCTGATGTTCCAAACCACTCTATTATTTTGTTTCTTACATTATTTGTTCCGAATGGAATCGATTAATTGATTCATAATCTCTACTCTTCACCCATCCGTAATATTCACTCTTACGAAAGCAACAAAGAAGAAGGAATCAATTTACTTTCTGATGAATAATCTATCCAGTATTAGATTGGATTTCTACAGATGAGATATCCTTCAAATCATCTCTAGTAAACTAATAGAACCTTAATCCAACTTACTTTTCAAATCCAAAAAAAAAAGTTTGATCAGATCATAAATCTAATAAGGATTTGTATATTCGTTACAAACCCAATCCAACTTTCAACTAGAAGAGTCCAAGTCTTTTTTTTTTTCTAAGTTAGAAGTTGAATTTCATTTCACAACTGAATAAGTTCTATTTGCTCAATAAATTATTTACCCATAGAAACCTTTAGTTCCCTTGGTTTGTCCACTACTTCATCTGAATTAAAACAACGGAATTTCGATATACTAGGAATAGGAAGGAAAAAGAGAAAAGTAATCTTTACAGGAAAAATACGAATTCTTATTTGAATACAAGATGACACAAGAAAGGAGTGACAAATCTTTTTTCTTGTGTCAATCGAATAGAAGAATAGAAAGGTGAGGAATCCTTTCTTTCTAGAAAGTATTTGTTCCTTTCATTTTTCCCATCTTTGCCTTGTATTCTATAAATCGACGTTTTTTCGAACTTGATGTTAAGGAATTTCTGAACTTAGAAATTCATTTCATACAATTGAACCTTTTCAAACTGTTTCTTTTTCAAAACCAAAAAGACTTGTGCCAAAATAACGGATGTGAAGAACAACAAAAGGCCTTGAACGCGTAATGGATCTTGAAGTACTATTTCTGCATTTCCTTGACCAAAACCTCCTATATTGGGATTACTTGTTAATGGTTGATCAAGCTTAACAGATTCACCTTCTGAAATAAGAAGTTCGGGACCTGGAGGTATAATATCAACTAATTGGCGTCCATCTGATGCATCAACTATGGTTATTTCATATCCACCTTTTTCTTTACGTACTATTTTGCTTACTATACCCGCGGATGTAGCATTATAGATTGTATTGTTACTCTTGCTACCATCGGGATAAATCTGACCCCTTCCTCTGTTCCCACCTACATATATGGGATATTTTAAGAAGTGAACATCTTTCTTCGTAATAGGGTCAGGGGAAAGAATGGGAAAGACAATTTCCCTATATTTCTTACCGGGAACAGGACCTATCACAAGAATATTTTTTTGATTGGGACGATAATTCTGAAAAGACAAATTTCCTATCTTTTCTTTCAATTCAGGAGAAATACGATTGGTGGGAGCTAATTCAAATCCCTCGGGTAAAATCAGAACAGCACCCACATTCAAACCGCCCTTTTTACCATTAGCAAGAACTTGTTTCAATTGCATATCATAAGGAATCCGAACAATGGCTTCAAATACAGTATCAGGAAGCACAGCTTGCGGAACTTCAATCTCCACGGGCTTATTAGCTAAATGGCAATTAGCACAGACAATTCGTCCAGTTGTTTCTCGCGGATTTTCATAACCCTGTTGTGCAAAAATAGGATATGCATTTGAAATAGATACCCGAGTTATTACATATATCATAATTGATACACAAATAAAAATGGATCGAGTCATTTGTTTGTTTACCCAAGAAAAAGAATTTCTATTTTGCATGTCCAATCATAGATTCTAGAATTTCTACAATAAATTAGATAGGTAGCTAGTCTAGTTCCCTATACATGAGTCTGTTGTCATTGTACTGGAATAGTTTTGCTAGAATATAGAACTAATACCTTGAACAGGTCAAAATATCAAAAATTCAGTAAGATTGAAAATGCTTTCTTTCTAATCTACAGAAAAAATGGACTGTCTGATTGAATTGATATAAGAAGATCAAATTCGTTCTTCATCTATTTATTAAATTAAAAATGACTACAAGTGAAGGAGATACACGATTTAAATAATCGAAAACCCAATAATAAAAACTTGAATGTAAAATGACTGGAATAATAGAAACAAGAATAGATGAAATTGGACCTCTATTAACCAATCCAAAATCGCAGAGTGAATCAATTAGAAGTTCCCAGACACCAGTTGAGTGATATCCCACTGCTAATTCAATAACCAAAATCATTAACAAAGCTTTTTTTGTGTCACTTAAGTTATATAGGAATTCTTGACCCCAAGAGTTAAGAATGATAAGTTCCTCCTTACTCAGAATCAAATAACTACTTAGAATAGTGAAAGATATTATATTTGTTGAGAAATTTAAAATGATATCAAGATAATATTTATTGTGTGTTTTAACTAATTGTATCGTTTCCTTATGTATTTCTATAGGAAGTTTTTGTATATATATCTTCGGGTACTCTTTTATCATTTCGTCTAACAGAAAGAGTTCTTCGGATTCTATGAATCTTTCTAAAACATGTTTCTCTTGAATAGAATTCAAGAGAGTTTCGGATTGATTGGGATTCCACCAATGAATAATCAAAAGTTCTAGACATTTATGAAATGAAAGAGAGACTAACCAGGGCAAAAATGCTATAGATGTAAGATATAGCAAATAAGATAATTTTTTTTTGTTTTTCATCTTTTGTACTTAATGGATTAATTTTTTTGTACTTATGGATTAAATAGTTAATCAACCTCCTTCATTCATTGACTCTATATTCTATTTCTTTGAAGCATGCGTTTTCTAATGGAATCTATAGATCGATTCTTCTTTTTCTTTGTATACTAATCGAGTTCTTAGATTCTGAGATTTCATTTGTTCGTTTAGATGAATACTTGAAAACCTATTCAAAATAACGAATCGGGTTTGGATTTTGAAACGAAATTCTCCCTCAGATCAATTCATGATTTCGACCGGATCAATTTATTATTTCGAAATGTCTCACGGTTCACGGTATAGCCACAACTCATAAAAAAAAAGATATCAATTCCAAATCTTGCACCTAAACAGACGAGGGGCCTTTTTTATTACGAAATTCATGTTCGGATAAATCTCCACTGAATTAGTTTATTAGTTATACTTTTTACTAGTAGAAATATTCTACTATAACAGAATGGGGTTGGGATTCATACGTATGGATACAAAATCTCTTTGCCATATAAAAAAAGAGTATATCAAAAATTTCTTCTTTTCGGAATTTTTTCTTAATTTAGAATATATTTGTATAATTCATTCTAATTCTTTCATATACATTTGTGTTTTATTCCATGTGAACCGGCAAGACAAGGGAAGAAAAAATGGAAGAATTGAACATGTTTTGTTCGAACGAATATTCAGAGAAGATTGGGATTTTATTTAAAATGGAATTCGCAAATCTTCCTGATAAAACTTTGAGTTTCTTCTTTAATTTCATTTATTTCAAAATACTTCAATTGGTACACACAAAAAGTAGGCCAACTCAGCAGCTTTTTGTTCAATCTTACCCTGAGTCAAAAAATTATCATCGGTACGAGTCAAGGGAATGGCTCCTTGACCCCTTATTTCCATATAAAGTACACGACGAGGATAAATACCTTCTTTATACTGAATTCTGATTGATTGGATATCTTTCATATGGAAACGAAGGAAGATACGACGATTTATTCCAGGAAACCCCCAACGAAAAATACACACTATTCTTTCTTTTCTATCGAATTGGTCATAACCACTACCCACATTCCACAAAATTGTGGACCATAAATAGGAACTCATGAATAGACCTGCGATTCCATAGAAAGACATTATGAGTCCTTGTGGAAAAAAAAGGATTTGCTCAGAAGGAAATACAGATAGGATATTTTTACCAAGATAACTGGAAGTTCCAACCACTAAGAATCCTAATGAACCTAAAAAAAGTATAAAAGACCAGAAAAAATTACTTGTTTTTCGAGATTCCCTTAGAAGTTCTATCCATATATGTTTTGATCGCCAATTCATACTATACTAAATAAAGTTGCATTTGATTGGAATTGAGAGAATAACCCAAATGAAATTGACTTTCTGTTTCTTGATCCCCAAGTAACTTTCATCAACTAGCACTTAGAGTAACTAATTCGATATTAAAACTATTCGATAACTACCAATTACTCTACATATGTATAGTAATTTACTCTACATATGTATAGTAATTGGTAGTTATTTTGACTATTTATTCCAAATTTTCGTGAAATTAACTAAACTCCGTAGGTATTGATTGTATCTATACAATATTCTTTTTTTGTACATAAAAAAATAAAGAAGCAATTGAAATTGCCGGAAATAAGAGGCCTACTAAAGGTACAAAAATGGAAGGTAAATTAAGATCTGTCATAGAATGGGCGTCTCTATTTGCATTTCATATTCGTATATATCTATATTTCAATTTCTTTGTTTTTTATTTTTACACGATAATACCTATTCAATTTCTTTTTTGATTCCAGGGATTTTATCTATGGTCTTGGTTCCGTAGTCACTGTTCACCCTTTTTTCTTTTTTGAACTTTGGCTTTTGTGTTTTGATTCCTATCCATATTTTGTCTTTCTGTTATTTTCGAATTTGAAATAACTTCAGAAACTTCTTTTTTTGTAAAATTAAAAAAGAACTAAGGAATGCCCCATTCCCTGTATCAATGAGGTTATCATTTCTTTGTGGTTTTGGATTACCTACTTAACTCAGTGGTTAGAGTATTGCTTTCATACGGCGGAAGTCATTGATTCCAATCCAATAGTAGGTAGAACTTATTAGATAGCAGATGGTATCTAATAAGTTCTACCTACTCATCGTCTTTTTTCTTTGTATCCGATGGATTGTCTTCAATTAGTTAGATAATTTTGTACATATGAATTCAAATATTCTATTTGTACATGTGTATTTCTTGTTCACAGATTGCGTCTTGATTCTATATTCTCCTGGATACGCGAAGGGTATTACTATATTATTGTATTTGTAATTTCCGTATCTTTGGATGATTCAGGAGGCTCCTTTTTTCGTTGATCATCCTAGTCTGCGAATCGGAGGTTGGTACTTGGGAAAATTGAGAAAAAATCCTTCCTTTTTTGGAATCAGAATCAATTATTTCGATGAGTACTCTAATCTTCCAGTATCACGCGTATACGATTATGACACATATGATCAGATAGATAGGAACGATTTAATTATTATGATTCAAACAAACAAATATGGAACATGAATATCTTTCATTGGTTCCAGAATCTTTCTTTCCTAAAATGGGTAGAACTCATTTTTTCATATTCTAAATATACTTATGTTTATCTAAGTTGAACAAATAGATGAAAGAGAAAAAAATGAACTGTCAATATTGATAAATGTCAATCCATTTGTGATACATGAATCAAAAAACAGGAATTCAAGATGCAGATTTATTTAGTTAAGCAAAAAGGGCCAAATTCTATGAACTTTGATTATTTTCGTTAGATTCAAATCTGACGAGAATAATATTGTACGACTAAGGACTCTTTTATCCACAAAAAGACGTCTTTCCTATCTATTATTTGATTTACTTGTCCTTCAACTTTTTTTTTGTTTGACCTAATACGCAAATGTTTTGGCAATATCCC
>Ga0316583_10000137_pt1 | contig 17199 bp, 14 predicted proteins | sample J_170502JBrBrA_D_FD_204513 | JGI IMG/M metagenome (GOLD analysis project Ga0316583, IMG submission 204513) | Rhizosphere microbial communities from salt marsh grasses in Alabama, United States - J_170502JBrBrA | ecosystem: Host-associated > Plants > Roots > Rhizosphere | place: USA: Alabama... | reverse complement strand
GACGGTACGGTCGACGGAATATTGCGCAGCGACAGCTCTTGCGTTGTCTGTCAGGCGACGGACAGTTTCTGGTTCAGTACGGATCAGGCGAATTGCCCGAACCAGTCCATCGCGAAGACTCTCCGCGTCGCGGGGCCTGACGACCAGCGAGCACTCAGAGTTTGCAAATTCGCCAAGGCCATCGACAGCCGTGTGCACCAACAGCTTGCCGGCTGCAAGCGCCTCGATGGCGACAAGTCCGAATGGCTCGATTCGTGACGGCATGACCACGATGTCGGCATCGTGTAGCAATTGCTCATACTGGTTGCCACTTAGCAGGCCCAGTGGCCGGAGGCGCGGATCGCTGATGTTCAGCCTGTCAGTTCCGCGCCCGGCGATCGATACCGCCAGTTCGTCGTCATCAATGCCCTGAACTGCCTCGATGAGCTCGTGGATGCCTTTGTGCCTGCCATCGCCGCCACCAAACAGGATCGATATCGGTCGAGCTTGATCGAACCGCTGTTCTTCGGCCTCGGATGGAGCGGTGCTGAACACAAAGTTGTACAGTACTTTCACCGGAACGTCGTCGAGATTGGTCTTCTCTAGGTAGTCAACCATCGACCTGCTGACGACCAGACAGAGGTCCGTACCCTTGGGGATGATGGTCTCGCCGAAAAGATGGTAGTGCACGACAATCTTTGGGCGGTAGTCGAGGCGTTTCAGGATCGGCGCAATCAGCCACTGTTTGTTCTGGAAATGCAGGATATCCGGCCTGGTCGCGTTGATTCGTTTGACCAAGTCCTGCCAGGTGAATGCCCCCATGCGAAACCATTTGTTGGCTACCCGATTGACCAGACGGTTTTCCGTGAACGGATATGCCTGAACGCCGCGGAAGACGAAAGGCGTGTTGTCAGCGGCGATAAAGGCAACACACTTGGTATAGCGTCCTGTGTCCTTGGCCAGCCCGAACATGAGCCTGGAGATGCTGTCCCGTTGTAGCGGGAAGTGGGTACCAAAATTGATCAACATTGCAGTCTTGGTCATTTCTATCCTCTGGCTATTGAACTGGCCTCGACTGTAAGAGATTCACCAATCGGTTGGCGATGTCTATCGGCTCCACCCGACGGATGCAATCTCTCGTCCGCATCATGCACGAATAGGGTGCGCGGAAGGCGTGCGAGCAGGGCGCGCAGTCGAGATGCGAGCGCACCACCACCGCCTGAGGACCGGTCGGCCGCTGGTCGTCGGCGTCGGCCGGACCCATCAAATCCACGGTTGGTACGTCGAAGGTGTCGGCGATGTAGGTGACGCCCGAATCGACGCCGAAGTAGGCGCTCAACTGCGGCATCAGGGCCGGCAATACGTCGAGCGTGAAGGCGCCGGCGGCGCTGACGACGCGTGGACTGTTGCCGCATCCGGCTACGATGCCGGCGGCAATCGGCTGGTCGGCGGCGGTACCGATCAGGACGAGGTCGTGCGGCAGTTTCTCCAGTAGTAGCTGGCACAGTCCGGTCAGTTGTTCGACCGACAGGGCCTTCAGTGTGTTGCCGCTGGAAATGCCGACGCCGATGCGCGGTGCCGTGCGGTCGGCCAGAAAGGCCGCGACCTTTTCCTCTGCCTGCGACGCAGCATGCAAATGCTTGCGCGTCGTCACTTGGGCGCAGCCGAGTCGGCGCAGCAGTTCCTGTTTGGTGTCCAGTACCAGCCGGCCAGCGCGATGACGTTCGCTATGCGTCAGGAAGCGCGCACAGCGATCGTGGCTGCGACTCGGGAAGTTCGAGAGGATTGCCGCCCGGCGCCCGATGCCGGCCCAGAGCGGCAGCAACAGGAAGGTGGTATTCGGCGACAGCACGATGCAATCGTCGAACCGGCCGGCGCGCAGACGGCGCAGCAGGCGCAGCTTGCCGGCGAAACCTTGCCACTCGGCGGCGGGGACACCCCAGAGTTCGTCGACGGCTGGATCGTGCGCCAGCAGCGGTACGCAGAACGGATTGACCATGACCGTCAGCCGGCAGCCGGGCCAGCTCGCCTTGAGCGAGGCGATAACGGGCGTGGTGCAGACGAGATCGCCGATCTTGGCGGTCTGAATCAACAGCACGCGCCTGGGGCCGTCGTGGCGGCGTATGCGCAGACGCAGCAACGGTGCGGCGAGCCAGGTGAGTAGGAAATAGAGCATCAGTGTCGCCCTGCCAGTGTTTCGCCGAGTGCGGTCTCGACGCCGGCAACGTAGCGCTCGATGGAGAACCGCTCGCGCACGCGCTGGGCGCCGGCATCGCCCATGCGTCGCCGCAATGCCGCGTCGCCGGCGAGCCGGACCACGGCACGCGCCAGCGCGTCGATGTCGCCGCAGGGATAGCGCATGCCGGTTTCATCGGCGACCACCAGTTCGCGTGAGCCGACGATGTCGGAAGCGACCACCGGTCGCGCTACCAGCATGGCTTCGAGGATTGCGCGCGGTAGGCCTTCACTCGAAGAACAGAGCGCGAAGATGTCCATGGCGGCGATCTGGCGCAAAGGGGCTGGGTGGAAACCCGTGAATTGCACCCGCTTGGCAATGCCTAGATCTATAGCGAGTTTGACCAGCGGTTCGACCTCGCGGCCCTCGCCGACGACGACGATGCGCAAGTCAAGCTCCGGTTCGTCGTGGCATACGCGGGCCACGGCGTGGATCAGGTCGGCGATACGCTTCCTGGCGATCAACTGGCCGACCGTGCCGATCACCACCGCGTTCGCCGGGAAGCCCCAGGCGGCGCGTGCGGCCCGGATGTTCTCCACTGTCGGTAACGGCTGCCGACAGTCGATGCCGTTGTGGATCGTCAGGCATGTCGTGCCGTCGATGCCCGCCTCGACCAGCGCCTCGCGCACACCATCGGAGACGCAAAGGACTTTCGCCGCGTGTCGGTTGGCGATATCCACCACGGCCGGCGTCAGCAGCGGTTCGATGCGGCAGTGCTGGACGGCGGGGATACCCGTCTCGGCGGCGGCGAGATAGCCCTCGACGTTCGAGCCCGGCTGGTTGTTCATGTACAGCAGTTCGAAACCGCCGGTGCGGATCTCGGCGGCGATGCGTCGCGCCATCGGCTCGATACGCGTGCGCCGCTCGACGGCGAAGACGGCGCGGCGTGCTCGCGCACGGTCGCCGAGGCAGAAGGCACGAGCGATTTCCTTGGCCGGCTTCTCCCACCAGGGCGGTGCCGCCGGCGCCAGGAGGCGCAGCGGAATGTCGATGGCGGTGAGTTCGGTGGACAGGGTCGAGCCGCCGCCCTTGCGATAGTCGCGATAGAAGAGCGCGGTGACGTCGAAGCGGCTGCGGTCGATGCGCTTGAGCAGTTCGATCATGCTGTTGGTGCCGCCGCCCCATTCCTTGCCGGTGTCGAGCAGCAGGATGCGACGGGCCGTCATCGTGCCGCCTTTCCGTCGAGGATGCCGGTGACGGCCGCGAACACCTCGTCGACGGCGATGTTCTCCATGCAGATCGGTTCGACGTAAGGGCAGTTCTTCGACAGGCAGGGATCGCAGGTACGCCACTTCTGGATGACGATGTGGCGGTCGAGATCGTAGGCGGGGCCGGAACGGCGCCAGTCGGAGACGGCGAACAGCGCTACCACCGGCGTGCCGACGGTGACGGCGAGATGCATGGGCCCAGTATCGCCACTCACCATCAGTGCGCAGCGCTCGACCAGTGCCGGCAGCAGCGGCAACGGCAATTCGCCGGCGGCGTTCCAGACGCGGGTGTCATTCAGCTCGGTGGCGATGCGTACCGCGAGCGGACGCTCGGCCGGCGAGCCGGTGAGGACGATGCAAAGCTGCGGCCGCTCGGCCAGGAGGCGGCGCGCGAGTTCGGCGAAACGCGCCGGCGCCCAGCGTCGACTGGCTGTCGAGGCGCCGGTCTGCAACGCGATCAGCGGCGTGTCGGCGGTGATGTCGCGGTTTGTCAGCAATCGGGCGATCTGCCGGCGCGCATCGTCAGCGACCGGCAGTTCCATGCGCCGGTCGGTTGTTGCGCCGCTGGCGAGCCGGGCGACCGCGAGCCGCTGGTCGATGCCGTGTTCGAAGTCGTCCCAGCCGAGCACGGGTTCGGCATTGGTGAGCAGGAAGCGGAAGCGGCTGGTGTTGGGCAGTTTGAAGATGAAGCGCGCGCCCGAGAGCCAGGCGAGCGGCGTCGCCTGCGGTTCGTTGCCGTGCAGGATGCAGGCGAGGTCGAAGCGGTGCGCGCGCAATGCGCGCGCGAGGCGCAGGAAGCGCCGCCAGCCGCCGTGGTAGGGAATCAATTCATCGACGTGCGGCAGGTCGCGAAACAGATCGACGTAAGCGGCGTTGATCAGCAGCGCGACGCGTGCGTCGGGATAGGCTATACGCAGGCTGCGCAACGCGGGTGTCGACAGCAGCGTGTCGCCGATGGCGGTGGCGGATACGGCCAGGATGTGCCGGATGGCCGGCGTGCCGAGTTCGGCCGGATTCGGCGCGCGCTGGGCGAAGGCATGCGCCACGCGCAAGGCACCGTAGAGCAGCTTTTCACGCAGGCGCAGCGCCATGGCTCAGTCTCCGCGCAGGCGCACGTAGAGCCCGCCCAGCCATGGCTGCCGATAAAGGAACAGGCGCGAGCCGAACCAGCCGCCGACGCGGTCCTTGATGACGACGCGGCCGATCTCGTCCGTCGGCGTCGCGGGTGTGTTGATGCCTTTCTTCACGGTATAGAGGTAGTGGAAGCCGGCGGCTTTCGCTACGGTCTGGTAGTCGTCGTCGTAGTAGCCTTGCGGCCAGCACAAGTGCGCACTGTCGCCGCCATGTGCCGCCAGCGCTGACCGCGAGGCGGCGAGATCGCCGGCCAGCGCGGCGCGGCGTGCCGCTGGGTCGGCGACGGTCTGATCCCAGCGCGTGTGCGTGTGTGTATGGGAGTGGAATTCGAAGGTACCGGCCGTCTGCATGAACTCGACCTCCGACCAGCGCAGCATGACGTCGTCGGCCCGGCCGGCGTCGATCAGGCGCTTCGTTTCACGGTGATTGGGGCAGGCAGGCAAGTCGCCGCCCGTGCCGGCATGCCGTCGCGGCTGACCCTGTTCGCCGATGCGGCCGGTGATGAGGAAGATCGTCGCCTGCAGACCGAACGCCTGCAACACCGGATGCGCGTAGACATAGTTGTCGAGATAGCCGTCGTCGAAGGTGATCAGCACGCTCTTGTCGGGCAGGGTCGCGCCGTTGAAGAAACCTTCCAGGTCGCGGCAGCCGATGCTGCGGTAGCCGTGCCCGGCGAGCCAGGCCATCTGCCGACGGAAGGTCTCCGGCGATACCGTGACCAAGCCGTCGTTGGGCGTCACGTGGTGATACATCAGCACCGGCAGCGCCTGTGCGGCCATCAGGACTTCTCCGCCAGTACCCGCTCATAGACGGCCTGCATGCGCTCGGCCATCTTCTGCACGGTGTATTCCGACAATACCCGGCGTCGTCCGGCCTCGCCCATCGCGCGACGTTTGGCGGGGTCCGTGGCGAGGGTGACGATCGCCTCAGCCAGCGCCGGCGGATCATGGGGCGGCACCAGCAGACCGGTTTCGCCTTCGATCATGGTATCGGGCACACCGCCGACGCGCGTGCCGATCACCGGCACACCCATGGCCTGTGCCTCGATGTAGGAAGTGCCGAGTGCTTCCTGGTGCGTCGGCAGCACGAAGATGTCGAAGCTCTTCAGCACCTGCGGGATGTCGCGGCGCAAGCCGAGCAGATGGACCCGTTCGCCGAGCTGCGCCTCGGTCAGGGCGCGTTCGATGTTCTGCCGTTGCGGACCGTCGCCGGCGAAGACGAAGTGCGCCGTCGGCGCTCCTGCCAGCACCTGCGGTATCGCCGCGATCAGGTCCTGATAGCCCTTCTTCATGCGCAGGATGGCGACGGTGCCGATCAACGGTGCCTCGGCGGGAATATGCAATTCCTCGCGCAGCGCCGCGTCGACGCCGGCGGGATCGAAACGCGTCGTATCGACGCCGGTGGGCACGCTCGTCAGCATCGCCGTCGGCACGCCGACGTCGGCAAGATAATCCCGCACTGCCCGGCTGACGCAGACGACATGGTCGGGCAGCAGGCTGTAGGTGGCCTTGGAAGTGATCGGCAGAATCAGGTGGCGCGTGCGTACGATGCGCGGACGGCGCAGCATCAGCCGCGCGGCGATACCGGCCAGCAGCGTGTCGCGGCCGCTATGGGTATTCACGAGGTCGATGCGATGGCGGCGAAAGGCGCCGCCCAGGCCGACGATGGACACCGGGTCGAAGCTGTTGCGCATGGGGAATTCCTCGACCGTGAACCCATGGTCCCGCGCGCGCTGGCTGAGCTGCGCGCCACGGCGGCAGGCGAACAGCATATCGGCGCCGCGCAGGCGCATCTGGATCGCTTCCTGCAACGTGCGGTTCTCCTGGCCGCCCCAGCCAGTGGAGCTTTCCGTATGCAGAACCCTCATGAATCCGCGAGCGCCTGTTCCTCGCTGCGTTGCAGCTGGTGCAGGCGAGCGTAGGCGCCGCCCGCGGCCAGTAGGTCGGCGTGACGGCCGGTCTCGACGATGTGGCCCTGCGCGAGCACGACGATCTTGTCGGCGCGCTCGATTGTCGACAGGCGGTGGGCGATGACCAGGGTTGTGCGATCCTTCATCAGCACTTCCAACGCCGCCTGAACGGCGCGTTCTGACTCGGTATCGAGTGCCGAAGTGGCTTCATCGAGAATCAGGATCGGTGCATCCTTCAGCAGGGCGCGGGCAATGGCGAGGCGCTGACGCTGTCCGCCGGAGAGCTTGACGCCGTTCTCGCCGACCTGCGTTTCAAATCCCTGGGGCATCGCCTCGATGAATTCGAGCGCGTAGGCGGCCCGTGCGGCCTCGACGATGCTTTCCCGAGTCGTGCCGGACAAGGCGCCGTAGGCGATATTGGCGGCGACGGTATCGTTGAACAACACCACTTCCTGGCTGACCAGCGCGATATTGGCACGCAAGCTGGCCAGGGTCAGCTCTCTGTAGTCGTGGCCGTCGATGAGAATGCGCCCTTCTCCAGGCACATGAAACCGTGGCAGCAGGTTGGCGATGGTGGTTTTGCCGCTGCCCGAAGCGCCGACCAGCGCCACGGTTTGGCCGGGATTCACGACCAGGTCGATGTTCGTCAGCGTCTCGCGCGCGCTCATGGGATAACGGAAGCCAACCCGCTCGAAGCGAATTTCGCCACGGGCACGTCCGAGGACCTCTCTGCCTTCGTCATGTTCCTCGGCCTCGTCGACAAGCGTGAATACGCTCTCGGCTGCTGCTAGCCCGCGTTGCAGCGGGGCATTGACGTCGGCCAGTCGTTTCATCGGCGCCAGCAGAAGCAGCATGGCGGTGATGAATGAGACGAAGCCGCCGGCTGTGCCCGTTCCGCCGTTGGTTTGGCCAAGTGCAATGGAAATGATTACAGCCAGCGCTATGGCCGCCGACAGGTGGATGATGGGCCCGAGCGCGGCGGCGGCGATGGTGCCACGCATGGCGACGCCGCGCTGGAAGGCAGTGGCCGCCGCAAAGCGGCGGCGCTCGTAGTCCTGGCCGCCGAAGATCTTCACCACCTTGTGCGCTTCGATGGTCTCTTCGAGCACATGCATGATGCCGCCCATGGCTTCCTGCCCCTTGCGGCTCATGATGCGCAGGCGACGGCTGAGTATTCTTACCGCTACCGTTACTACCGGCACGATGGCGAACACCACCAATGTCAGCGACCAGTTGAGCCACAAGAGCCAGCTGAGCAGAGCCACGATGGTCAGCGAGTCGCGCACCAGCACCGTGATCGAATTGGTGGCGGCGCCGGTGATGTTGCCGACGTCGTAGGTAATCTTCGACATCAGCGCGCCCGACGACTGATCGGCGAAATAGCTGGTCGGCAGGCGGACCATGCGGCCGAACATGGCATTGCGCAGATCGACGACGACCTTGTTGGCTACCCAGGACATTGCGTAGTTGGAGACGAAGCTCAATACGCCGCGCAGCAGGAAAATGCCGACGATGGCTACGGGGACTACCCAGAGACGTCCGTTACCGGTGAACTTGCCGTCGAGCATCGGCTTCATCAAGGCCGGAAACAGCGGCTCGGTGGCGGCCGCCACCGCCATACCGGCGATCGAGATGGCAAATCCGCGCCAATAGGGCCGGACGTAGCTGAGGAGACGCCAATAAAGTTGGCTGCTGGTGGACGAAGACTGGGTCATCGAGTGGCGTGCCTCCGGCCTCTCGCCGGCAACATGAAATTATATCCGACCATCGTCGGCGGCTAGTCGGCGAGCAGTTCCTGGCAGGCTGCCACGACCTTGTCCACGGGCAGCGTGACCAGGCAGTCGGAGACCTTGCTACCGCCGCAGCCGTCGATGCCGCAAGGACGGCAAGAATGGCTGTCGCTGGTAACGACGCGGTGACGCGGCGTCCACGGCGCCCAGTGTTTCTCGCCGGAAGGCCCGAACAAGGCCACTACCGGCGTGCCCATGGCTGCCGCGATGTGCATCGGCGCCGAGTCCACGCCGACGAACAAGCGCGCCCTTGCTGTTAGCGCCCCCAGCTGTTTGAGCGATAACTGTCCGGCGAAACTCCTGGCTGGCTGCTGCAGTTGCGACTGGATGGCCTCGACCATCGCCAACTCGCGCTCGTCAGGCGCCGCCGTAAGCACTACCTGCCAGCCGCTCGCTTGCAGGCTAGCAATCAGCGTCGCCATTTTCGCTGCCGGCCAGCACTTGAACTGCCAGCGCGACGCCGGGTGGACATGCACAAAACTCTTGTTGGCGAGGCCCGATTGACCGAGCAGAGCCTTGACTTCCTGTTCGGCACTTGAGCCAGGTTCCAACACCAATGCGCGGCTGTCGACGTCCGGGTGCATGCCGAGGCGGCGCAGGGCATCGAGATTGCTCTCGACGACGTGGCGCGGCGCTCCGCGCGGTTGCCGAACCAGATGCGTGAAGCTGCGTTGCCAGAATCGGCCGCGGCCAGGTACCGCCGGTGCCACGCTCCAGCGCGCGCCACACAGGCGCGTCAGCCAGGCGCCACGCCAGTGTTCGGTGAGATGCACGATCAGGTCGTAGCGGCGAGCGCGCAAGGCATCGAGCAACGTCTTCTCGCGACTGAACTGGGTGAGCGGTCCCAGACGCTTCCACTGCCGGTCTACCACGAACAGTTGGTCGAGGGCAGGATGCAGCGACAACATCGGCGCCGTGTCGGCGTAGACAAGCGCATCGATCTCGGCCTGTGGCGCCGATTTCTTGAGTACCGAAACGACCGGTGAGGCGAGCAGCACGTCGCCGTGATGGCGCAGCTTAATGACCAGCGCACGGCGTAGCTCGTTCGGGACGAACGTGTTGTCAGTCATTGGTCTATTGTGCCAGAGCGCCGTCGGCCAGCAGTTCGCCGTAGAGCTTGGACAGCTGCTCGGCCATAGCCTCGAGGCTCAGATGTTCGACGCTGGCCCTGACGACGGAAGGGCTTGGACGGTTGGGGCCGCGGAGTCGATCCAGGTTCTCGGCCAGTGCTTCGTAGTCGAGGGCGTCGCAGACGAAACCGTTCTCGCCCGGTCTGATCAACTCGGCGCCGCCGCAGGTGGTCGAGGTGATGACCGGCAGGCCGCAGGCGAGGGCTTCGAGCACGGCGTTGGGCATCGGGTCGTAGAGCGTCGGCAAGCAGAATGCATCGGCGGCGCCGAGGAAGGGGCGCAGGTCCTGGCGGCCGCCGAGGAAGTGTACGCGATGCGCCAGCCCCAGCTTGCTGGCCAGGCTGCGCATTCGGTCGAGCTTCTTGTCTTGGCCGACGATCAAGAGCGTGGCGTCGTCCCGGCGCATCAGCGTCAGCGCGTGCAGCAGCGTCGGCACACCCTTGCGCTCGAAGCCGGAGCCGACGAAGAGGATCACGGGCGTTTGCTCGGTGATGCCGAGGTCTGAGCGCGTCCGCGCCCGGTACCGCGTCCGCAGTTGCGGATGAAAGAAGTCGAGGTCTACACCGTTGTAGATCACCTTCAGCTTGTCGGCCGGTACCGCAAAACGGCGGGCGATGTCGTCGCGCACCATGCGCGAGTTGCAGATTACGGCCTGCAGGTTCGGGTGCCGGTAGACGCCGGCCTCCGCCGCCAGCGTGTAGCGGTGCCAGGGCGATAGGGCGGTGCCGAGCATGGCCGCTGCGCCCCGTACCCGGTCCCGCAGCGCTAGCCACGTGGCATGGACGCCGTCGCCGGCGCGGTAAATGTGGCAACCGGGAATGCGTTCATGGCTTTGCACCAGGTCGAAACGGCCCTCGGCCATGATCCGTTGCACGCAGCGGGCGAAGCCGGCGTCGCGCCAAGTACGGCCGAGGTGGCGAGGATTGCATTCGAGCACGGGCGGTCCGTCGTTACCTTTCCAGCGCCGGGCGATAACGGTCACGTCGACGCCACGGTCGCGCAAGGCGCCCAGTGCGCGGTCGACGAAGCGCTCGGCGCCGCCGAAGGGTGTGTATTGCTGGCGGACAAGGGCAAGCTTCACGGGGTGAGGCGCCGTGAAACCGACATCGGTGCGACCCGGCGCGCCGGTGGAGGGGCGTGAATGGCCATGACAAGAAGAGGGATTCTACGCTTGGCGCTTGCGCCGCAGCAGTCGATAGAGCGTGCGCTCGGAAACGCCGAGCGTGCCGGCCAGTGTCCTGCGATCCGGACTGTGCTTGGCTGCCCAGGCGACATAGCGCGCCTCCAGTTCGTCGAGCGGGATGGCGGTATCGAGCGAGAAAGCGTTGTCATTATTGGTCGGCATCCGGTTCGGCACGGCTTGACCGAGGTCGCCGATCAAGTGCTCGGGCAGGATGTCATCGCCGTCGGACAGCAGGCTGGCCCGCTCGAGCAGATTGCGCAGTTCGCGGATGTTACCCTCGAAGCGGCGCTCGCGTAGCGCCGCCGTCGCTGCCGGTGACAGACGCTTGTGCGGACCGGCAACGCGTTCGAGCAGCGACTGGGCAAGCAGTGGAATGTCTTCGGGGCGCTCGGCCAGCGATGGCGAATGGATTGGGAAGGTATTGATCCGGTAATACAAATCGCGCCGGAACTCGCCTTTCTTGACCATCTCGGCCAGATCCTGGTGCGTGGCGGCGACGAGCCGGAAATCGGCCGCCAACGCCTCGATGCCGCCGACCCGGCGGTAATTGCCGGTCTCGAGTAGGCGCAGCAGCTTGACCTGCAACGAGAGCGGCAGTTCGCCGATCTCGTCGAGGAACAGCGTGCCGCCGCGCGCCGCCTCGACCAAGCCGGTCTTTCGGTGCGTGGCGCCGGTGAAGGCGCCTTTCTCGTAGCCGAATAGTTCGCTTTCGAACAAGGTCTCGGTCAACCCCGAGCAGTCCACCGCCACGAAAGGTCCGCCGGCCCGGCTGCTGGCCTCGTGCAATGCATGGGCGATCAGTTCCTTGCCGGTACCGGTTTCGCCGAGTAGCAGCACGGCGGCCTCCGACGGCGCCACGCGCATGATCTGATGCAGCATGCCGAGGAAAGTCGGCGAGCGGCCGACCATGCCCTGGGCGGCCGGCCGGCCGCTGGCCTGGCGTACCACACGCATGGTCTCGACGAACAGCCTGGGCCGGTTGTCAGAACTGGGGATGGGGACGGTCTCGACGTCGATATGCTCCTCGCCGCGCGGCGTGTGATGCAGATGCAGCACCCGGTGCGGGTGGCCAGACATCGAGCTGCCTTTCAGGGGGCACGATTCCCCGGCTCGGTCACAGGGTATGTCGATGCCGTGCGACACCTCGTAGCACCGCCTGCCGACCACCGACTGCCCGCTGCCGAAATCACGCGCGTAGGCTTTGTTCGCGGCCAGGATGGTGTACTCGGCATCGAGGATAATGCGCGGTTCGGGAAGTTCTTCGAGGTAGGCCTCGAGTTCGGCCAGGCCGGGCGGCTTCTTCATGTCAATGGTGGCGTATTGGTGTGATTGAGTGTCAATTATGACATACTCGTCTGGCCGGCTGGAAATTATTCCAATGTGAAAGTTTAGCGATTACAAGAACCTGCAACGGCTACGTTGGCTGGCACGAGACTTGATACTGTTGGTCCTCTGGAAGCCGCCGTTGGCCGGGACTCAACCCCCCCAAACCAGTTGTCTTTCGGCCACCGGCAGTTCGTGTTCTTGCTCCGTAATGGCGTGGGCGGAAGTAAATTGCCTGGAGCGAGGCATGGCACGGGATGCATCCCTTCCTCCGCTGTCCCGTGGCTGGAAGGTGGCCTAGCCACCGGCGGCGGTTTCCTCTTTTTCCTCCTTATTCGGCTCGCAGCGCTTCCACGGGATCGAGGCGCGCGGCCCGTCGTGCCGGCAACACGCCTGCCGCCAGGCCGATGGCGACGGCAACCGCTTCGGCGATCAAGGCAAAGCTCCAGGGCGTATGCACGGGGAATCCCGGCACGAGTATGCGCGCCAGTTGAGCGATACCAATGCCCAGGGCGAGGCCGGCTCCGCCGCCAATGGCAGCCAGGGCCACCGCCTCGCCGAGGAACAGGCCAAGGATGGTGCGACCCGGCGCTCCAAGTGCCTTGAGCAGGCCGATCTCATTGGTACGCTCGGCGACGGCGATGGTCATGATGGTGACGATGCCGACACCGCCGACCAGCAGCGAAATGCCGCCCAGCGCACCGACCGCGGCGGTAAGGATGTCGAGGATCTTCGACAGCGTGCGCAGCATGTCCTCCTGGGTCACCAGCGTGAAATCCTCGCGACCGTGGCGCCGGATCATGACCTTGCGCACGGCCTCGGCGACGCGGGCGGCCGGCACGCCCTCGCGGTAGGAAAGGTTGATGCGCTGCAACCCCTCGCGATTGAACAGTTCGAGCGCGCGCTCAGTCGGGATGTAGGCGGCGTCGTCGAGGTCGATGCCGAGGAACTGCCCTTTCGGCGCCATGACGCCAACGACACGAAACTGCGAGCCTCCCATGAGCACACGTTGTCCGAGCGCCGATTCGGTACCGAAAAGCTCCTGCTTGACCTTGGGGCCGAGCACGACAAGTGCGCGCGCATGCTCGGCCTCGTCGCCGGGCAGGAAGCTGCCGACCCGCACCTTCATCTGCCATGCTTCCTGCATGGCTGGGCCGACGCCATAGACGATGGTGCGCCGCGTGCGGCCGTTGGCATCGAGCTCGACGTTGCCCCAGACCACGGGCGTGACGGCGAGCACGTCGGGCACTCGCGTCAGGGCGCGGGCATCATCGACGGTGAGCAGCCGCACTGTCGTCTGCAGGCCACCGGGGCCGCCGCTGGCCGCGGTTCGGCCCGGCTGCAGCTCGATGATGTTGGTGCCGAACTGGGAGAATTCCGACAGTACGAAGCGATGCACGCCTTCGCCGATGCTGGTGAGCAGGATCACGGCGGCGATGCCGACGGCGATGCCGAGCAGGGTGAGGAAACTGCGCAGTCGGTGGGCGATGAGCGCGCGCAGTGCCAAGCGGATGGAGTCGCGCAAGATCATCGCGATCTCCCCCCCAGTCCGGGCGCCGGGCCTTCCCAAGCACGGACGGCGCGCGCGCGGAGCGCGCGATCGCGATAGTCGTTGGACCCCGCGACCCGTATTAGACGAGCGAAGCGAGCACTGAGGCTTCCCCCCGGGAGGGGGGACTGAGGGGGGCGGACCATCATCTTCTCGAAAGCGCCAACACAGGATCGAAACGCGCCGCGCGCCGTGCCGGCATGACACCGAACAACAGGCCGGTGCCGATGGCGGTACCGATGGCGGCGAAGATGGCCCAGTTCGGCGGAAACGCCGGCAGTGTCGGATACAGGACGCGCAGCAGGTAGGCGCCGAATTCGCCGATCAGGTAGCCGATGACTGCACCGGCGATCGAGAGCAATGCCGCCTCGGCGAGAAAGACATTGCGAATGGTATGGCCCGGTGCGCCAAGCGCCTTCATGAGGCCGATTTCGGGAGTGCGCTGGGTAACGGCGACGAGCATCACGTTCATGACCAGGATGCCGGCGACGGCCAGGCTGATGGCGGCGATACCGGCGACGCCGAGCGTGAGCACACCGAGGATGCGGTCGAATGTGGCCAGTACGGCGTCCTGCGTAATGACGGTCACATCCTCTTCATTGCCGTGGCGTGCCTTGATGATCTCAAGTGTTTCATCGCGCGCCCGTTCCAGATCAGGCCGGTTCCTCGCCTCGACCAGGATGCGGAACAGCGTGTTGGTATTGAACATGGCCTGGGCGGCGGTCACCGGGATGATGATGATCTCGTCGGCGTTCATGCCCAGGCCCTGGCCGGTCTGGCCGAGCACGCCGACGACGCGGAAGCGCCGGTCGCCGACACGGATCATTTGGCCAAGCGCCGGTTTGGCGCCGAACAGGTCCTCGCGGATCTTGGCGCCGAGCACCGCCACCGATCCCGCTTGGGCGTCGGCAGGCAGGAAGCGGCCCTGGGCGACACTCATGCGGCGGATGGCGAGATAGTCGGCCGTAGTGCCGACGACGGTGACGTCGCGCAGGTTGCCCTCGAAGGTCGCCTCCGAGGTGCCCACGGTGATCGGCGCCGAGCGCAGCACCGAGCGGGCGCGCAGCAGCGCTCGTGCATCGGCGACGGTCAAGTCGCGCGTGGTGTTGGTGACGGCATTTGCCGGGTTGAAGCCGCCGGTTTCGGAACGCCCAGGCAGAACGATGACGAGATTGGTGCCGAGCGACGAAAACTCGTTGATCACGTAGCGGCGCGCGCCGTCGCCGAGGGCGGTGAGCACGACGACGGCGGCGACGCCGATGCTCATGGCCAGGATCATCAGCGCCGTGCGCAGCGGGTAGCCGCCGGCGGCGCCGGCGGCGAAGCGCAGCACGTCTGCCGGTTTCATGCCGAGTCCAGGATCTTGCGGCCGTCTTCCATCGCCACCTGCCGCCGTGCGCGGGCGCCGAGGGCAGCATCGTGGGTGACGATGATCAGCGTGACGCCGCCTTCGTTGAGTTGTTCGAGCAGGTGGATCACTTCCTCACCGGTGGCGCGGTCGAGGTTGCCAGTAGGCTCGTCGGCGAGAATCATGGCCGGGCGCATGATGGTGGCGCGGGCGATGGCGACACGCTGGCGCTGGCCGCCGGAGAGCTGGTCGGGGCGATGATCGGCGCGGTCGGCGAGGCCGAAGTCCCTGAGCGCCTGCGCCACCCGACGCTCGCGCTCGTCGGCGGCGATGCCGGCCAGCGTCATCGGCAGCGCGATGTTCTCGGCCGCCGACAGGCGCAGTACCAAGTGGAAACTCTGGAAGACGAAACCGATGCGCTCACGCCGAACCTGCGCCTGCTCGTCGGCGGAGAGCGTGGTGACGTCACGGCCCTCGAGGCGGTAGCTGCCGACATTGGGCCGGTCGAGCAGTCCGAGCAGATTGAGCAGCGTCGACTTGCCCGACCCCGACGGCCCCATGATTGCGACATATTCGCCGGCGTCGACGAGAAGGTCGAGCGCGTGCAGCGCATGCACCTCGCTGTCACCAAGCGTGAACACACGTTCGATGCCGGACAGCTCGACTTGCGGCATCGCGGTCAGGACTTGCCTTCGGCCGGTGTGACGTGGGCGCCGGCCTTGACGCCTTCCTTCTCTAGCGATACGGCGACACGGTCGCCGGCCTTGAGGCCGTCGAGAATCTCCGTGTATTCCCAGTTGGCGATGCCGATCTTCACCTTGCGCTCTTCGAGCACGCCGTCGCCGGGTTCGTACAACAGGACCTTGTTGCCTTCCAGCAGCGCCGCCGTCGGCACGCGCAGAGCGTCGTCATGCACCTTGAGCACGATCTCGACGTTGGCGCTGTAGCCGACCAGCAGGCCCTTGGTTTCTTCAGGCTTGGCGAAATCGACTTCGACGTCCACCGTGCGCGCCTGCTTTTCCACGGCGCTGACGTAAGGCGCTACGCGGCGCACACGCGCCTCGAATTGACGCTTGCCATAGGCGTCGATGGTGATGCGCGCCGGCTGGTCGACATGGATCTTGGGAGCGTCGACCTCGTCCATCGGCGCCGATACGTAGAGGCAAGTCGGATCGATCAGGTCGATCGCCGGCGGCGTCGGTACGCCGGGCGGCGACGGTGTCGAGTATTCGCCGACCTCGCCGACAATCTTGGCTACGACGCCGTCGAACGGCGCGTAGAGCACGGTGCGCCCCGTCTCGACGCGCGCGGCGGCGACGCGCGCCTCGGCCTGGCTGACGTTGGCGCGGGCAGCGGCACAGGCGGCCTGTTTGGCCGCAGCATCGGCGCGTGCGGCGTCATCCTTCGATACGGAGACGAAACCCTTGCGATAAAGCCTGGTCGTGCGTTCTGCCTCGCGACTGGCGTTGTCGGCGACCGTACACGATTCGGCGATCTGTTTCCTGGCCAGGTTCAGTTGCGTTTCGGCGAGCGTCTGCTGGGCGCGCTGGTCCTCGTTCCAAAGTTTCATCAACAACTGGCCCTTCTTGACGTGATCCCCCTCCTTGACGGCGAGGACGGTGATGCGGCCGCCAAGGATGGTCGACAGCTTGGTGCGCTTGCAGGCCGTAACCTCGCCGGCGCGCGTGTTGGACAGCGTTGCCTCGACACGGCCGCGATCGACCGCCTTGAGCACGACGGGAATCGGTTTCGGCCGCGTCGCCCACGAGAACAGGCCGATGATGGCGATGACGGCGGCAACGGCGATCAGCAGGCGGGAAGAGGGTAGTTTCATTACATGTGGATCGATGCGGATAGCGCGAATAGGCATTCTACGTCAGCGGAATTGACGTATTCACGGCCTTTCCGACGGTTCAGAATTCTGTTGCCTATTCGGCCATTGCGGTACACAATGCGCGCGCAGGATTGTCAAGCAGTGTTCCAGCTCGTCATAACGTACCCGGCAGTATTTGGTACCCGTTGGCTCCCTCTCTTGATGCTCCGCTCGCTGGGTGATTGCCCGTATTAACTTTTTTTGGAAATTCTCGACATGGCAACCGGTACCGTTAAGTGGTTCAACGACGCTAAGGGCTTTGGCTTCATCAAGCCGGACGACGGCGGCGAAGATCTGTTCGCTCACTTTTCTGCGATTCAGGGCCAGGGCTTCAAGACCCTGGCCGAAAACGAGCGCGTCACCTTCGACGTGACTCAGGGCCCCAAGGGCAAGCAGGCCTCGAACATCCGCAAGGACTGATTCAGGTTCGCTGATGAATGAGCCCGGTTTACCGGGCTTTGTTGTTTTGGCGGCCTTACTCGAACAGTGGGTCAAGCAGAGCCCAGTCGAGTGCCGCTTGTGCCGCATCGGCAAGGC
>Ga0316583_10000136_pt1 | contig 17303 bp, 13 predicted proteins | sample J_170502JBrBrA_D_FD_204513 | JGI IMG/M metagenome (GOLD analysis project Ga0316583, IMG submission 204513) | Rhizosphere microbial communities from salt marsh grasses in Alabama, United States - J_170502JBrBrA | ecosystem: Host-associated > Plants > Roots > Rhizosphere | place: USA: Alabama... | reverse complement strand
TGCCGGGTGCGTGGTGTATTGGTATAGGGTTCGAGGGCTATACGGACCGGAGCTACTGCCCATGTTCACAAGCAAAACTCTCCTCCCGTCTATTGCCGCATTCGATCATCAACTTTTTGAACCCGTACAGCCGGGCATCAATGGAGTCCACTTTACTTTCTCTTTCATTATTATCTGTGGCCTGGACGTATTACTATACTGCTGTTCCCACCTCCGTGTGTATTGCGTGGTGTTTGCTTCAATCCGGGTCAACGAAGCAACTGCCTTTCCTGCCGAAAAAACCGCTGGTGCTACTTCAATAGATTATGGGTAAATAGGAGCTCTTCTTTTCAAATAAGAAGGGATGGAGGGATTATGAAGTTCGTTTGGATCTGCCCTTGCTCGTGTCTCCACCTGTGCCTATGCCTATGCCAGTGATGGCTTTTCGAAATGATGGGTCTACTGCGTAGGGATCCGTATCAGGTCGGGATGCCGCTCTTTATTTAGTACCTGACGGGCTGGCTTGGCTGCTCTCGACCCCTACTAAGGAGAGGTCTTCGAATTGGTACCGTCACCCTAGTGAAGTTAGTTCCTGCCACCTTTGCAACTTCCCCTGCAGGTAGGTGATCAACGGAGTCCATTACTATATTAGCTGACCCGAATGGAACCTACCGTTATGACCTGTCCTCACTATACTAAAGAGTTATGTTCAATTAGCCGAGATCAATCCTATATTAGCGGGAATCCGAAACCATATCATTTTTCTCAGCGTTAGGAAAAAGACTTCTTAATCGACTGGCTAGCTGTCAATTTCATATTCCAAACAAAGACCTGAACGAAGCACTTATCTTAGGATAGGAGCACCAGCGACCCAAAAGACTTCAATTTGGCATATGCAACGTGGTGTATTGAATATCTATTTTGCTAATGCTAGTAGGAGCATGTTTTGGTGCTAATGACTATTATGGAGGATATTTTATGAATTCTTTACCCCTTCAGTGAAAGATCAGTATGATCCTTATGACGACTACAAACCTTTGATTTTGGACCTCGTGGAAGAGGGAATGATAATACCGTCGACTATGCTACGAATTCTGGATGGGCAGGAGATGGTGAAGAGAATACGTTTGCGGTAAGAAGATCCTGAGTCAACGTAACATCCCAAGTCTTGTGATATCTCATAACAGATCCAAATCTTGTTAGCTACTAGTTGTATTTCCTTTACTTGGTTGCTGAATCCTTGGCGGTTACAATATCTCCCGGTACAGAGGTCCATGCCAGTCAGTATGTGTCAGTACCAGATCTGTCCAGTAGGTTATCCAAATTCAGCATGGGAAACCTTGCTGGTAGGTCAGACTAACCTTACTTCATGTCCGAGATCTGGACTAGAGGAGGACCAACTATCAGCTCTCTATGTTTCCGCAGAGATGTATTGGAGAATGGTCACAGGAAGAGCAATCTGAGGAGCATGTTCATAGCAAAGTCAAAGGGGGACCTACAGCTGAGGAGGTAAGTGGTGACACAACACCTTACCTGGCCTATAGTCAGAAAAGTGAAGAATCTCCTCAAACTCCTTTTGAGTTTAGCGGTATCTGTGACACTGGCAGTAGCATAAGGGGGAGCTAGCATAGCTTAACTTGATCCCTGGATAGACGGTGGAAAAGCACCGGGTGCAAGTGGCGGCTCTCTCCCCGAGCAGAACCGGGATAGCCTAAGCCATAGCCGAATCCGAAGCCGAATGTGAAGCCGAACCCGAGTATTAATGGTTAGAGGAAGCCAGAGCCGAAGTGGAAGCCGATCTCTTCTATGATTTCGAAGTCTACCCTGATTCTGATACTGAACCCGAAGATGAAGAAGGTGCAGAAACCAAAGCCCTCTCTATGGAGCATCCGATCCTCTGTGACTTGGATCTCTTCATGAGAAAGAGCGGTGCCTGGCAAAGACACTGGTCTTTTCTTTTGCGTGGCAGTCAGTGATGTCATGAAGCATTGCGTAGAGACTGGCTGCTTGGATGGTGCACAGAGTATTTGGGGATTGAAAAACCACACGACAAGGATGTACTGGCAGTAGAAGGGCTAAGGAGGTCAGACTTCCTTCAAAGTCAGCTACGAGATTGATAACTAACTCCATTCTTAGTAGAGTAGATTCTCATACATCCCTGAAAAGAGGGAGCTGGCTTGAACACTGATCGGTGACCGGTGAAAGTTTCAGTCAAAGACTCGTATTTACGGAAAACAAACATAAATAGGGAACCTTCTAGCCCTCTCAACCTGACGGACTCAAATACGCAAAATAAGGTGGCTTCCTTCAGCTATATTATGTTTGACAGTCTTTCACTATTAGCTTCCCGGGGTATCTGGATTTACCAACCGGGTTATCGAGGAGTAACTTGCTTCCACTGATGATTACCTGTCTGGCTTATACGCTTACTCTCATTTATCCTTTTATTTGACCTTTTTTCCTGCTGGTGCTAGGTTCTTACCTAATGGAGATGAATATTATCAGAATAGAAGAGAGTTGTTTAGAATACCATAGCTCGGAATCGGACCATTAGAACAAAGGTGAATACGAACAAGGGGGAATACCTCCTCATAATACACTGATTTTCTGAGTCAAGGAAGAAAGCAAAGCCAGGGGGAGGATTGACCCGCACGCAACAGATAGAGTAGGAAGGAAGTAGCGTGAAGATCATTGCGGTCTAAGTGAGATTGCTACTCATTTAGGTATTAGGTCGATGGCTATCAAGTCAAAGTCAAGAGACTCCTAATAAGGTAAGAAAAGGCTGACGTCATCTCTAATCGTCTTTCGCCAGAAGTCTCTATCAGGCCAGGCCTTATCTGTTCGCGAAGTCAGTGATCCGGCTTGCTGCTAGGAAAGATGGGCTCTTGCATACTGCCCTTTCTTGATTTAGAAGAGTGCGCGGTATCGCTTCAGAGAGAATACCGTATGAAGCTACCTATACCGAAAGAGCTTACAGTTCCTATGGTCTATTTGAAGAGAGGCGGCCTGCCTCGCATAATACCTGCTCATCATCCCGAAATGATTCGTCGATATGACAGCAATGCGGACAGAGTGGTGAAGCGCTATTTATCGTGCTTTTCGTTGGCGAAGGAAATTCAGCTCAGTCTCAATATGCGCATTAGAGAAGAGGAAAGCAAAGAAAAAGAAAGGACCAGAGAGTCCCTCATCACAAAGAAGAAAGCAGTGAATTAAGGTACTAGCATCCCTTATTTGAGTCCGTCCTTTCCGACTATCATACCTTCGATAATAAGAAGATTTTCTTCTGACCCTAGAAAAGAGAGAGTAGAATGCCCTACCTAAGTACAAGGACCCAGCGGCCAACTCAAGGAAAGCTAAAGCTCATTGAAAATGAAGAAAGCGTTTGGTCAGCTTCAAGCTAGCCAGCTCCGGGGACAGATAATATAAGATCTTTGGCCATCTTTTCATCTGCATCTGAGGCTGCTCCTTCTTCTTAATTGAATATACCATCGAGCAAAATCATTGACAAATCGACGAGACCAACTTCTTTCAATCGAGAATCGCAACTGGAGTCGACCTGGTAAGTCCATTAGACCCCGAGAGAAGGAGAGAGGTGATCCCCTTAGAGAGTGGCTGACTTCAGTCTCATATGTTAGAAGAGAGAGGAAGATCGGTTCAAAGGTTGAAGCAAACTTGATTCAATCCCAGAGAGAGAGAGGCCTCTAGTGCAGTTGAGTGTTGGAAAAACGTATTTCATTAAGTAGAGGAAGAAGGGATACGTAGAACCTCACTGAAAGAAGAAGAAAGCGGGGAAGTGAATTCATTTCGGGGAAGGCTCGTATACTCTTCCATTATGACTGAGGGAAGTCAGAAAGTACGGAATTCATTCTCGGGAAAGTAGTTGTTTCAAGGATAAACCCAAGCAGTCCCTCCCTTGCTTGCTTTCTATAGAGACAGTCTGTTCCTTTCCCAGTCTAGTCAGAAGAGCAGAGCTGGCATGGCAATCTCAAGGGAACAGCAGTCCTGAGAGAGAATCAAGTAGGGCAAGTTCGAAAGTGAAGGAAAGGGTGACGAGCGATATGATAAAACCAGTAATTCGATTGATTGGCCTGTTCTACCGACTAGAGAGAAATCTCGATGAGGGGCAATAGCGGCGAGGCAGAGAAGGCGGGTATGTGAATAAGAGAAGGAAATGAGCGATCAACGAGTGAAGGAAAGAAACCCCCTGTGGAGAACGAAGGCTGAAAGTGTTGGGCTGACTAATCACCATCCAAGGCAACGGTCGAATTGAAATCAGGGCCCCTTCCTCCGTTCCATCTATTCGTCTTCAAAAGAATGTATGTCGCACAATCAAGTCAAGTACAGACATGATACGTCTTGAATGTCCTGTCCTGTCCGGTTACCTACTCTCTGATTCCTTCAAACAAAGTCTTGCCCCATCAACTACTAATCAAATGTTCCGACTCATAGCTTTTCTCTCCCCAGCGAGGAAGGTTAGCTGCTCTCAAGCTCCTCTTTCGTATCATTTATCTACATTTCATTCAGTCTTTCTTCTGACAAAATCGAGCTACAAGAGATTTTCTTGACTGGCGCTAGGTAATCGGGTATTGAAATAGTTGATCGTGCCTTTCCTTCTTGACCCCATCTCTTTGAGACAAAAGAGGAGTGAATGAATGAATAGGAGCTCGTACCTTCCTCGCATTAGACGATCAAGGCAGGAAGATTTCTTGATTCACCTTGCCTTCGACCTCACTTTCTTTCGCAAAGAAGCCTTCACAGTCTATGAGTCTGACTTGGCAGATGCCCAACTCTACTGACAGCCTCAAAATGTGAAGCAAGACTGGACGAGAAAATACTGAGGAAGTTGCTGCCCTGGAAACAAAGGCCAAATCTACTGAAGTGCCGGGAAGAGTTCCTGCGGTGGGTGGAACAACCCTCCAAACCTACTAAGGCCAGCAAGCCGGAACTGAAATAAGCAGTTGTTTCAAATCCCCTTTTTTGAAGCCAAGCAGAAGGTGTGTCAAAACCGTCGAGTCGCCCGAGCGAAACGAGCAGGTAGAGTAGCCAGCTTAGCAACAGCTGCCTGGCAGGTTTGATTCCTTATCCTGGCCCAATTCAGGATTGAGCATCGATGTTGAACCCAAAAGAACGATTGGTCCTTTCAAAGCCAATCTCTCACTTTCTTCAAGCTCCGCCCTCCACTTGGTGGTACGCCCGCCTGCTTGAGAGAAAATTCTGACTTGATGTGGGAGTCGATGTTCAACTCTCACAATACTGGAGGCTAGCTAGTAGCGGACTTCTTTCGCCTTCCTTTAGGTTTCGGAAGGTTACAGTCAGTCTTCATAGTTGAGGTAATGGGTGTATGCCCCGACGTCAGAGGATTTCACGCGGTTGTTTGAGTGAGGTATCACAAGTTTGTCAGCATAGGTCAGCGAACCTACCAAAGAGCACAAAAAGAACTAACATCGGCGGTAGGGTTTCCACGGAGCTTGGCTTGTTCAATCATTCGCTTTCTTCATTCTCGGGCGGCTCCTACAATGAAATTGAGAGTACGTTGCAAAGAGACGAGACACGATCATCATCAACGCTTCTTTTCGCTTCCCGCTATGCGCATTCATATTGGCTTCGCCTCATCCGTCCGTCAAAAAGTGTGATTCTCTGGGATAATTCCACCATCTAGACCAAGACGAACGGACTAGACGCATAAAAAGGACGGTTTTGCCCGCCAACGCTTTGTTCTCTAGGCCGGAGTATACTGGCGAAAGAGAGCTTTCCACAACTGCTCAGAGCCATTACTCCCATGCTACCTTGGGCGGACTCATGTGTATTCAATCCTCAGGGTCATGAGCTAGCAACCTCTCGCCGTCAAGGGATCTCATCAAGCTTGTGTTAGCTAGCTCGGATATTTGCTTTCTGATCTCAGTATAAGTGGTGCTACGGCCTAAGGACTTATGGGCCGACTTCACCCCTCCCTACACAAGAAATCCCGTTTCGGAGCTTTAACGTCGAGACTCACGTACGGCACGCCGGCTTCATTGCCACCCAAGTGGTCCAGAAGTACTATACCAAAGGAGAGGGGAAAAACAAAGACCTCGACCAAGTCAAGAAAGAGTCTGTCACCGAGATTTCCATATTCCGTTGATGCAAAACCGATGAAAGAGACAAATGAAGAATGAGAATTAGATTGCTTCCTTTCCCAATGCCTCGGAGTTCTTCAAGAATAGATAGATCCGCACGTCAATGCTCCTGAATGAATTAGTATCTCCTGAAATCCAAAGATCACTGTTGAAAGAGAGGGCGGAGAGAAGGAAGTCTGGAAGGAGAGTCGACTGAATCATAAATATATGCGTTACTGGAAGAAGCTTTTGTATGGGTTGAGACCAAAGAGAACCTTGCCGGGGGAGTTCATGGAATGTCAAGATTCATTCATTGGTGAGACCGAGTGCAAACTTCGTCAATCAAAGGTTGGCGAGGCTATAAGAGGAGCGAAGGCATGAAGGAATTCCTTCTAGACAATGGTCAGAAATATGATTGAGAGTAGATCAACTTCTCCACTTTCAAGGGCTTGAAAGACAGCGGGGCAGAGCAGACAGAGTAAGTTGCCTTGCCACAAAACAGTTAGCTAGGTAAGCCGTATACGAGAGCTATGAAAATCTTCGAAGTATCTGGCAGATCATGCCCGCCCATATGATAAGGTGTGATCAAGATCCCTGAAGGAAATCCCAACCACTTATTGAGCACTGGGCAAGGGCATATCAACTTTCTTTCCCTTTCCTGGCGCTTCAAGTAATCTGGTAAACTGCAAACACATTGTTAATGATTTACTTTTGATGTCTTGTAACAGATATCTCTTCAAGTAGTGCAGCCTATATATGTGTCACTACTAAATGGGCAGCCTCTAGGCCTACAAGGAGATCACCAATTTCTGTTCGCGGCACTTGCCATTGCCTGAGTTCGTACTTGGCTTCAAAAGACTGGCCATAGCGACCTCATTTCTACACGGCGTGAAGTCCTTCCAATCCAAATCCGCGTGCTCCAGTCCTGGCTTGCCCTTCCTCCTTTGAGAAAGCATCAGACTCTTCTTCTCTTGCCCACCCCGCTCTCTGGCTCGCTTCACTGCAATCAATCAAATCAATGCCCTATTGATGTCAGGGATACTGAGGGTACTCGGTTGCTCACGCTTGGAGTCTATGATCCTGTAGCTTGGCTTGCAAACTCATATCCTGACGTAGAAAGAAGGGGTGTGGAATGGGCCTTTTCTCAGGAAAGTCGTATATAGAGTCTCAATAGTACCTTTTTTTGATGTATGCATACAAATCCTTTCCTGCCCTTCGCAAGCTACCTTGTCCTGAAGTTGACTTGCCCTTGATCCTAGCCCGTAACCCATACTGGTGAGACCCTACGGAGGATTCTTTCCCGGGGAGACAGCCCTTCCCTTGGATCCACGCTGGGGGAAGTCATGACGTTAGTCCAGAGATATTCGTATATTCTTCTTCCTTCCAGACTATCAGACTGGTCTTGGTCAAGAGGGACCAGCCGGTCCTTGATTGAATCCTGAGTGCTACTGTTAGATTATCTACTGGTATGGACTGAATCAGTGAAGTTCGTAAGTGGCTAGGTGGTAAGTGATACAACTGACAAAGTCTTTCCTAGTCCACTGGGTAGATGGTCTGAGATCGAAGTCTGTATCAATCGCTAGCATTGTAGAGAGCTTGACCAAATGACGGACATCTTGTACGAAACCTCCTGCCTACCGCATCATGCCGCTTTCCCTAAGCGAGATGATGGAATACATATGATGTCAATACATAAGTGAATATATTTTCTCAAAACATATGTGATATTGATCGATGTGTTTTCCTACCGGCAAAAGGACTACACCCCGTTTGCCCTAAGGAAGGGGTCTGAAACGTGGAGAAAATACCTCACCTGTAGACCGATTGATCTTCATATCATGATATTCAGAATTGATTTACAAGGGACCGTATTTCACTCTCTGAATCAAAAGTTCTCAACGGGCATAGAATAGATCACGCAAGGGCGACTTCAAGAGTGGAGTTGGATGTTCTGTCAAGAAAGTGGAATGACCAATTGTTATTAATGGACTCCTGAGGCCCTAGGAAAAGAGCACTCTGAAGGTGAGTTTTTTTCAATTCGAATCCCTACTGATCTGCTATAAGGGACTGGGTCTTTCTATCCTAGAGGAATTGCGTATATAGCACATCAAAAACCATTGTCTTTTCGCTTTCGCCTCTCCACTTTCCCTTTGACGTGTCAGTTGCCAATTGGTACCTCCTTTTTGAGCATTTATGTGATAGCTCAGTTCGGAACGTTAGTAAATACCAAAGTCAAGAACAGAGAATGAAGAACGTCAGGCCTCACATAATTTGAATTTCTCTGACATCTATCCTATTTTCTTCAATGGATCCTATCAAATATTTCACATTTTCTATGATCATCTTTCTTTTAGGTATTTGGGGAATCCTCCTTAATCGACGAAATCTTCTTATTATGTTAATGTCAATTGAATTAATGTTATTAGCTGTCAATTTGAACTTTTTGGTATTTTCCGTTTCTTTGGATGATATGATGGGTCAATTATTTGCTTTATTAGTTCTCACAGTGGCAGCTGCAGAATCTGCTATTGGATTAGCCATTTTCGTTATTACTTTGAGAGTCCGAGGGACTATTGCTGTCGAATTTCTCAATTGCATTCAAGGTTAAACATAACTGAGATTGACCAAAGTTCTTTTCTCCTTTTTCGTTCTCTTCTTTCTGGCGCTTTTTTGGACTTGGCCGCCGGGTGTCCTACAAAACTTCCCGTTCCGTTGCGGAAAGATAGATACGGATAACCTTGACCTAATGAGATGGAGTTGGATATGCAGTCTCGAAATATGCTATTTGCTGCTATTCTATCTATTTGTGCATTAAGTTCGAAGAAGATCTTAATCTATAATGAAGAAATGATAGTAGCTTGTTGTTTTATAGGCTTTCTCATATTAAGTCGGAAGAGCTTTGGTCAGACTTTCAAAGAAACTCTCGACGGGAGAATCGAGTCTATTCAGGAAGAATTGCAGCAATTCTTCAATCCTAACGAAGTCATTCTTTTGGAATCCAATGAAGAACAACGAAACCGACGGATCAGCTTGCGAATTTGCGGCACCGTAGTCGAATCATTACCAACGGCACGCTGTGCGCCTAAGTGCGAAAAGACAGTGCAAGCTTTGTTATGCCGAAACCTCAATGTCAAGTTAGCAACACTTCTCAATGCCATTTCTTCCCGTCGCATCCGTCTTCAGGACGATATAGTCAAAGGTTTTCACTTCTCAGTGAGTGAAAGATTTTTACCCGGGTCTACCTTCAAAGCTTCTATCGTAGAACTAATTCGAGAGGGCTTGGTAGTCTTAAGAAAGGGGCGTTCTCATTTTGCAGAATAATGAATAGGAAGATAATCTCATTCATGTGTTCATGCTAACAGAAGAGCGGATCCAATACACATCAGACTTTTGATCAGGAAATTCTGATCGGACTTCAGCAATTTTTGGACTAGCGCCAGTGCTTGAAATCAAAGATGAGTCTCAAATCAATTAGTTAGGAGGTCAGGGTCGTCCGTCCATTCAGAAGCCATCATTCATTGTACGTGGCATGCACTTTCTCTTTTGAAAATCTTCTTATCTACCATACGAAATAGGAATTGCTCCATCTCTTCGGTCCCCTTTTGTCTGAACCCAGCATTCTCAGAGTATTCAATATCAAAACATTCTATTCACTACAAGCCGACCTTATCCAGATTACCCTAACCTTTATAAGCCAAGCTATAAGACCATAAGGCCAGGAAGGGGCGCGCCTTGCAATAGATTCTTGTGTTTTGAACTAATAGAGTATATATACTGAATGCGCCGAAATGCAAAATGCAAAAGTTCAGTCGCTCCAAACAGTTGTATAAGGAGTTGTGGTAGCAAGCTAGGGCTTGAAGGCTGACGAGCATAAACTCATAAAGACTTTCGTTTTCGTCTTTCATAGTTGATTTCGACGTGTAATTGACTTGTCAAGGGCGGCGTGATGTAGTGGCAGTAGCTGATCGTAGGATATGTGGTTGGATAAACAGAGGGAGCCAGAAGATATAGAGAAGAGTGCTTTGTAGAAGATAGATCGATTTCAGTTGTACGATCAAACCTCTGACTTCAATGCGGAGACATCGTCTTTGTCCGCTTTCCCTTGTTCAAATTCCTGAAAATATTAACAAACTCATTCCTTATTCATTCCTACTAACTGAACACGCCTATCCACGCTGCTCCTTCTCCAACAACCCTACCTACGCAATGCCGCCCTTCTGTCATTTCTTTTGTCAGTGGCGGAGTTTTCCGGTAGTATGAAATCCACCTTCTAGCTCCACAACATTGATTCCTATCCAAATTCTTTTTCTTGCCTCATCTTTTTCCGGCGCTTTGGTGCCAGTCTTATGCCAAGTAATATCAAAAAGAAAGAATGACATATCTCGTCGAAATCCTCGAAACCGGAATGGGAAGTAGATTCGGGAAAGCAAGTAGTCAAGCCTCCTTCCTATAGTTCCTTCGCCCACTGACCAAAGGCGGATTGGAGTTCGAGATCGATCGCACTTCTGTATTCCCCCGTCCTCCCATAGACATCAAAGACTATCTTCATGGGATTTCTTTTTGATTTCGACAAATCCTCTGACTTATATATAAGCCAAGGCTCTCCCGACGCCCGTTCATACTTTTCGAGGACCTTTCTCAATTCTCAGCCAGATGCTCGCGCAAACAGAAGACTAGCATCAGCAAAAAACAAGTGGTCGGGGACCACCCCGACTTTCACACCTTTTAGCTCTCCAATTCTTTCGGCAGCAGCAAGTAGGCATGATAGGCCCTCTGCACAAATTAGAAGGAGGTAAGGCGAGATCGGGTTCCCTTGCCGAAGGCCCCGCTCTGGTTTAATGTGTCCTTTTGCTTAACCATTCCAGAGTATACTAGGTAGAACACACTGCATAACTCGGTCTATCCACCGGCGCATTCAAGCCCATCTTAAGCATGATCTGCTCCAAGAAGTTCCATTCAATCCGATCGATCATATGCCTTGCTCATATAAAGTTGGAGTGCCATATAACTCTCCGGCGCCTTTGGCATCAAGAAAGTCTGATTTATAAGCGTCATCTAAGGAATTGGGGATTCTTCACTCGGAATTCGGGGGATTCGTCAGCGAAATCTCTTCAATCACTGAAATTCATGAAAGTGGAAGGACCTGAAAACTTGAGACCATCGCGGAAGAACTTTCTCACTGGTAGGACCTCCAAGAGGAAATGAATATGTTGATAACCTGAAGAATTATATGATTGGTCTGCTTCCGTGCGGTGGACGTCTTTATTTGAGCTCTGATACAACCTGCAAAGGCACTTATGAGTCGTTGAGCATAGATGGAATGTATCCCACGTTTGAATTGCTTGAAGTTCAATGGTGTACCAAATCACGAGTTGCATGTGAAGGTTGGGTGTCCTGTCATGTTGATGAGGAATATGGATTCTTCGTCGGGTTTATGCAATGGAACTTTTTTGATTCTAACAAAACTTGGCAATCGAATAATTGAAGCAAAGATAATAACTGGTGCCAAAAATATTGGAAAGATAGTTTACATACCACGGATTCGTGGTGAAGGACAAGAGGGTTCCCATTTTGGATGAAAGGACGGCAGGGAATAGGGGAAAGTGGACTTGGTGGGTGTGAAGTCGATTCCAAGATCTATGTTGACGCTCTCAGTAGGTGACTGAAAAGACAGAATCTCCTTGTTTGTTTAGAAAGGGGCTTCTATCTCAAGACTCAGAACTGAACTCCTCTCCCTTCCTCATTTCGGACTTTGTGAGAAAGAAACTCCGAAACCACTTCTGCAGACTACATCCCAGCCAAAAGTGACTAGGTCAGTGCTGATTCTCTCTCCTTAGAATCCTTCTCGCAAGGATTCTTCCCCCGTTCAAGAATAACTGTTTTTGTGATCGATTGACAAAATAGATATACGAACTGTATAGGATCATTGGCTGGAATAGGATAAGTGATTCTTTGATAGGTTCCCAAGGGTGTGGTTGAATCAACTAAGGATGCAATAGGTATTTGTGATCTATCAGCTTCCAGTATAACCGCAGACATTCTATCTGTACCCAGAATAACCACACAATCAGGTTTTTGTTTCAACCCTTTATTGATCTTCTTCTTTCTCGAACGGATTGGTTTGTGACTTTCACAAGAATGAGTCAAAAAAGCCCCGATCCTCCATTGAGAATCATTGATACACCCCACCATTTCTTCCATTATCTCATATATCAAAACATGTTTTGTCTTTAAAAAGAAGAAGCTGCCTTTTTGACGAATGAGGGAACCTATAAAATGAAGAGCGTTTCGTAAACAAATCAGTGTCTTGTCTGAATCGAGAATAGCAATTCCATTTCTCGAACCACAAATATAGACTTTGAAATGATGAGCAGCTAGCCTATGGCCAAGATGCGCGTTGGTATTCAGTAATTGAGTACAAACTAGAAACTGGATTGTCATTTTGTGTTTGTTTTTTCTGTATCTCTGAAGTGGTAAGTCACAAAAAGAGAATAGGTATCTCCGATTGGTTAATACATTCAAACCTTGGGAACGGAAGGAGATCAAAGCAAGCTATAGATCATCGTGCTAATTCGAACCTTCTTGATAGTCATCCTGTATTGTCGGAGATAGTGTTTAGATATTGACGATGTCCTCCGATAGAGACTCGTCGTACGAAAGTACCCAAGAAGAGATCGGCCTTTCTCTATCTATGATATTCCTCGAGAAACCCGGAAGATACAACGTATATTGAGTTTCATTCTGCCTTTCCTGGGAAAAACCCGGCCTGAAGTCCCACAAATCTTTGGGCGGATTCCACAATAGGAAAAGGAAGAAATATGGGACATTGGAAGGATTCAGTACGAACAAAGAGGCTCATTATGCAGTTCAAACTAGGGTACACCAGGGGACTAGAGTATATAGAGAAGACGCTAAAGGAACAACTTGGGCCCCACTCCTTGGGCAAAGGAAACTTATCCCGTTCCCACGCCTAGAAGTTCTCCACGGGGATAAAGGGTATAGGGTTGCCACTCAGAGGGATCCAAAGGTAACCTTCCCATTTGGCGAACAGCCGAGCCTAAAGAGAATGATCGAGATGCGAACCCCACGCAAATTCTTCTTCATCACACTGGTAAAGGTGCAAGAGGAGTATGCTCACGCGCACGTTATAGCTAACCTCGTCAGCACCGCCCTTCGTGGCTTTATGATCTGGTCGCATGACCAACCAACACCACCTGGGAAGATAGTGGTGCACTTCATTATTGAGGTTGAACCAGCGAGACTTTACGCAGGGGCCTGGATCAGCTTAGAGAAAATGGACCTGGAACGAGGCGAGCTCCATCATCTAAACATTGTTCCGGTCCGAACTTTTTCCTATCCGTTACTACACCTCATGAGAAGGGAAACCCCACTAGTTAACGCACGCTCTTGGAACTTCTCCCTCGAGAAGGCCAACCAAATCAATAAACTACAGAGGGAAAAGAAATCCTTCCGCGACACTTGGATAAACCTGATGACCCAACCCACGTGTCGAAGGGAATTATTTACAGCGAGGAGTTTCAGAAGGAAGATAAGGAGAAACAAAAGAAGCAGCGCTCCAACAAGGGAAGAAAGAAGATCAATGAGGATAATAGTTCGACGGCTCAGGATGTTGAGGAGAATAGATCAGGCTGCTGAGGAAAAGAGTACCACGGATCAGGTTTGTGCTTCGGGACCCGAGGAAAGTAATGCTGGGGCGGAACAGAAAGAAGATGAATTGGTGAATACGGGCGCTTGCCTCTCCTCCTCTTCAAGTTTGGAGATTGGCTTTTTAGCCTTTGCATATTGTTAGAAACGCCGGTTTAAGCTTATGCATATATGTTGGATTGGAATTGTTTCCCCTCAAGCGCCACACTACTTAATTGAGTGTGGGCAAGGGAAACCTTTCCCCGTACCAGATAGGAAAACAAAGTCGGAGCTACTAAGAAAGACTCCGGAGCTACAAATAACCAATTCGGAGCTACTAACTAATAGTACGCGCAGGAAGATCGGCCGGCCGGATATTGAACTGGGTTTTTCCTTGAATCTTCAATTAGGTTGACTAACTCCAAGTGCACCTGAACTTCATATCCACCAACTTGCCCGGTTATCTCGAGTACTCGATCACAAAAACTGAACTCTCGAAAAGCCTGCCCCATACGTTATCAAGGGTTATTTCTTCTAATGTCAAAGAGGAAAGTCAAAGATCTGGACAGAGAATGGAGATGACATATCTGCCGATTGTGCGGGAGAAAGGGAGACGGGATATTGACTTCTTCTTGAAACAAGCTCTTTTTGCGCAGGCACCACAGATGGACATCTCGTGCGCCTGAGAAACTAGTGAATCGCCTTCTACCTGCCCTTCAGTCGATCGAAGACTGATTGGATCGGGTAGTTCATATTCTAGATGCAGATCGATACCAGTCGGTAGCATGAGCAAAGCTTCTCCTTCTCTTCGCATCTCCAAATAAATGTATGAATATAATAAGACTTATGCATCCGTTCAAAATGATACACCCTTGGCTAGCCTTGGTGGCATCGTCTCGAAAGATTCAATCTTCTTCTCTGTCTGGCAGTCGCTATAGACAAGAGTTAGTGAAGCTAGCCTATTAGGCGCTGTGTCAGAGCTCTATGCTATCTATGGAATAAAGGTCAGTGCTGCTTGATTGACTGCTTGAAAGTTTGAACCCGGATTCGGGAGAGAAGTCAGCGTAGAGGATATTGGGATATCACAGCATCTGATTAACTGCTTGTTAACTGCTTTCAGCGGCTCCAGGCTAGAGAAAAGATAGGCTATTACTGAAGCTGTGAAAAAGAATTGCTAGCGAGTTGAGTCACCGATCAAGAAAGTAGCTAGGCTTCCTGGTGGTATGAAAGAAAGACATCTTAGTGCCTTAGACGACCTAGAAGGAGGATGGTGTCTTTCACCCGTAGGCGCGAGTAGCGTAGCCCAAGATTCTTTTGAGATGAATGAATACCGAAGAAAGGAAGGCCGTCGTGAGAGCCGACTCCGCGGGGGTATGGCAGCTTCTTTATAAGCAGGGTCTCAATAGGGCAGGTGGTCCTTTGAAATACACTCTCTATTTCCTTTCAAGGCAGTCTATTAGGGGTGGCTGAATCTTTCTAGATCTTTGATCTTCACCCAGCCATCCAGTTCGAGTCTTTCTTCCTGTGGTGTCACTTCACTTATTCCAGAAGAAAGCCAGCCATTCATATGTAATATTTCCAGGGAAGATTTGAGATGGTGTTAGATGGGAATCCCCCCGTAATTTCATCTCGACGAAAAAGCCTTGACGTATGATGGCATAGCGTTAGTGCTTTTTCTTTCAATCCTTTACAACAGTCCTAGACCAGTATCCATAACTCTTTTTCAAGCTAGCGAGCTAGTAGTCCCCCCGATCAGTCAGCCTTTCCGGCAGTCCCTGGTAGGGCTAACAATTTCTCGGGGGGCTTTCTATATATAGGCCCCTATCTAAATAGAAAATAGAATATGCTTTTTGAATACTAGACTATGGACTATGGGTTGTGCTATGCTGCTCTCTTCCTCTATAATAGGCTTCTTTCTGCCCGGATCGACTTTCGATCCAAGCGAGTTAATGATTTCCCGCTGTTTGTAAGGAGATAACGATGATCGGGGCTATTCCCTGTTTGAGATCCAGTAGATGTTGGACTTTCCCCTGGGGATTTGAAAGTTGGAGTAGCAGTTGCCAGCCTCATTTGCAGTAGTGACTTCTTGAGTGCAGTGCTTCCATCGACTAAGTTATCTCACGAGTCCGGCTCAGAGTGGACTTTTTCCTAGCCTTTTCTTTTTCTGTTGATCGAGCTAGAAGTGAACCGAAAATGTTGTTTGGAAAACTTCCCGGATGCTGTGAGCCGGAGATAGCTGCACTTCAACGGATAAAGTCAGAGAAGATAAACGAGAATTTACCGGTGAAAAAGAAAATGGAGATCACCTCTGATTCATTCGTAGAGGAAGAATTTCCAGTTCATCGTTAGTTATTGATTTAGTTGGAACATTGGTCCATAGCAATATTCACGTAAAGCGTCCCTTTTCACTGACAACAAAGCCAACCAAGGTGGGAACTTTTTGAAGCAACGAGCCGTGTTCAACATATGAAGTGTGTGCATTTGTCAAAGAAATTTGGAGAGAATTGGAACTGATTTTGCCTCCTCCTCAGCCAGAAAGAACTGATCCGGTGATGATAACAAGACTGAAAAAATAGATCTTCATCTATGAAGATCTATTAAGTCAGTCTTCGTTTTATGCTCTTTCAAAAAAGGGATGACTCCTAGATCTGACTACTAAGAGAAACTCAGGTTTGTTCAAACCATACCATTACCCAGGACCCCGTGCAGATTGATAGAAGAACCTGGTTTTCAGAATAACCTATCTACGATTAGGTAAATGTTCGTCCGAATTGCTGACATGACGTATTCTTCGATACGGGGGCAGAACGATCCAACTCATCGACAGACATCTACTAGTGGCTGGGTTCAGCATTCACCTCTCGTTGTGAGATTTTGGGCAATCTCAGTCGTATGTCAAGCCATGAGTCCCGCCGGCCGGCTTTCTCGTTTCTCAATATTCTTTTTATTGCAATAGCTAACTAGACAGCTTAGCTTGAAAAGACTAATTGTGGAATTGAATGAATCGTTACTGATCCTCTGCTTATATTATTTCATTGGGACTGAGGCAAGAACAAGGGCCGCACACCAGGATTTCATCTTGCTACTAGAGAGAGCACACAAAGCAAAGGAAGAATAGGGAAGATATCTATGGGAAGAGCGCTTCACACGAAAAGGGGAATAGCAAGGGGAATCTGAACTTAAGCTTACTACTGATTTACTTATGATCCTGTTGACTTCTGACTGGTTTTTGAACTCGAGTTAGGAACCCTATGTATAAATAAACGAGTATTCTTAGGAGGAGGAATATGAGTATGGCTATTGAGAGAACTCTTGCTCTGTTGCTTACCTTCAAAGCTGACCATGAAAGCTGAATTATGGTTTGATTTGGGTCATGCGATTCAGTATTTGACCGGTACCAGACCTGACCGTTACGGTAAGAAAATCAGAGATGGCCATAATGGATTCTAAGTAACTGATCCTGGAGAAGAGAGAGCAGTGGGCTGAACCGGCTGTGAAAGCTGCTTCTTGCATGGACCATTCATTGTCGTTTGCTAAAAAGCCAGCTGCAAACCATGCATCTCTAAAGGTCGGGCGGAGTTGTTT
>Ga0316583_10000135_pt1 | contig 17326 bp, 19 predicted proteins | sample J_170502JBrBrA_D_FD_204513 | JGI IMG/M metagenome (GOLD analysis project Ga0316583, IMG submission 204513) | Rhizosphere microbial communities from salt marsh grasses in Alabama, United States - J_170502JBrBrA | ecosystem: Host-associated > Plants > Roots > Rhizosphere | place: USA: Alabama... | reverse complement strand
TCCAACTCCATCGATCTGGCTGATGCCAATATACAACAATGAGCTAAACTATTCTAGCATCGATGAATTCCAGCCTTGCGTGGCCACGGCGCGAAATCGTTGCGCCTAATACCGTCGCTCGCGCGCCAACTTGCACGATATGCCAGGTGCTCGGGCATCTTTTTTGGCGACCCGGCCCATAACAGCCGCGAAACCGTTGCTCCAGCCCGGCTCAGGGCCTAATTAACGCGCAGAGGGAACTCGCCCGGGATCAGCCGGTTTCCCCCTACTGAACCCCGGCTGTTTCCGCTTTTTTGTTTGTGGATCGAGGAGGACGCAATGTCGTTCAAGCTGCCCGACCTGCCCTACCCGCACGACGCGTTGGCGCCGTATATGTCACGCGAGACGCTCGAATATCATCACGATAAGCACCACAACGCCTATGTCACCACCGGCAACAAGCTGCTGGAGGGCTCGGGGCTCGAGGGCAAGTCGCTGGAGGACATCGTCAAAGGTGCCTTCGGCAAGAACCAGGGTCTCTTCAACAACGCCGGCCAGCATTACAACCACACCCATTTCTGGAAATGGATGAAGCCGAACGGCGGCGGCGACAAGCTGCCGGGCAAGTTGCAGGCGGCGATCGACAAGGATCTCGGCGGCCTCGCCAAGATGAAGGAAGATTTCGTAGCCGCCGGCGTCGGCCAGTTCGGCTCCGGCTGGGCCTGGATCGCGGTGCAGGGCGGCAAGCTCGCCATCACCAAGACGGCCAACGGCGAGAACCCGCTGGTGCATGGCGGCACGCCGATCCTCGGCTGCGACGTGTGGGAACACTCTTACTACATTGACTATCGCAACCGCCGTCCAGACTACCTCAAGGCCTTCCTCGATCACCTGGTGAACTGGGAATACGTCGAGGAGATGTTCGAGGCGGCAACCAAGTAAGCGCGCGGCACGACATCGCACAATCGATTGACGGCCGGTCATTGCGATGACCGGCCGTCGCTATTTTAACAAACCATTAAGCATCCGCGTGACTTGGTCATGCCGCATTTCTTCGCCTAATGACGAAGCTGGGGACGACGCTCGAGTCGCGAGATGCCGCCGCCATGAACGGAATATTGAGCGAGACGAAAGTCCCCGAAGTCACCCTTATCTTCTGGATTATCAAGATCGCCGCCACCACGCTCGGCGAGACCGGCGGCGACACGGTCACGATGACGTGGCTGCACGCAAATCAGAATGCGCATAGTCACGGATATCTGATCGGCACCGGCATCTTCCTGACGTTGCTGGCCGTGCTCGTCGTCTGGCAGACGCTCGCCCCAAAATTTCATCCTTTCCTCTATTGGGCGACCATCGTCGCCTCGACCACCGCCGGCACCACCATGGCCGACTTCGCCGACCGCTCGCTCGGCATCGGTTATACCGGCGGCTCAACGCTGCTGTTCCTGTGCCTGATGTCGACGCTGGCGCTGTGGTACTGGTCGCAGGGCTCGATTTCGGTTCAGACCGTCAACACGCCAAAAGTGGAAACCTTCTATTGGGTCGCCATTACATTCTCGCAGACGCTCGGCACTGCACTCGGCGACTGGGCGGCCGATACCGGCGGGCTCGGTTATGGCGACGGCTCCCTCGTGTTCGGTGCTGGGCTCGTCCTGCTGGCAGGCCTCTATTTCTGGACCGATATTTCGCGGGTCTTCCTGTTCTGGGCCGCCTTCATCCTGACGCGGCCGCTCGGCGCCACCATGGGTGACCTTCTGGACAAGCCGATCAAGCACGGCGGCTTCGATCTCAGCCGGCCAATGGCCTCTGCGGTGATCGCGCTCTTCATCCTCTGCTGTATTGTCATCCTGCCGCAACGCGCCGGCACGCATCCGGGCGCGGCATCTGAAACGGCAACGTAGCGTGAGGCCCTAGGCATTGCCGAAGGCCGCCATCACTTCCGCGATCATCTGCGCATCCTGGTCCTCGTAGCGCGGCGAGAAGTGGAACGGCTCGACGTGGCGCACGTTGGCCGCCCGCGCGATGTGGCCGGCGGCGCTGGTGGTCAGATGCGCACGCTCGGCAGCGAGCGCGGTATCGGCCTCGGCGAAGGCCGCCTCGATGAACAGAATGTCGGCGTCGCGGGCGAGCGCGACGATGCGCTCGCGGTTATCCGGCGTGTCGGCGGCATCGGTGACATAGGCGATCTTCTGACCCGGCGTGACGGTGACGAGATTGCGCAGCGCGCCGAGCGGCATGCCCTTGGTGTCGGTGACAGAGACAGCAAAATCGTCGGGACGGCTTTCGAGCACTGCCTGCTTGAGCCCGCGCAGCCACGGGCCGACCGCCAAGCCTTGCTCGGCGAGCTTGTTCTTCCAGACATTGACATGGGCGGCTTCGGCAACGGCAAAGCCGAGACAGGGACCGCGGTGCTCAAGGACGGCCGTGGAGACGCGAAAGGACGGCTCGCGATAGACAACATTGTCCGTGAGCCGGCCCGTCTCAAGTTCTTCGCGCGCGAAGGCCTGCTTGAATCGAAAGCGCGCGTTGCGGGTTTCACCACTTGCGGCGATCTCCATCACCTCGAACACCAGATCGACCGCATAACGCTCGACCAGATTCCACCGATAGCCGGCGAGCTTGTGTTCGACCTGAGCGATGAAACCTTCCGGCCCGTAAAGCCGTAGCGTCTTCTCGCGTCCGACCAACAGCCGCAGCAGCCGGTCGAAGCCGATGAAATGATCGATATGGGTATGGCTGACGAAGACGTGCTCGAGCCGCTGCACCTTGCGCGGGCTGAGCGCGGCGATATCGCCGAGGTCGAACAGGATGGCCCGACGCTCGAACAATGTTTCGACATAGAGCGCCGGATCGCCGGTGCGGCCATTGATCAAGGTGGGATGCAGCGAGGGTCGCATGAGGCCCCGTCGATCTCCTTCAAGACGACGTGACTGTAAGCCGGGCCCACGGCGCTGAAAATGCGCATGCAACAGCCCCGCCCGAGCACCCGCCCGCGCGGCAAAACCGCGCAGATCTCAACGTCAGCCTTCGAGCGCGCTGCTCAGGCCGCGCCGTCGGAGCCCAGTTCCTCGAGCACGATCACGACCTCGGTTGCCTCCGGCTCGTGCGGCACCAGACTGGTGCGGTCGGCATCCTGCCAGCCGGCGATCTTGACGACATGGCCCTTCTGGGCGCCGTCGTCGGCCGCAGCCGGCTCGATGATCTTCAGACCGTTGCCGTCGAGGAAGAACGTGTGGTCGCCGAACAGCGAGTTGAGTTGTGGAATGACCGGATGATTATCGGGAATGGCCTGGGCGTCCAATTGCGTGAGTGTGCGCTCGACCAGTGCGGAGCTCAGCTTCATGGCGGATCCTTTGCTGGTTTGGGGGTCGTTTCGCGCGAATGGATGCGGCGCCATTCTTGGACGCCACTCTTTGGCGCCACTTGACGGCACCATCGGCATCACTGGCCTGCCGCCCTGCAATTATGGCGGTCGATAGCGGCCAGCCTCAGCCGGCTCGCCCTATCCCCCTCGACCGAAACGGCCGTCGAGAAAATAGCACGCTAAAGCTCACATGTTGACGCGCCGCGCCATGCGCAACCCCGACGACAGAGAATATGTCGAAATTGCGCGGTTTTTTTCGCGCGCCGGCTATGGCAGGATCGCCGCCCGTGCATTGAGCAAAGCAGGATGGCAAAGTACCTCTCCGCTCTTCTTACGGCGGCAATGCTGGCGCTGCTGCCGTGCGCGGTATCCGCACAAAATGCGCCCGCCGCCGGCATAGCCGTGGTGCTGGACATCACTGGCGGCATCGGGCCGGCCACAGCCGAATATGTGCACAATGGATTGGCAGAGGCCGAGAAACATCATGCCAAAGTCATCGTGCTGCGCATGGACACGCCGGGCGGGCTATCGTCGTCGATGCGCGCCATCATCCACGATATCCTCACCTCGCCCATTCCAGTGATCGGCTACGTGGCGCCAGCGGGCGCGCGCGCGGCCAGCGCAGGCACCTACATCATGTATGCGAGCCATCTCGCCGCCATGGCGCCGAGCACGCATCTCGGCGCGGCGACGCCCGTGCAGATCGGCGGCGGCGGCTTGTTCGGTGGCGGCAACGAAAAGACAGACAACAATAAGAACGCCACCGCGCCGACCACGACCGAACAGGCCAAGGTGCTCAACGACGCCATCGCCTATATCCGCAGCCTGGCACAACTGCGCGGGCGCAACGCGCAATGGGCGGAGCAAGCGGTGCGCGAGGCTGCCACCCTCACCGCCTCCGAGGCCAAGGACAAGCACGTCGTCGATCTCACCGCCGACAACATCCCGGACCTGCTGCGCAAGGCGGATGGCCGCACGGTCAAGGTCGACGACCACGACGTGACCTTGCGCACTGCCGGCCTGAAGACGATCACCTTCGAACCAAACTGGCGCAGCCGCTTCCTCAACGTCATCACAAATCCGAACATCGCCTATCTGCTGTTGCTCGCCGGCATCTACGGCATCATGTTCGAGTTCTTCAGCCCTGGCGGCTATTTCCCCGGCGTGCTAGGCGGCATCTCGCTGTTGATCGGGCTTTATGCGCTGAACCTGTTGCCGGTGAACTATGCCGGCGTTGGGCTGCTGCTGCTGGGCATGGTCATGATGACGGCGGAAGCCTTCGTGCCCTCGTTCGGGGCGCTAGGTCTGGGCGGCATAACCGCCTTCGTCATCGGCTCGTTGTTTCTGTTCGATACGGATGTGCCAGGCTTCCAGCTATCCTGGGGGGTGATTGCAACCGCGGCCCTGGTTAGCGTCGCATTCCTCGCCATCGCGCTCGCCGCCGTCATACGAGCACACCGGCGCACGGTCGCAATCGGCGACTCCGCCCTGGTCGGCCGCGAGGCGCAAGTGCTGAACTGGGATGGCGAGGAAGGCGACGTGCAGGTTTTGGGCGAGCGCTGGCGCGCGCGCGCGAACGCCGATATCGGCGCGAAGCTTGCGCCCGGCCAGCGCGTGCGCGTGATTGCGCGCCGTGATCTTCTCCTCTTGATCGAACCGGAACCAACCGGATCGTCGAAACCATAAGGAACATTGCCATGACCGGAACCGATTTGGATATCGTCTGGTATGCCGTCATCGCCGCGATCGTCATCGCTGTGGTCCTATCGTCGATCCGCGTCATGCGCGAATACGAGCGCGCGGTGATGTTCACGCTCGGGCGATTTACCGGAGTGTCAGGACCCGGCCTGATGATCCTGATCCCGATCATCCAGCAAATGGTTCGCGTGGATCTTCGCACCATCGTGCACGACGTGCCGAGCCAGGACGTGATCTCGCGCGACAACGTGTCGGTGAAGGTGAACGCGGTGGTCTACTTTCGCGTGGTAGACCCCGACAAGGCGGTGATCCAGGTGGAGAACTTCTTCGCCGCCACGAGCCAGCTCGCGCAGACCACGCTGCGGTCGGTGCTCGGCAAGCACGAATTAGACGAGATGCTGGCCGAGCGCGATAAGCTAAACAAGGACATCCAGGAAATTCTTGACCGGCAGACCGACACCTGGGGCATCAAGGTCGCCAATGTCGAGATCAAGCACGTCGATATCGACGAGAGCATGATCCGCGCCATCGCCCGCCAGGCGGAAGCCGAGCGCTACCGCCGCGCCCGCATTATCGGGGCCGAGGCCGAGCAGCAGGCGGCCGAAAAGCTGGTGGAAGCCGGCGAGATGCTGGCCAAGCATCCGGAGTCGATGCAGTTGCGCTATCTCTCGACCCTGCAGGACATCGCCGGCGAAAAGAACTCGACCATCGTATTCCCTGTGCCGATCGACCTGCTGCACGCGCTGCACACGATCAAGCCGGCGAAGGGCGAGGCTTAAGGCGCGCGCAGGACCGCCTGCTCGATCACCGGGCGCCAGTCGGGCGCGACCGGCAGCGTGAAGATATCGGCCAGCGCCCGTTCGAGTTCGGCGGCGTCGAGTGTGCGTTGCTGGACCTCGCCGCCGGGCGTGCGCACGGTGTAGCGGTTGTCGAGTAGCGCGTGGCGCGCCTCAGGCGTCACACGGGTCACCATGAGACTGCGGCGGAACGGCGAGTTCGGGTGGGTGGCGGTGAACCAGTTGGCGAGCTCGTAATCGATGGCAAGCTGCGGTTCTGTCGAGACCTCGTAAAGCGCAAGCCATTCGCCGCCGCGTTCAGCCTCGACCATCAGCGAGCCGCCTTCGGGCCGCACGCGAAAAGTCTCGTGACCGGTCGGCTGCGGCACTTGCGTATCGAGGCGCAAGGGCGCGGTCGGCACGCAGCCGCCGAAGCCAACGTCGGCGAGCCATGGCATGCCATCGATATTGACGCGCAGCGCCATGTGGGTGCGCGGCGCCGGCGGCAAACCGGCCGGCCGCATCCAGCGCACCCGAGCCGCCAGACCCTCGACCACAAAACCCATGGCGATGAGCGCGCGCATCAACAGGCCGTTCTGCTCGAAGCAGTAACCCCCGCGGCCGGCGCCGATCAGCTTGGCGTCGACGGCGGCGTGTGCAAGATCGACGCCGCGCCCGAGCAACACGTCGACGGCCTCGAAGGCAATCGCCGCCGGATGCAATTCATGTAACGCGCGCAAGGTTTCAAGTGTGGGCGTGCGCGGACCGGCAAAGCCAATGCGCGCGCAATAGGCGTCGAGATCGATGGGCGGCACGGCATCCACCGGCGCCGGCCGCGGCGCCAAGATCGCGTCAGTCATTTCCTTAAAAGCCTCACGAATGCGCAAAAGCCCAGTACAGCTCCCGCGCCTGGCGGTAGAACGGGCCGGGCTGCAGCGTGCGGTCGTCGATGCGGGTAATCGGCGACACCTTGGAATAATTGCCCGAGGAGAAGATTTCGTCAGCGGCCACGATGTCGCTGTACGAAAGCGCGCATTCCACCACGCTCACACCGGCCGCGCGCAGCAGCGCGATGACGCGCTGGCGGGTGACGCCGTTCAGAAACGAGCCGTTGGGCGCGGGCGTGTAGACCACGCCGTCCTTGGCGATGAACACATTCGAGGTAGCGAGCTCCGCCACGTTGCCGATGAGGTCCAGCATCACGCAATTGCCGAAGCCGCGGCTGCCGGCTTCCAGCATCGCCCGCGCATTGTTCGGGTAAAGGCAACCGGCCTTGGCGTTGGTCGGCGCGCATTCCAGGCTCGGCTTGCGGTAGGGCGAGAGCGTGATAGCGAAACCCTCGGACTCGCGCATCGGCGACTCGCTCAGCATCAGGGCCCAGCGAGTCGATTCCGGATCGGGCGCCACCAGCATGGTGCCAGCCTGTTCAGCCCAGTACATCGGCCGGATATAAAGCGCAGCATCCTTGTCGAAGTGCTTGCGGCCGTCGGCGACAAGCCCCATCCAGGTGTCGGCCGGCACCACCGGCTTCAGGTGCATGGCCGTGGCGGAGGCATTGATCCGCGCGCAATGGCGGTCGAGGTCGGGCATCACGCCCTCAAAGACGCGGGCGCCGTCGAATACCAGCGAGCCCAGCCAGGTCGCGTGTGAGCGCACGCCCATGACCGGGATATTGCCCTCGTGCCAATCGCCTTCGAAAAAAGTCCAGGTTTTCGAAAAGCCCGCCATTTCTTGTCACTCCCGGTGCCTCAATTCCAGCACATCGGAATGTGATCGCGGGGCGCTTTCCTTGGCCCCGGCAATGTGCTTTTCACCACCATAACGACCCCATCGGGAGGATGCCATGTCGTCCACTTACGTTTTCGATGCCTACGGCACGCTGTTCGACGTCCATGCCGCCATGGCTCGCTTTCAGACTGGACCGGACGCTCAGCGCATGTCGGAAATCTGGCGGACGAAACAGCTCGAATATACCTGGACGCTGACGCTTGCCGGCCATTACGTCGATTTCTGGACACTGACCGAGCGGGCGCTGGACCACGCGCTGGCGCGGGTGCCGTCGGTCGACAAGGCGCTCAAGCCCCAGTTGCTAGACGCCTATTTCAAGCTCGACGCCTACCCAGACGCGCGCGCCGCGCTAGAGGCACTCAAGGCCAAGGGCCACAAAACCGGCATTCTCTCCAACGGCTCACCAAAAATGCTGAAGGGCGCGGTCGACGGCGCCGGCCTTGGCGGCGTGCTCGACGCGGTGCTCTCGGTCGACGTGTTGAAGATGTTCAAGCCGCGGCCAGAGGTCTACGCGCTCGTCACCGATCACTACAAATGCGCCGCCAACGACGTCACATTCGTGTCATCGAACCGCTGGGACGTGATGGCGGGCACCTCGGTCGGTTTCCGCACCTTGTGGGTCAACCGCAGCGGCATGCCTGACGAATATCTCGATTTCGCCCCCGCGCAAAAACTGTCGGACCTGAACGCGCTGGTCGCTGCGGCCTGACGGCAACACATGAAGGAATGCGGATGGGTGGGGTGGCGAGTCGGACCACCCCCGCCTATATGCGGCTTCGCCCTACCCCTTTGCCGTCCGCTCCATGCCGCCCATTATCTCTATCAAAAATCTGTCGAAGACCTACGCCACAGGTTTCCAGGCGCTCAACGACATCAATCTCGACATCAATCGGGGCGAGATCTTCGCTCTTCTCGGCCCCAACGGCGCCGGCAAGACCACGCTGATTGGCATCACCTGCGGAATCGTGAATGCGTCCGCCGGCACGGTGACGGTCGACGGCCATGACATCGTCAAGGACTACCGCGCCACCCGCTCCCTGATCGGCCTGGTGCCGCAGGAGATCACGATGGCGCCGTTCGACACTGTTTGGGCGGCGGTCAGCATGACGCGCGGGCTGTTCAACAAGCCGAAAAACCCGGCCTACCTCGAAAAGGTTCTCAAGGACCTGTCGCTGTGGGACAAACGCGATTCTAAGATCGTGGCATTGTCCGGCGGCATGAAGCGGCGCGTCCTGATCGCCAAGGCGCTCAGCCACGAGCCGCAAATTCTTTTCCTCGACGAGCCGACCGCCGGCGTCGACGTCGAATTGCGCCAGGATATGTGGGAGGTCGTGCGGCAGCTGCGCGCGTCCGGCGTCACCATCATCCTCACCACCCATTACATCGAGGAAGCCGAGGAGATGGCCGACCGGGTCGGCGTCATCAACAAGGGCGAAATCGTCCTGGTCGAGGACAAGACCCAGTTGATGCACAAGCTCGGCCGCAAGCAGCTCGTCCTGCAGCTCCAGAAGACGCTCGAAACGCTGCCGGAGGAACTCGCGGGCCACAACCTGAAGCTCGCCGACGGCGGCAGCGAGCTGATCTTCACCTATGACACCCAGGTCGAGCGCACTGGCATCACGGCGCTGCTCAACGACCTCAACCGCGCCGGCATCCGCTTCCGCGACCTGCACACCACGCAGAGCTCGCTGGAGGACATCTTCGTCGGGCTCGTCAGGGGGCGAACATGAATTGGCGCGGCGCCTACGCGATCTACGCCTCCGAAATGACCCGCACCGGCAGGACGCTGGCGCAGAGCGTTGTCTCGCCGGTCATTTCGACGGCGCTTTATTTCGTCGTGTTCGGCGCGGCGATCGGCTCGCGTATTTCCCACATCGACGGCATCGCCTACGGCTCCTTCATCGTGCCGGGGCTGATCATGCTGACGCTGCTGACCCAAAGCACCATGAATGCCTCGTTCGGCATCTATTTTCCGCGCTTCATCGGCTCGATCTACGAGCTCTTGTCGGCGCCGATGTCCTATTTCGAGATCGTGCTGGGCTTTGTCGGCGCGGCGGCGACCAAGTCGATCATACTCGGCCTGATCATTCTCGCGACGTCCTGGCTGTTCGTGCCAATGCACGTCGCGCATCCGTTCTGGATGCTGACCTTCCTGGTGCTGACGGCGTTCACGTTCAGCCTGCTGGGGTTCATCATCGGCCTCTGGGCCGACGGATTCGAGCAGTTGCAGATCATCCCGCTGCTGATCATCACGCCGCTTACCTTCCTTGGCGGCACCTTCTATTCCATCCACGTGCTGCCGCCGCTCTGGCAGAAGGTCACCCTGTTCAACCCGGTGGTCTATCTCATCAGCGGCTTTCGCTGGAGCTTTTTCGAGATTGCGGACGTCAGCCCGCAAGTTAGCCTCGGTATGACGCTGACCTTCCTGTTCATCTGCCTCGCCATCATCTGGTGGATGTTCCGGACCGGCTACCGGCTGAAGACCTGAGCCGCATCATGTGAACCGCAGCCATGTGGACAATGCATTTGCATTACCGCCGAACCTTCGCCATATAGCGGTTCTCACCCCGTCCGCCGCCGACGCAAATTGGCTCCCGTCATTTCCGGAGATTCGATGAGTTTCACTACGCCTAACCTGAACGACCGTCAGAACGAAGCCGCCGCCGCCAAAAAGGCCCTCCTGGAGAGATTTCGCGCCGCTGCAGAAGATCCCGCACTCGCCGAAAAGCGAGCCGAACGCGAGGCGATCGCCAAGGCCCGCGCCGAACGCCAGGCGCAGCGCGAAGCTGAGCGAGAGGCCGAACGCCGCGCCCGCGAGGCCGAGGTTGCCGCCCAAGCTGCCCGCGAGGCCGAACGCCTCGAGAAGGAGCGGCGCGAAGCCGAGCAACTCGCCGCCATGATCGCCGCCGAAGAGGCGGAAAAGGCCACCCAGCTCGCCGCCGAGCAGAAGGCCGCCCGCGATGCCCGCTATGCCGCCCGCAAGGCGGCCAAGAAGGCGCGGCGCAAGGGCACCTTGGCGATGTATTGAGGCGGGGCGCCTCTCCGAGCATTACGTCGTTTCCGGGCCCGCCCGCTCACGCGGGCGTCCCGGAACGACAATTATGATTGCTCCGCCAGCGCGTACAGGATGCGCGCCCAGGAGCGGATGCCCTTGTGGAAGCACTTGAGGTCGAACTTCTCGTTCGGCGAGTGCACCCGGTCGTCGTCAAGCGCGAAGCCGACCAGCAGCGAATCCATCCCCAAGACGGTCTTGAAGTCGGCGACGATCGGGATCGAGCCGCCCGCCCCCACCGTCACGGCCTTGTGGCCCCACTCCTCGGCGAGCACCCCGCGCGCCTTGGTCAGCGCCGGGTTGTCGAAGGAAAGCTGAAGCGGCGGCGCCAGTCCGAAATTGCCGAATTCGACCTTGCAGTCCGCTGGCACGCGCTCGCGCACGAAGGCGCGGAAGGCGTCGCGAACCTTCTGCGGGTCCTGCTCGCCGACCAGACGGAACGATACCTTCGCCTTGGCCTCGCCGGCGATGACGGTCTTGGCGCCCTCGCCTGTGTAGCCGCCGATGACGCCGTTGATCTCGGCGGTCGGGCGCGTGGTGGTCATCTCGATCAGCAGGCGGCCCTTCTCGCCGGCCGGCTCTTTGAGCCCGATGGGGCCAAGAAACTCCTCCGCGGTCAGGTTCAGAGCCTTGAGGTCGGCCAGGACGTCCGGCGGCAGGTCTTTCACCCCGTCATAGAAGCCGGGGATGGTGACGCGGCCGTCCGCGTCATGCAGGTCGGCGAGGATGCGCGACAGCACGTGCAGCGGATTGCGCGCGGCGCCTCCGAACAGGCCGGAATGCAAGTCGCGGTCGGCGCAGGTGATCTTGATGTCCTCGTAAACCAGCCCGCGCAGTGATGTGGTGATCGCCGGCGTGTCCTGGTCCCACATGGCCGTGTCGCAGACTAGCGCCAGGTCGAGTTTGAACTCGTCGGCGTTCTTCTTGACGAAATCGAACAGGTTGCGCGAGCCGCACTCCTCCTCGCCCTCGATCATGGTGGTGATCGGCAGCGGCAGCTTGCCAGTGACCGCGTGATAGGCGCGGCAGGCCTCGATAAACGTCATGGCCTGGCCTTTGTCGTCGCAGGCACCGCGGGCGACGATGATCTTGCGCGCGTCGGGTAACGTCTCGATGCGCGGCTCGAACGGCGGGGTCTTCCAAAGCTCGAGCGGGTCGACCGGCTGCACGTCGTAATGGCCATAGAACAGCACGCGCGGGCCATTGCCGCCGTCGGACTTGGCGACCACCACCGGATGGCCGTCGGTCGGGCGCACTTCGGCGCCGAAACCGATCGATTTGAGGTCGTCGGCCACGAAATTCGCAGCCTCCCGGCACTTATCGGCGTAGGCGGGGTCGGTCGAGATCGAGGCGATGCGCAGAAACGCGAACAGGCGCTCGAGGCTCTGGTCAATATCCTGGTCGATGCGGTCCAACACCGCGTCGAGTGTGCTCATGGCGGGGCTCCTTTAGAGGGCTGCGAACCTAGCAACGCGTTCAAATCCTGAAAAGACGGTAGCCGCGGCGCACGCGCCCGGCACCGCGGGCTCAGCTATGCGGCATTGTCGGAGATGGCCGGACACGCAATCGAGACCACGACTGCCGGTATCTCTTTATGTAGCGTTTATGTTTCATTTTCAGCAATTGCAAAGCGATGCAGGCAACGCGAATGCTGGCATCGAATAGCCGGGCCCAATGTTTGTATCAAAGGAGGCTCGGTCTTCCCTGATTGGCATGGAATGGCATGGCAAGACGCTATATTGCACGTTGATACTACCACCATCCCTTACGTTCCGAAGGAATATCCGCGACTTTCTCTCTTTGCGTCACGGCAAGGCCCGACAAGAATGTTGCATGCATGCCACGCGCAAGCGACAAATGTCGCGTTACGCGGCGACAATCTGCACCACATGCGCATGAGAAATTGATAGGTATTCCGCTTGTCATCGGCACAGGCGGCGTTCAATATGCGCCAACCTGCCGCCAGAGCAGGACGCGAGGGGATTACTTCACCATGGATGAGTTGATTGCGCGGCTCGTCGCCAATGTCGGCGTCGATCGCGACGCGGCGCAAAAAGCTGTCGTCATCATAATCGAATTCCTGCTCAGTGAAGGCCCGACAGACAAGGTGCGGGAGCTAATGGCGCGTATTCCCGGCGCTGAAGAACTGGTGAAGGCGCAAGGCGACGACGGCGGCGGCTTCTCCATGGGTGGCCTTATGGGCGCCGGCACAAAGATGATGGCGGCCGGCTTGTCGATGGATCAGATCCAGGGCGTCACCCGCGACTTTATCGCCTATACCCGCGAAATCGCCGGCGACGAGGCGGTCGGTGAGGTTGTCGGCGCGATACCGGGACTGGAGCAATTCATTTGACGCGACCGCCGACAAGGCGGTGCTATTGGCGGACGGCAAGGAGGCAATACTGATGTCCTATCCCATTACGGCAATCGACGGGATCGGCGAGGAGCAAGCCGCCATCCTGAAGAAGGCCGGGATCAGGTCGTCCGAGCGCCTGCTGGAGGCCGCGCGCACCGTGAAGGGCCGCAAGCTACTGGCCGAGAAGACCGGCTTCAGCGAGAAGCAGCTATTGTGCTGGGCCAACGTGGCCGACCGCATGCGCATCCGCGGCGTCAGCAAGGAATATGCCGAGCTACTGCGGGCGGCCGGAGTCGATACGGTGAAGGAGCTCAAGTACCGCAACCCGTGCAACCTCGCCAAAGCGATGGCCGACGCCAACAGGAAACGCAAGCTGGTGCGCCTGCTGCCCTCGGACAAGGTGGTGACGCGCTGGATCGAGTCCGCCAAGAAGCTGCCGCTCAAGATCAGCTACTGAAGGGCGATGGCCGGTCAGATTTACTCACGGATTCACTGAACCAGTGGGCGTGTCGAAGTTTTAATTTCGTCGCGCTTCCGGACGGCGAACCGGCTCCCACCTCGCCTGAAACCGCTCCAGACGGCTGCTTGACAGCACGGCGGCGACCGCGCAAAGCGACCGCCATGACCGTCTCCGTCGCCGATAAACCCGGGACCGGGCAAAAAGCCGCGTCCGGCAGCCTCGCTGGCCTGCTGGCGCAGGGCCGGCCGCGGGTCATGGGCATTCTCAACGTCACGCCGGATTCGTTCTCCGACGGCGGCCAGTTCTTCGATCCGGCGACAGCCATCATCCACGCCCGCGAGATGATCGCCCAGGGTGCCGACATCCTCGATATCGGCGCGGAATCAACGCGACCCTATGGTGGCCAACAGCCGGTAACGTTCGCCGACGAACTGGCGCGCCTGAAGCCGGTGCTGCCGGCGGTGACCAAGCTGGGCCTGCCGGTCTCCATCGACACCATCAAGGCCGATACCGCCGCCTGGGCGCTCGACCAGGGCGCGGCGATCGTCAACGACGTCTGGGGCCTGCAGCGCGATCCTGACATGGCGCCGCTGGTGGCCGCGCGCGGCGTGCCGGTGATCGTCATGCACAACCGCGACAGCGCCGATGAAACCATCGACATCGTCGCGGACATGAACGCGTTCTTCGCCCGCTCGCTGGAGATCGCGGCGCAAGCCGGCATCGCCCGCGATATGATCGTGCTCGATCCGGGCATCGGCTTTGGCAAGACGCAGGAACAGAGCATCCTGTGCCTGGGCAAGCTCGACGCGCTCAAGCATTTCGGCCTGCCGCTCCTGGTCGGAGCCTCGCGTAAGCGCTTCATCAATGCGATCGTGCCGTCGAGCCCGAGCGAGCGCCTGGGCGGCTCGATCGCCGCGCATCTGCTGTCGGTCGCGCAAGGCGCGGCCATCGTGCGCGTGCACGACGTCGCCGAGACGGTGCAGGCGCTGCGGGTGGCCGCGGCCATCGAGGCGGCGCGATGAGCGACCGCATCTTCATCAAGGGCCTGGCGCTGCACGCCTATCACGGCGTGATGCCGCACGAGGGTAAGGTCGGGCAGACCTTCAGCCTCGATCTCGAGCTGGATATCGACCTGAGCAATGCCGCGCGTTCCGACCGGGTGGCGGACACGGTCTCCTACGACAAGGCGGTCACGTGCGCGAGCGAGGCGTTCTGCGCTCAGCGCTTCCGGCTGATCGAAGCCGCTGCGGGCCAGGTGGCCGACGCGCTGCTCAAGACGTTTCCGCTGGTGCGCACGGCAACGGTGACGATCCACAAGCCGCATGCTCCGATCGCCGCCACCTTCAACGACGTCGGCATCACGCTGACGCGAACCCGCGCTGGCGCCAAATAATGACCCAAGCCTGGCTGGCGCTCGGCGGCAATGTCGGCGATAGCCGCGCGATCCTGGACCGGGCGGTGACGATGCTCTGCGACGGCGAGGCCGTGCAGCTGACCGCGCGCTCGGCCGACTATAGCACGCCACCCTGGGGTGTCGAGGACCAGGCGCCTTTCGTCAACCTTTGCATCGCAGTCGAGACGGCCCTCTCCCCGCAGGATTTGCTGGCGCGAGCGCATGAGGTGGAGCGTGCACTCGGCCGTGATCGTGCCAAGGAGCAACGCTGGGGCCCGCGCACCGCCGACATCGACATCATCGCCTATGGCGATCTCACGCTCGACGACGGCACGCTCACGCTGCCGCATCCGCGCCTGTTTGAGCGCGCCTTCGTGCTGGTGCCGCTCGCCGAAATCGCACCCGAACTCAAGATCGGCGTGCGCGTCAAGGACGCGGCCGCGAAGTTCGATGCCGCTGGTGTGGAGAAACTGCCGCCACGCTGAGCGCAAGTCTGCGCCGCCAAGCGCCTTTGATCAAACGCGTAAATCGGGCCTCGAAGCGGCCCCGAACCGGTCCATTGTGCGGCGCGGCGGAACCATGGCATTAATTCCGCCATGTCAGACGATCTTTCCCTCGCCGCCGAATTCCCGCCCTCCGGTCATGAAGGTTGGCGCAAGCTGGTCGAGGCCGCCCTCAAGGGCGCCGACTTCGACAAACGCCTGGTCAGCCGGACCTATGACGGCCTGCGGGTCGACCCGCTCTACCCGCGCGCCCATGGCGCGGCGCCGGTCGCCGGCCGCGCCGCCGTGCCGTGGCAGGTGATGCAGCGGGTCGATCATCCCGATCCGGGCGTCGCCAACGGGCAGGCCCTACAGGACCTTGAAAACGGCGCCACCGGCCTGGCCCTGGTGTTGGCCGGCGCGCCGGCCGCGCGCGGCTACGGCCTGGTTGCGGAAACCGCCGACGCGCTCGAGCAGGCGCTGTCAGGCGTCATGCTCGACCTGATCGCGCTACGCATAGAGACCGCGCCGTTTGCCGGACGGCCTGTGGCCGAGCTGGTGACGGAAGTCGTCACGAAACGGAAAACTGATCCCGCGACGCTCGACATCGATTTCGGTCTCGATCCGTTGGGCGACATGGCGCGTACCGGGCGCGCGCTGCTGCCGTGGCCGGAGTTTTCGGCGCGCGCCGGCGGCACCGCCAAGGATCTTGCCGCCAAAGGTTTTGCCAAGGCGCGCTTCCTGCGCGCCAACGGCCGCGCCGTGCACGAGGCCGGCGGCTCCGAAGCGCAGGAGCTCGCCTTCGTCTTGGCCACAGGCGTCGCTTACTTGCGTCTTTTGGAAGCAGCCGGCTTCTCGCTCAACGAGGCACGGCGGCGTATCTCGTTCCTGCTGGCGGCCGACGCCGACGAATTCTTGACCATCGCCAAGTTCCGCGCGCTTCGGAAACTGTGGGCGCGCGTCGAGCAGGCGAGCGGCCTGACACCTGAGCCCGCATATGTCGCCGCCGAAACCGCGTGGCGGATGATGACGCAACGCGATCCTTACGTGAACATGCTGCGCACGACGATCGCCGTCACGGCGGCCGGCGTCGGCGGCACCGACAGCGTCACCGCCCTGCCCTTCACATTGGCGTTGGGTCTGCCGGACCGCTTCGCTCGTCGCGTGGCGCGCAACATGCAGCTCATCCTGCTGGAGGAATCCAACCTCTATCGCGTCAGCGATCCGGCCGCCGGCTCCGGCGGCATCGAGCACCTGACCACCGAGATGGCGAAGAGCGCCTGGACGCTGTTCCAGGAGATCGAAGCCGCCGGCGGAATGGCCGCTGCGCTCGAACAAGGGCTGTTCCAGAAAGAGGTCGCCGAGACGCGTGCCGCACACCAGGCGGCCATCGCCAAGCGCAAGGACGCGCTCACCGGTACCAGCGATTATCCGAATTTGGGCGAGGCGGCGGTCAAGGTGCTGGACGTGCCGCGCGTGAGCGCGTCGGCGCAGCCGGCAACCTTTGAGGCATTGCCGAGCATCCGCCTCGGTGAACCTTTCGAGGCCTTGCGCGACAAGTCCGACGCCATCCTCGCCAAGACCGGATCGCGACCGAAGGTGTTCCTCGCCAATCTCGGCAAGCTGTCAGAGTTCAATGCCCGTGCGACGTTCGCCCGTAACTTCTATGAAGCCGGTGGCATCGAAGCTGTGACCAACGACGGCTTCCCCGATCTCGCCGCGCTCATCGCTGCGTTCAAGGCCTCGGGAGCCAAGCTCGCCTGCCTGTGCTCGTCCGACAAGGTCTATGAGGCGCAAGCGGCCGAGGCTGCCAAGGCGCTCACCCAAGCCGGCGCGGTGGTACACTTGGCTGGGCGGCCTGGAGAAAACGAGGCGAACTTACGGCTGGCGGGCATTGGGACCTTCATTTACGTGGGCTGCGACGTGCTTTCGACGCTGCAGGCCGCCTATGATAATCTGGGTAAGCCATGAGCCA
>Ga0316583_10000133_pt1 | contig 17478 bp, 17 predicted proteins | sample J_170502JBrBrA_D_FD_204513 | JGI IMG/M metagenome (GOLD analysis project Ga0316583, IMG submission 204513) | Rhizosphere microbial communities from salt marsh grasses in Alabama, United States - J_170502JBrBrA | ecosystem: Host-associated > Plants > Roots > Rhizosphere | place: USA: Alabama... | reverse complement strand
CTATCGAGTACGGGTATGACCTTGCCGGTTTCAAGAAGCTCTTTCAAAAAAACTAGATCGTTTTGGTTTGGTTTTACCAACATACCGCCCATTTTCTTGCTCCCGGTCATCGAAATGAATGGTCCTATCATCGTGGCCTGGAGACTTTGAGCCATGGACCCTCCACTGGCGACATAAATGCCCTCGGGACTTAATGCACGCCGGTAAGCTGAAATGGGATGATAGCCGTTGACAGCAAGGATCAGGTCATATTGCTTCCCATTTTGGGTAAAATCTTCCTGAGTGTAATCAATGACATAGTCCGCACCAAGAGAGCGCACCATGTCGATATTCCTCGAACTGCACACGGCCGTCACCTCTGCCCCAAACGCTTTGGCAATCTGCACCGCATACGACCCCACACCACCAGACGCGCCATTGACCAAAACCTTTTGTCCTGGCTGAATCTTTCCTTTATCTCGCAGGGCTTGTAGGGCAACGACGGCCGATTCAGGAACGGCCGCTGCTTGCTCGAATGTCAAATTGGCCGGTTTCAGGGCTACTGCATTTTCAGGAACAGCTGCATATTCGGCAAGAGCGCCCCAACCGGCCACGGATAGGTCGCCGTAAACCTCATCACCTGGCTGAAACTGTGTTACGTTGCCGCCAACCGCTTCAACCCGCCCCGCCATTTCTTTACCGGGAATCGTATTTTTGGGTTTTTGTAGCCCGGTGGCAAAGCGGGTTACGAAAGGCTTACCTTCCAAGACAATCGCATCACCAGCCGTGACAGCCGCCGCATAAATTTTTATCAGCACTTCATCGTCATTAAGGGTCGGTTTTTCTACCTCTTTTAATTCAAGAACATCGGGAGACCCATATTCTTCATATACAACTGCTTTCATAATTACTCTCCTTTTTCTTGGGGGCTGACTGAAATGAGGGTCAAGCCCAGATTACGGATCTTTTTCAATACACCGTGCAGAGAAGCCTGATCAACGATGATGCCGCTTAAAATGGTGTAGCCATCGTCGGTCAGGGTGATAGTTAAGCCATCGAACCAATCCTGCCAGCGAGTATCCAAATGATCCTTGATTTTGATCTGATAATGAGTGTCTCGCTTCATCATGCCTATAGGATAGGAAAATTTGTACGACAAATCCCCACACGAAACTGTGGGAATTGAGGAAAAAACTGTAGTTTAGGTGGGAAAACGCTGTAGGAAATCTAAATAAGGCCGATTTCTTTGGCTTTGACAATGGCCAGGGTGCGTTTATTGACACCGAGTTTGCTGTAGATGTTTTTGATGTGGAAGAGGACAGTGTTGAGACTAATAATCAATCTTTCAGCATTTATTTACCCACGCAGAATCCGGACAATACGATTATAAACGACATTCGATACCATTACCTTGGTGCCACCGTCTGTATCGAACAGCGGAACTATCGGGGTGCCACCGGCTGTGTTCACAAACTGAACCACAACCGTATCAATGTCACTGTGGTAACGAGCAATACTGTGGTATCCAGGTATCACGCCAGAATGTTCATACTCATAAATAGAAGAGTAAATAGCCTGTTCATTATTATTTAATAATGAGCCATCATTTAAAGCCCTCAAGAATATGCCCACATCCTCTGCTGTCGCTATCATTGAGCCGTGAGGATCATTCTTCAAATCAGCCTCCAAGCCTACCCAGTAGCCGCTCATTACATCGTCCACATCCACATCATCAAGTGAAGCGTACGTGTTGCTCAACTCGAGCGGTATCAAAATTTCTTCTTTGATATATTGAAAATGGCTATACCCCACCACTTTTTCAATGAGTTCGGCGAGCAAAAAACAATTCGTATTTGAATAACCATAATCTTCATCCGGTTCAAAGTTAGCAGGTAAATCAAGCGCTAATTCAAGGGCTGCTTCACTGCTATTTGGTGGGTTTTCCCAATAACCAGGATAGTCGGTGAAATTGGGAATTCCACTTCGATGCTGCAACATTAATCTCAAGGTGATGGTTTCTGCGTTTTCAATTCTTCCCACAAGTTCTGGAAAGTGGTCCGCCAGCGTATCATCCAGCGACAATCGTTGTTCATTGACCAGTTTGGTGGTAGCAACGGCGACATATAACTTCTCGATACTGGCAATTTTGAATAATGATTGTGGATCGGCTGGTATTTGATTTTCTCGGTTTTTCCAGCCAGCTGTATAAAATGCTGGTGGTTCACCTGCTTCATCCACATACACAATAATGCCATCCAATCCATGGCCAATTGCATCATCGGCTTGTTCTTGGACAGTGTCAGGTAATGGTGTTATCCAGGCCCATATTCCGTCCCAGGGCGAGAATACCACGATAGGCATAATTATTCTGAGCATTTGAATGATACGTTTCTTTGTTTGTATTTGCGATTACTTTTTTTCCCTGCGTTAAGTATACGGTGTGTTCGTTCTTCATGTTCATAGGATAGGGGAAATAGTCCAACAAATCCCCACAGGAAACTGTAGTTATATCGCTAAAAAAAGTGGTTTAGGTGGGCAAAAACCGGGGGAGCTAAAAGAGGTTAATTTCTTTTGCTTTAGCGATGGCTTGGGTGCGTTTATTGACACCCAGTTTGCTGTAAATGTTTTTAATGTGATAGAGGACCGTGTTGAGGCTAATAACCAACTGTTCAGCGATCTCTTTGTTTTTTAGTCCATCGGCGATGAGGAATAAAATTTCCAGCTCGCGTTTGGTGAGAGAATCGATAAGAGGCTGTTCGGGGGATGGATAAGATTCATAACCCTCATGTTGTCTCTCAGTTTCGAAGACCGCCAGCAACTTGCCGCAATAGTCGGGCAAAATCCCACGAGCGGCCGTTTCGGACAATAGTTGAGCCATCGGCTGCCCTTCATCAACGAAGACACGGATGAAGCCGCCTGGCTCCGCCATGGCTAGCGCTTCACCCAACTGCTGCACAGCTATCTCCTTTTCGCCATGCGCCTGGTGGGCAAGTGCTTGTAGAATCACGATCTTGAGTTGTTCATCCAGCCAATCCTTGTCCTCCATTTGCCGGCGCAGTGGTTCCAGTAGTGCCAGGGCTGCGGCCGGATCTCCTTGGGCCAGGTGGACCCGCGCCTGACTGATGGGCAGTTCGTACTGCCCAGCCAGATCAGCTGCTGCCGTTAGATTATCCTGCTGAAGCAAGGGTTCCTGCCGGAGTAGGACAAGCACTTGTGCGGCAGCAACATCAGGCATGCGAAAGAGGAAGTTATGCTGACGTGCGAACGCTTCAGCTTCATCCAGAGCAGCGGCTGCTCCAGGACCATCCCTCTGGGTGAGTTTTAAACGGGCGAGAAATACCCCATACGAAGCGAAGGTGTCGATACTATCCATCTGCTGCATCAATTGAGCGCACTGCAAACCGTACTCTTGGGCGGTATCCAGATCGTTCCACTGGTAGTGTATCCGGGCCAGACCGAGAAATGCTTCGCAAGCAATCAACATCGGTGGATCACCTGCTAATTGGAGAGAGCGCTTATAACTCTTTGACGCTGCAGAGAGTTGGTTATCTGCTTCCTGTATTAGACCGAGACTAATTGCAGCCGCAATGGTGTAGATAGAATCCTCTAACGATTCCGTGATAGATAGGACTTCAGTGAAGGATTGGCTTGCCGCGGCACGATCTCCCTGGAAATGATAGGCAACCCCCAGCGTATAAGCAGCGGCAGAGCGAAAAAGCAGGTTGTCGGGATGCAAATACTCCAGAGCCAGGCGCGATTGGGCAATGATAGTTGCCAAATCACGCTGAATGACGGCCAATGTGGCTCGAATGGAAGCTATCCGTCCAACAAGATCTTGGGTGCTATCGTCATCTTCGGCATCTCGCAGGGCTGCTTCAGCAGCCTGAAGTTTCTGCTCGACGGCGGTGTGTTGGCCGGTAAAAAATAATGCCGAGGCATATGTCACCCATAACGAGGGTCTGTCATCCAACACCGTTGGTGGCAGCGACTCCAACCAGTGAAGGACTGGGACAGCCGCAACACGATAGTGCAAGGGTACTCCCGCTCCTTCAATGAGACGCTCGGTGCGCTCAATATCATTGGCGGCGGCGGCATGATGAAAAGCTTCAAGCTCCAGGCCATTGTCTTCATACCATACGCTGGCACGTTTGTGTAATTCGGCCACGTCCATCCCTTTATCCCCTGAGGCGCTTTCCTGCTGCAGTCGCTGCCGTAACAGATCGGTAAAGAGGTGGTGGTAGCGGAACCAACGCCGCTCGTTATCCAGGGGTACAATGAATAGATTAGCCTGTGCGAGATATTCGAGAGTTTCTTGGCCGGACACGGATGAGTCAAGGACAACGGCAGTTCCAGAGGAACTGCCAGGCGATTCATCGAATCGCACCGTTTCATCGAATCGCACCGTTTCACCGAAACACACAGCATCACAAAGGGAACCGCATAGGTGGTCGAGGATTGATGTGCGCAGTAAGAATGACTGAACACTTTCTGACTGCTGATGCAGAACTTCTTCAAGAAGATAGTCAAGTACGAAATGATGGCTGCCGGTGAAAGATTTGATGAAGGCATGAGTGTCTTCAAGTCCACGCATGGAAAGCGCGGCTAACTGCAGACCAGCAATCCAGCCTTCGGTTCGCCTTTCCAAAGCGGTGATCTCTTCTTCAGAAAGGTCTAGACCCATTACTTGGTTGAGAAATCCTGCGGCTTCAGAAGGGGTAAATCGTAAGTCGGCGGCCCGAATTTCGGTCAACTGCCCCCGGACGCGTAAGCGGGCCAGGGGAAGATCTGGATCCTCACGGGTGGTAATGACAAGGTGCATCTGCGGCGGCAGGTGCTGGAGCAGGAAGTTGAGGACATCGTCGACGGATGTCGAGGCGTCAACCGCTTTGTTATCAACAAGGTGGTAGTCGTCAAGGACGAGGACGGAATTGTCCGGGATAGTGGTGATTTCATTGATTAGGGCGGTCAGAATTGATTCGGTCGGTGGTGGCTGAGGGGATTGGAGCAGCGCCAACACCCGTTCTGCAAAATTCTCTTTAATAATTTGCAAAGCAGCGACGAGGTAAGTCAGAAAGCGTATGGGGTCGTTATCCCCTTCGTCAAGCGACAGCCAGGCGACCGGACTTTCATGACCAACAACCCATTCGCTGATCAGCGTAGTTTTGCCAAAGCCGGCGGGGGCAGAGACAAGACTGAGTTTATGACCTAGTTCTAATCCCTGTTCAAGTTGTTTGTTCAGGCGAAGGCGGGGAACGAGGTTCGGCCGAACTGGAGGGACAAACAGCTTTGTGTGCAGAAATGTTTCAGGCATGCACACATTATATTGGAAAACGTCTGGTTAGCATGAATCCGCAGGAGATTACCCACCGTTTATATCCAAACGGTTGTGAACCGTAAGCAAGAACAACTGCAAATACATTACTAACTTCGGTAGGAATTATTGACATTTAGGCTGGTGTGGCACAAAAAGAGGGAAAAATGGGCATGGATGGACTCAAACCGACGACTTCAAGGATGTGAACCGCATGGGTCAGGAAATTGACAGATTCGCCGGGTGAAGGGAGCGATGGGATTTGCCGTTGATCCCTCTTTATTTTTTACTTGCGATCATTAATATATGCAGCGTAATGAATGGTTTGACTTGTTTTTTCACCAATTGCCTTGCAAACTGTTGCAGACGAGGAAAGAATGAGAACAACGATCACAAAAAGAGCACAAACAGTGGTTCCTGCGGCCTTACGAGAACGCTATGGAATAAAGGGTGGAGATTTTTTAGAGTGGATCGATGACGGCCAGGTTATCAAAGTGATTCCCATCCCTGCCGATCCGATCAAGGCGCTGCGAGGATCGGCACGTGGAGAAAATCTAACGGAGAGATTGCTGGATTCACGCCGGGGGGATCGAGAACTTGAGTGAGTCTAAGTATTTGCTTGACACGTCGGCCGTTCTGACTTTTTTAGAAGACGAGAACGGAGCGGAACGCGTTGAATATCTGCTGCGACAGGAAGAGATACTCCTGCCCTACCTGGTCTTGCTGGAGACTTATTACATTACGCTCCAGGAACAACCGGGGGATGTCGCCGACAAGAGGTATGCCCTGCTGAAACAACTCCCGGCGACTATCCTGTGGGAAGTGGACGAGCCTACCTTACTAACAGCCGGCCGTTTCAAAGCCTATCATCGACTCTCGTTAGCAGACGCGATCATCGCTGCTTTTGCTCAACGGCAGGAAGCGATTCTCGTCCACAAAGATCCCGAGCTTGAAGCATTAACAGAATTCGTCATTCCTTAATGCCTATTATTTTGTAATTGTTTTATGATTGAACGGCAAGCTCAAGGGATCCACTTGATATTTTTGAAGTCCGGCTTGCGTTTTTCCAAAAAGGCGTTGCGCCCTTCTTTGGCTTCATCGGTCATGTAAGCGAGGCGGGTCGCTTCACCGGCGAAGACCTGTTGGCCGACCATACCGTCATCGGTCAGGTTAAAGGCGAACTTCAACATCTTGATCGAAGTCGGCGACTTGGCCAGAATCTCCTGGGCCCATTCATAGGCTGTTTCTTCTAACTCATCGTGGGGAATGACCGCATTCACCATGCCCATCTCATAGGCTTCCTGGGCAGAATAGTTACGCCCCAGGAAAAATATTTCACGGGCCCTTTTTTGACCCACCATTTTGGCCAGGTAAGCCGAGCCATAGCCGCCGTCAAAGCTGGTGACATCCGCATCTGTTTGCTTGAAGATAGCATGTTCTTGACTGGCTAAGGTCAGGTCGCAGATGACATGCAAACTGTGACCACCTCCAACTGCCCAGCCGGGCACCACAGCGATGATAACCTTGGGCATGAAGCGAATCAGCCGCTGTACTTCCAGGATATTGAGACGGGGCATTCCTTCTTCATCCACATATCCTTGATGCCCGCGCGTTTTTTGGTCACCGCCGCTGCAAAAAGCGTATACGCCATCTTTGGGAGATGGACCTTCGCCGGTAAACAACACAACACCAATGGACGTGTCTTCGCGCGCATCGAGGAATGCTTCAAACAGTTCGGCGACCGTCTTAGGTCGAAATGCGTTGCGCACTTCCGGCCGGTTAAAGGCAATCCGGGCGACCCCATCTGATTTTTTATAAGTTATATCTTCGTATTCTTTTACTGTTTTCCAATTTGCTTTGCTCATAAGACAATTTTACTTCATATTCACCTCAAGCATGTACTGGAAGATGATTTACAAACAGGCACTTCATTCGTTATCCAGGGTGAAAAGGGATTGGCAACAAATATCTCACAGGAGGCATTGAGGTACGCAGCACTTCGTAGGTTAACATTAACCAGCTTCTTGGGTGGTTCATTAAGATCGGTATTTAATTCGACACGTGAAAATAGTTAGAAATCTCAATCTACAGAGCCAATCTGCCGTTGACATATGGTGATAATTAATCATATAGTTGGTCATGAACTTCAATCTGTAGATACCGACCAACCGAATAACTTTCCTGCATATCGCGGCCACTCGGGAGAGTCCCAATTATCTCTCTTGTTTTTGATAAGGATGCTGGTTTGACATGGTTAGCAAAAAAATCACTCTGTTTTCAAAATACATTTGGCAGCCCTTGTTTATTGTCGCCGGCCTGCTAACCATAATCCTCATAACACTGTCGTGGTTTCCCGCAGCCGGTGAGAATACTACCCAGCCGCCCTCCGAATGCGCAGAGGTGTATGTTGTACAGGTTGGAGACACGTTATACAGCATTGCCCGGCGCTTTAACGTCCCCCTCTCAAAGCTGCAAGATATCAATGGTATCAGCAATCCCAACCGCATTTACGCCGGCTCAGTGCTCTGCATCAAGCCGGAGCAGGTAGTAGCAGTAACACCAACAATAGCAAAACAAGCAGCACAAATTCACGGCGGCTACCATCCCAGTCCGGTTATACTGTGGAATGAAGTAATGCTGGCCGCAGTTCGTCATGGACCACCAAGACCAACCGTCATTACCCGCAGCCTCTACCTCGTTCACCAGGCGATGTATGATGCCTGGGCGATGTACGACGAGCAGGCAATGCCTGTTTATTTGAGCGCTGGCTATAAACGACCCGTAGAGTAACATAACGAGGCTAATAAGGCAGCGGCCGTTTCACAAGCAGCCTACCAGATGCTGATGGTACTCTTCCCCACTTATGAAGCCAACAGCCAGGCTTTTAGTTCGCTTCTAGGCATGCAGGGATATCCGGCCTTGAACGCCCCTGAAGATGTGGAATCAGCCTCAACTATCGGTTACTTGGCCGCGGCGGCCGCTCTTGCCGGGCGAGAAAACGATGGGTCGAATGCGGCGAACAACTATGCCGACATGACGACCGAGAATTACCCCGAACTTTACCAGCCGTTAAACAGCGCCGATCCCACGGCCGACAGTGCACCTGGCGGGCCGGACTACGATCCCAACCATTGGCAGCCGCTGCGTGTGCCCACGGGAATCGTTACAGATGAATATGGCCAACCGGTGGCCGATGCGGCCATTCCGGAATCTTTTAACGATCAGGTGTTTTTGACGCCGCATTGGGGAGATGTGCAGCCGTTTGCTCTACGATCCGGGGATCAATTCCGGCCACCTGCTCCGCCCCAATATGGATCGGCCGAACGTTATCGTGATGGATTAGGTCGGGAAATGACGAACGATGAAGCTTTTCGCCTGCAAGTAGGTGAGATAGCGGGAATCAGCGCCGGTCTGACGGACAGGCAAAAGGTGATCGCCGAGTATTGGGCGGACGGCCCGCGATCAGAGACTCCCCCAGGCCACTGGAATGCGCTGGCCCACGGCATATCGGAGCGCGACAAGTTGGGAATAGATGAAGATGTCAAACTTTATTTCGCCTTAAATGCCGCCGTCCTAGATGCGGGCATCGCGGCCTGGGACGCCAAGCGCGCATACGATTACGTCCGTCCGGTTTCGGCGATTCGCGACCTTTATGCCGGGAAAATAATTGAAGCCTGGTCGGGGCCAAACCGGGGCACGGCGCAAATCCCGGCGGAAAACTGGCAGCCGTACCAACAAGCGACCTTCGTGACCCCGCCGTTTGGAGAATATGTGTCGGGACACAGTACGTTCAGCGCCGCTGCCGCGGAGGTATTGACGCGCTTTAGCGGTTCAAACGTTTTATACGATGGCGATACTGTTCTCTATTATGAAGATTTTAATCAGGACGGAATTCCCGACATGCTCGGCCGGCATATTGTTCCCGTCAGCGGCAATATGTTTGAAGGCAGCCCGGCAGAGGTCGTCGTTCTGCAGTGGCCAACTTTTCAGGACGCTTCGGCCGAGGCAGGCGTTTCCAGGCGCTTCGGTGGCATCCACTTCCAGGATGCCGATCTGCGCGGCCGTGAGATGGGCAAAGAAATTGGCGCTCAGGCTTACGAAATGGCTGAACGGTTCTGGAACGGAAGAAGCAGTGAATGATGATTCCGGCCACTCTAATCACTAAATATGTCAACTTCGTTCAGCAACTACGCCAAGTGGAGCCAACCTTAAGGGCATTTGCAAGAAGTTAACGGTTTGATAAGGGTATCAAGCTGTTTACTACCTTTCTAGTCCAATTTTCAGGGAAGATTTTGGGGACACTGATGCTTCCTTCGCTTGGTTTTACCCATTTGTTATAATTGTGAGCTTGATTCGTCTCATTATTGGAGTCCTATATGCTGCAATCTTTTCCATCGGTGAATGAACAGGTGGCGGCGGCAACGGCCGTTTTGCTGCACACCTTCGCAGTCGATGCGTCTGAGATTCGCCAAATTTTCATGCCATATCGAATCTGTCCACTAGGCGCGCACGTCGATCACCAAGGCGGGCATGTCCTGGGGCGCATCATTAATACGGGCACGGTGCTTGTATACGTGCCCCTCGAAGAAGCGGAAATCCATCTGGCAAGTACCAATTTCCCGGATGCGATCAAGTTTGCCATCGGGGAAGCTGTAGAGCCGGCACATTGGGCACGCTATGCACAAGGTGCCGCCCTGGCGCTTAATGAAGAATATCCCCTGCAAAAGGGATTCGCCGGGGTTAGCAGCGGTACCTTGATCGGCGCCGGGCTTAGCTCTTCGGCCGCAGTAGGATTGGCTTATCTGCAAGCCCTGGCCGATGTGAATGATATTTTCCTGAGCGACACGGAAATGGTAGAGCTGGATTACCAGCTGGAACACGCACACCTGGGTCTGAAGAACGGCATTTTAGATCAAAGCAGTATCCTGTTCGGTCAAAAGAACGCCCTGGTCCATATCGACACCCGTTTTCGGCACATGCACCTGATCCCCGATCCCCCGCAAACTAATGGTGTCGCCTGGCTGATCGTCCATTCCGGTGTGAATCGTGAATTGACAAAAGGCGGCGGTTATAACAGAAACGTCGTAGAATGCCGGGAAGCAGCAATGTGGCTTTCACCGGAGGCTGTCGTGCTGTCAGATGTGCCGCAAGAAATTTATTTCCAACGGGCTAACGAAATGCCGGACAACCTGCGCCATCGCGCGAACCATTACTTCGGCGAGGTAGCGCGCGTTGCGGACGGCATCAAGGCCTGGGAAGAAAATGACATTTCCCGCTTCGGCCAACTCATGAATTCTTCCTGCGCCAGCTCCATCTATGAGTATGGTTCGGGGCAAGATGAAATTATCGCTTTGCATCAAATTGTCAGCCAGGCCACAGGTGTTTATGGCAGCCGTTTCAGCGGCGCCGGCCATGGGGGCGTGGTCATTGGCCTGGTTGAGCAGGCACATGCGGAAACAGCGGCACAAGAAATTATGCAGGCTTACCGCGAGTTGTTCCCAGCCCTGGCAGAGAATGCGGGCGTCTTCCTGGTGGAAAACGGGTTCCCCACGTGAGTCGACAACCTGAAACGGTCGTTCTTTTGGCTGCCGGCCGGGGGAAACGACTGCGCCCCTATACGGATCTCATGCCGAAACCGCTGCTGCCGGTGAACGGCCGTCCCACACTGCATTACATACTGACAGCTGCCGCCAACGCGGGCATTAAAACCGCCTGTCTTGTCACGCACCATCTGAGCGAACAAATCGAAGCTTACGTCGGGGATGGATCGAACTGGGATTTAACGGCCGTCACCTGCTACCAACCCCAAATGGCCGGCACCGCCCACGCACTGCAGGTAGCCGCCACCACCTATCCGGAATTATTTACCTCGGACCGGCCCTTTATTCTGACCGCTACCGATTACATCCTTCCCTCAGATTATCTGGCAAACCTGGTAACCGCCCATCAAAATAACGACGCGGATGTGACCATCAGCCTGAAAAAACTGCAGCCGCAAGAAATCCTGGCCAGCAGCAGCGTGCGTTTTAAAGAAAACGGCTTTGTCGACAAAATCATTGAAAAGCCAATAGCGGAAGAGATTAACAGCCCCTTCTCCGCTTCCTTAACCTTTGTGATTCCAGAAGCGATCCTCGGATATTTGCCGCATATGCAGCCATCACCGCGCGGGGAGTATGAAATTCAAAGCGTGATCAACCAGTTACTGGAAGATGGCTTTACCGGTTACGGCCTGGATCAGAAAACGCCCGCCGAATGGAATGTGCAAGATCACGCCAAATATTTAGATTAATCCCCTTTCTAAGACGCCGATTATCAATCTAGATAGAAGTTAGAGTCACCTATCATTCCCCCTGAACCTTGAAGTTGGTGTGACAACATGCTACAACAGTTGAAAAAGTAGGCTTGTTAACCGGAAGTCGCTGAATAACGACTCGGAGGATATCCATTACTTCTCAAACAGAAAACCCACCCAATATTGAAACATCAACGCGCCCGTTCGAAATAGGTCTTTATTCGTTCGCCGAGCTCACACCAAACCCCCAAACAGGAGAGTTAATTAGCCCCGCCCAGCGCTTGAGCGACCTGCTCGAATCAATTGAGCTTGCCGACCAGGTAGGACTGGATGTCTTCGGCCTGGGTGAGCATCACCGGCCTGATTTCGTGTCATCAGCTCCGGCGGTCATCCTTGCCGCGGCAGCGGCGCGTACTAAATCCATTCGTTTGAGCAGCGCCGTCAATGTGCTCAGCTCCGACGACCCGGTACGGGTATTCCAGCAGTTCGCCAGCCTGGATTTGCTTTCCAACGGCCGTGCGGAGATCATGGCCGGGCGCGGTTCTTTCATCGAATCCTTTCCTCTCTTCGGATACGATTTGCGTGACTATAAAGAATTGTTCAGTGAAAAGCTGGAACTTCTGCTGAAGATACGCGAATCAGAACTTGTGACCTGGTCAGGAAAATTCCGCCCGCCTCTTGATAACCAGGGCGTCTACCCCCGGCCGATACAGAACCCTCTCCCCGTCTGGATAGCCGTTGGCGGCACGCCGGAGTCGGTGATCCGCGCCGGTACACTGGGCTTACCCCTGGCTATCGCTATCATCGGCGGTATGCCGGAACAGTTCGCTTCACTGGTCGATCTCTATTATCGGGCGGCCGATCATGCCGGGCATGATCGCTCGCAGCTGGCGGTGAGCATCAACTCGCACGGCTTTATCGCCAATAATTCGCAGCAGGCAAGCGATGAATCTTTCCCCTCTTTTGCGCAAGTCATGAACAAGATCGGCCGTGAACGCGGCTGGCCACCAATGACGCGGGAGCAGTTTGAAGGCTCGCGCACGCTTCGCGGCGCTAATTTCGTCGGCAGCCCGGATGAAATCATCGAGAAGATACTTTACCAACATGATATATTCAAACACCAACGCCTGCTGCTCCAGTTGAGCGTGGGCACGATGGCTCACGACAAGGTCATGCACGCCATCGAGCTGCTGGGTACGAAAGTCGCACCCGTAGTGCGCAGCGAAATCGGCCGTCGCAGCAGCTAGAAAAGGAAAACACCACTGACTAATTTCAGTAAATCAAAGGAAATATATTTAATAATGACGAACAGCCAGCTAAAACAAACTCTTAGCCAATTTATGGATCAGGTATGGAATCAGGGCAACTATGATCAAATACCAAAGTTTGTCGCCCCACAATATGAGATCAAAAACGACCCCGGCGATCAATGGAATGGTCAGGTAATTGATCACGAAACATTTAAAGTAAGAGTTGCTTACTCAAGAAATGCCTTTCCCGACTTGAACTTTGCTATAGAGGAAATGGTCGCAGAGGATAATTGTGTGGCAGCAAGCTGGATTATGTCGGGGACACATGAGGGTGATTTACCACAGCTTCCGGCAACCGGCCGGAGGTTTTCAATCACCGGGATCACGATTTACTATTTTGAAGACGGCAAGGTCAGCGGGCATTGGCAGGCATTCGACCAATTGGGCTTTCTCTCGCAGATTCAGTTCAGGGCTTAGTCAAACGACATAATCGTCGACGATGGTCCAACGGCCGTCCTGCCAGACACAAACTTTAACCGGATAAAGGATCCCCAGCTTTACCAGCAGCCGTCCCACAGCGGCCGGTAACTTCTGATAGCTGCGGTGGCCGCCCAGGATCCACAGCGCGCGACGCCAGGTGCTCTGCAAACGGCCGTACGGCCGTCCTCCGGCGGCGCGAAATGCCTTTGTCGCTTCATCAAAGTAAGCTTTCCGAGAGACGGCCGTCTGCTGCGCTTCATGCTTGCGGATACCCGCCAGGGGAACATCCGCGGCATAGAGGGGGGCGTATTGGACAAAGCGGGTCCATAATTCGAAATCACCGGCCAGGGAATAGGCATCATCTAAACGGCCGCCAGCGCGATCCCAGAGGGAGCGACGCCAAAAAGTCGCCTCCTGCTGGATAAGCGCCCGGCCAAACCACTCCTGTCCGGTAAGATTGCTGCCCCGCCAAAAGGCTTGCCCGTTGTACCCGCCAACATAGCGGCAAAGCGTCATTTGGCCGCGCGCGTTAAAGTGCACGTGCTGAGTGGTCGTCAGCCACTTTATTTCAGGAAAGGCCTGAAACAGATCGGAAATGATGCTTAATGTCCCAGGCAGATAGAGATCGTCGCTGTTCAGCCAGGCCATAATTTCGCCGGATGTGTGCGAAAAGCCTTTATTGAGCGCGTCATAATGCCCGCTGTCGGGCTCGCTGCACCAGTAAATCAGGCGCGAATCCTGTTCAAAATCCTTGATGATAGAGACGCTGTTATCACCAGAGCCGCCATCGATGATTACATATTCCAGGTCAGCATTTTCCTGGCCTAATACAGAAAGAATAGTCTCGCGCAAAAACCGATCCTGGTTCAGCGAGGGTGTGACGATGGAAATTAAGGGCTTTTCGTTCATTTTTGATGAACGTAAATTTATAGGGATTCCTCTTCGATGTAGGAATTTCTCAGGGTCTCCAACTTCGTATTGCCATGCACAATATGACCCTCTCCATCCAGAACATCAACTTCAAATCCCGGATAGACATGGTGGAAACGGATCTCTTTCCAATGTTGAACAGTCATATCGTCTACGGCTGGAATTTTGTACGGATACTGGGGTAAGCCTGTGCGGTCGCTGCGCACATCTCGGCCACCAAGATGCAGGAATTGAACGGCAAACCCCTCCAAGTCCCAGATTCTTTTTTCAACATTCTTAACTTTAGCCATATTCCCAACTCTATTAAAGTAGTTTCCTGCACGCATGTTTAGAATAATATGCAGTCAATTTAGTGTAATATGCAATAAGCCAATCGTAAAGAGAATAATTTTCAACAGCATGCATGATAATATAATTCCAGCATAATTTTTTAAATATTGCATTGAAACTGATGAGAACTTCCTTGTTCATGCTATCATAGCACTCAGGTCAAAAAACCGGCCTTTTACCCCCACATCTTATGACAAAATACAGGAGAAAAGATGGCTGAATTAAAAACCCAGGAAAACGATGCAAGTGTTGACGATTATTTGAACAGCGTCGAGGATGAGAAAAAACGCGAGGCATCCTTTAAGATAAAGGGTCTGATGGAAGAGGTCACCGGAGAAAGGGCGCGGATGTGGGGCGACAGCATCGTAGGTTTCGGGCGCTATCATTATAAATACGCCAGCGGCCGCGAGGGAGATTGGATGCTAACAGGCTTTGCCCCCCGCAAGCGAAATCTGACCCTATATATCATGTCCGGCTTTGATGAGTATGATGATCTGATGGCAAAGCTGGGCAAACATTCAACCGGAAAATCTTGTTTATATATTAACAAGCTGGAAGATATTGATCTCGACGTGCTGCGCGAACTGGTTGGTAAATCGGTGCAGCATATGCGGGAAACGAACCCTTAGGGTTTTTGGCTCACAAAATGAAATCCTTAAACCCAACGGTATGGATTGAACAATCCCTGAAAGAACAGGGAATCAAGCTAACGGGGGAGATTACGGCAACGCATCGACGGCCGTGGTCAACCGTCCTGCATGTGCCCACCGATTCGGGGGATGTTTATTTCAAGGCCGTGGGCCCGCCTTTCGCGTTTGAACCGCCGCTTACAGATGTCCTCTACCATCTCTATCCTGACTGTATTCCGCGCGTCTTTGCCGTCGATCCCAATCGCGGATGGATACTGACGGCCGATGGCGGGCAAAGCCTGCGCCAGGCGTTCAAAAATGGATTGGACCGGCAAACCTGGAACGAAGTCCTTGCTTTGTACGGCGGACTGCAGATCGATCTGGCTGCCCGTGTTGACAGCTTACTGGCACTGGGGACGCGCGACCGGCGCACGTCCAAGCTGCCGGACCTGTATAAAACGCTGCTGGAAGAGAAAGAGTGGCTGCTTCTGGATCAGAAGGACGGGCTGACAACGGCCGATTACCGGCGTCTGGTCAATATGCTGCCCCAAGTAGAGGCCATGTGCCGGCAGTTAGCTGCTTACGCCGTGCCCGATTCGCTGCACCATAACGATTTGCACGACGCCAATGTTTTCTACAACAACGGGGCGATCACATTTTTTGACTGGGGCGACAGTTCCATCGCCCATCCCTTCTTCTCCCTGCGCACGGTATTTGTGAGTATGGAATACAGCTTTGACCTCGAAGAAGATGATCCTATTTTCGACGAATTTGCCTGGGCCTATTTACTGCCGTGGCTGGTATACGAAACAGAAGAAGACCTCTGGCAGGCATACCGGCTTGCGAGCCGGCTGTGGTCGCTCAGCTCGGCGGTTAAATATAAAACGCAGATGCAGCAGATCGCTGAAATGAGGCAGGAATACGCAACGGCCGTGCCGGGATTGTTGCTAGAGTTTCTCGCTAAAAATCCAAATTATTCCTTGTAGCCCAGCGGGGCGATTATGGTGCAACCAGAAGAAGCAATTAAAGAGTTGGCACCATATCCCAAACTACCAGCCCTGGCCGGATATTACTGCTGGTCTAGTTCGCTGGCAAAAATCTACCATCACTACAGCCTACCCCTTGCAGAGGAGATGTTCTTCGGCCTGGGCGAGGAGATCGATTTTTTGTATTGGGAGCAGAAGGGCGCATCGCCCATCATCGGCAGACGGGGTAATATCAATGCTTTTGCCCAGGATATCGGCCGTCGCACCGGTATAGTCTTCAGCGAGCAGTCAACCAGCAGCACGCGCAAAGCGCAAAAAGCACTCTTGCAGGAAGAGCCTCAGCTCACAACTAATCCTGTCCTCACTCCACTTTCATGCCTGGTAGCGAACCATTCTTTTTTTGCTACAATCCGTAAGGAACGCCAGAATAGTTGAAGTAAAAACCGGGTATCTCATGCGGGCAAGCCAAAAAACATTCGCCGAGGAATTTGAACGCATGCTGGTCGAATCGGACACCAGCCTGCGCCGCCTGGCGCGCCTGTCAGGCGTTTCCCGGCGAACCCTCGAAAACTGGCTCTATAGGCATACGATCCGGCCGCGCTATCCTGATCCCATTCTGCAGGTTGCCCGGGCGCTCCAACTTCCAGCCGTCGATATCGATCGGCTGCTGCTCTCGGCCGGCCATCCCTCCCTCACCCGCTTAAGACAAAACAAACAGCTTCAGCCGGATGTTCTCCTGGAGTGGCAGCTTCCGCCGGACACCCATAAGGGACAGAAGAATTCCGCCTTGCAGCACGCGCAGCAGCTACTGCGGCAAATGCCCTGGAATGAAGAGGCGCACCGCGAGGTGATGGAACTGCTGGCGCTTAACGGCCGTCGCAGCGAAGCACTGATGCAGTTTGAACGATGCAAGAAGGCTCTGCACGATGAACTAGGCCTCGAGCCGTCAGCCGAAACAAAAGCCCTTTACGAGCGCATCAAGCGCACCACCCATTTCTCGAAGGACAATATCCCCGCCGTCGTGACGCCGCTGATCGGCCGTGAAGGTGAACTGAACGCCCTGACCGGCCTGTTAGCTGATCCGGGCGTGCGGCTTGTGACGATTACCGGGCTCGGGGGCATGGGCAAGACACGCCTGGCCCTTGACATTGCCTGGCGGCATACTGGGGGACAGTACCAGGATGGGGTGACCTTTGTGCAGTTGGCGGGGCTGGAATCGGCCGAGTTTCTGGTACAGGCCATTGCTCAGGCACTGCATCTTCCCCTTTCAGCAGGAGATAAGAATTCGGCG
>Ga0316583_10000132_pt1 | contig 17554 bp, 19 predicted proteins | sample J_170502JBrBrA_D_FD_204513 | JGI IMG/M metagenome (GOLD analysis project Ga0316583, IMG submission 204513) | Rhizosphere microbial communities from salt marsh grasses in Alabama, United States - J_170502JBrBrA | ecosystem: Host-associated > Plants > Roots > Rhizosphere | place: USA: Alabama... | reverse complement strand
GTGTTGAATTTCTGAGAGATAATAATCACACTTTGTTGTTTGTAAAGAGGTCGTGTACCAATTTTTTTGGTTTTTTTAAAAAATTTTTCGAAAATGGATCTGTAGCAATCTGATGCGCGCTATGAAGCGGAGCTGTCAGAGGATGATTTGGTGGTATCTTTGGGGGGGGATGATGCCGGGCTGTCGGATGCTTTCGAATGATCCGTTTTCTCAGGGACGGCGCTGTTGGGCCTTGACTTGCCGGCGTAATCGGTGACATACCATCCGGTGCCCTTCAGATGGAAGCTGCTGTGCGAAATAAGCTTATGAAGCTTTCCAGAACAATGCTTGCATTTGACCAGCGGCTTATCCGAGAATTTCTGGAAGATTTCCTCGATTTTACCGCATTTTGTACATTCGTATTCGTAGATCGGCATTTTACCCGCAGCCTCCATCGTTACCGTTTCATATCAATTATAGATGCGTGTACGTCGGAATGTCAATAGGCCCAACCAATTTTTAATGTGAATAATCCTGTTTTGCATTCAGCTGTTGCGCATGCCTTCAATCGGTTGTCGCCATCTTTTGTAAAAATCGAGAACCGGCACCATTCCTGATACCTGAACCGGATGTAAAATCTGATGGGTGCTTTCATGCACGCGTTTTTCTTCAGACAGTTTTTCGCTGTGGCTGGCATCAAAGCGCTGCAGAAATTTACTGAAGCGGACGATGTGGATCAATTCGTGCGTGATGATATAAAGGCAAAATGGAAAAAGCGTTATATCCGCCATTTTTTTCAGCGTGGAATGAATCGCATGGTCCTGAAGGCATATTTTATAGTAGTCGAAGGCACCTGAGCCTAAGGGTGAATCTTTGCGCTGGCCTTGATAACGAACAATCTGTGCAAACGGGCCGTCCACAATTTCCCCGGGAGCAAGATCGACCAGGGTTTTGATATCATATTTGGGCCGCAGCCATTCGTTGGCAGACATTTTGTAGTGGTTACTGACGAGCTCTTCAGCCATGGACACGACATTGTTGACGATGATAATTTCATCTTTTGAGAATGTTTTCAGGTGCTGCATCTTTTTATTTCAGTCAAATCGGGTTTCAAACAGCGGTGAGTTTGGTTTCCCGTAAGTGGCGGGAAATGGCTTTTTCAAGGCGTTTGCGAGCTGTATTTGTATTTTGGACGAATCGGATTCCCATCCCCCGATGGATGACTTTTTCTTCCGGCACATTCATATTTGACCAAACCACTTCAGCGTTTAGCGCAAACGTTTCCTCATCGGGCACCTCTAGATAGAGTCGAAATTTTTCATTTAGCGCTATCGGCTCCCGGCAGATAACAAATGCCCCCCCTAGGCTGATATCTTTCAACCGGGCCTTGATCGACCCGTGAGGTATTTCCATTGTTGCCGGCCAAGCGACTTCCATTCTGGGGTGCCGGCGCAATTCTTCCCCCTTAAATTTTTGAGCGCTGTTCGGCAATGGAACCGATTTCTCAGCCCCCAGCTTGCGTTTGATAAATGTATGAAAAAACCAGAATATAATCAGACCGGCGAATATCGCCGCTCCGATTCCCATGCTTGTTACGATGACGCCGCTGTCCATATCAACTCTGTCTGCACATTTAATGTCTGGGAGTATCTATTATTTGGATACATGTAGTTTTTAGCACTACAGGTTTTATGTCTCTGCCGACTTGGAATAATGGAATTCTGGAATAATGGAATCAACGAAAAGGCCATCTTTTTTTGTTTCTTTATGGGCGTAAATATGACGAAAAAAAATAGCACTTTTTCGTCAGGCTTCCTTGTCGATCTGATACTATAGCATATGCCGGACAGGTTTTCCAATTCTAAAAAAAAATATGGACATGAAACATACGGGTATGTTATGTATCACTTTTAATATTTCATCGTATAAAAAATATAGGTAAGGGGGTGAGCCATTGGGTAGTGTCGTAAAAAAGCGCAGAAAGAAAATGAGAAAACATAAGCACAGAAAACTTTTGGCCAAGACGCGCCACCAAAGAAGGAAGGGTAAATAATGATCCCGGAAGTTTTTTCTGTAAACGGTTAAAAAAGCACCGTTTAAAAAACGGTGCTTTTTTAATTTGAGTACCCTTTAAGGTATTTTAAAAATTCCGAATCCGTTGAAAGAATAAGCGAACTATCTTTATTCAATGCCTCGCTGTAAATCTGCAGCGTTTGAACAAAAGAGTAAAACTCAGGGTCCCTGCCGTATGCGTCGGCGTAAATGATGGTTGCCTTTGCGTCGGCGTCCCCTTTAATTTTCTGGGCTTTCTTAAAGGCTTCGGATTCAATCTCCTGCAAATCCCGTTCTTTCTCACCTAAAATTTTCTGGGCTTCCCCTTTGCCCTCGGAACGAAATTTTTCCGCAATCTGGTTTCGCTCGGCAATCATGCGCCCGTATACCGACTTTCTGACCTCCTCCACATAGTTGATGCGCTTGATTTTTACATCGACCAGTTCGATGCCAAAGGGAGTCAGTTTCGGTTGGGCCTGTTCCAGGATGCCCTGGGTGATTTTTTGGCGGCCGAAAGCGATATGATAGGGCACTCCGGCTTTGCGATCCGATTCATCTACGCCGACCTCCGCAGTGTCCAGTTCACGGTTGGATTTGCGTACGGCCTCAATCAGGTGGTGGGAGGTAATAAAGTTCCTGGTCGCCGGGTCGATAATGTCATTGAGCTTCCCCACCGCATTAAATCGGTTGTTTACGGTCTGGAAAAATTTAACCGGGTCCACAATTTTCCATCTGGCAAAGGTATCGACCCAGATAAAGGTCTTGTCCAGGGTCGGGATCTGCCCGGGATCGCCATCCCACTCCAGCAAATTTTTGTTGAAATAGTTGGCTTTCTGGATAAACGGGATCTTAAATTTCAGACCCGGATCCGTTTTGGGCTCGCCCACAATTCGGCCAAACTGGGTGATCACCACCTGTTCGGTTTCGTCAACCGAGTAAGCGGCGCTGTAAATGACAAAGGCGATAATGGCCAGAGGGATCAAAAAGATGCTTTTATTTTTCATTTTTCACCACTGCTTTGCTGTCCGAGGTTAACCGATTTCCCCAGGTTGAGAAACGGCAACATATTTTTCTGGTCGGCGTCGATGATATATTTTGGCCCCAGTTTCGGAAATGTTTTTTTAATGGTTTCAAGATAAAGTCGCCGTTTGGTAATATCTTTGGCCTTAATATATTCATTGTAAAGGGCCACGAACCGGTCGGCATTACCCTTTGCCCGGTTCACTCGATTTAGTGCATATCCTTCGGCCGCTCTGATGGTTCTCTCGGCCTCACCGCGGGCGGCGGGGATGGCTTTGTTGTAGTCTTCTTTGGCCTGATAAATCATTTGTTCCTTTTCTTGAACAGCCTGGTTTACCTCATTGAACGAAGGCTGCACCGGGGGCGGGACATTGGTTTTTTTCATCTCGATGGTAACAATATGGATTCCGGTTTCAGCCTGGTCCAGTTCGGTTTGCAAAAGGCCTCTGGCCTCCACCGCAATTTCATCCCGTTTGCTGATGACTTCGTTAATACTGCGGTCACCGACCACCAGCCGCATCGAGGCTTCGGACATATCGCGCAGCAGGCGGCGGGCGTCTCTAACTTTAAACAGAAAATCAAAGGGGTTCTTAACCCGGTATTGGACAATCCAGGGCACGATCGCCACGTTTAAATCCCCGGTCAGCATGAGGGATTCGCTTTGATTTTCACCGCCGGACCTGGAGCGGACTCTGAGGTTAACCTGGGAGGTGCTGAAACCGAACTCAGCCGTCTGGATTTCACGGACGTTGACCTTGGTCACTTTTTCGATGCCCAGGGGTAGCTTGAAGTTTAGACCCGGTTCGGTCGTGCGCACATATCGGCCAAATAATTGAACCACGCCGACTTCATTTTGCTTAACCGTAAAGACGGATGTTGCTGCCAGGGCCACCAGTAAAATCACGACAATAAATAAGGGGCCGCCCGGGAATTTGATTTTTTTAATTCTTTCGACAAATTCGTCCATTTGCGGCGGAACCCCGCCGGTGCCATGCTGTTGCTGTTTTAGCTTTTCCCAATCCCAACTCATATTCGAAGTCCTTTATTTTATAAGGTGTTAAATATATCGAGTCTTAAATTGAAATGGCAATTTATTGGCAAATCATAAGAATTCCTTAGTAAAATAAGTTACCCGATCCACCAAGTCAAGCAAAAAGCAAATCAATCAGAATAACAAAGATGAAGGCAACTTCCTCATATATTTAAGCAAACGCCCGAACTGCATTACCTGAACCTGTCTCAAAAGACATTTTTGAGATGGGTTCATGGTAAAAGCAGGGTAGGGTGCAGGTGGAGGGCGATTGCACTCTTTTGAATCGACTGCATTCGTTTGTTTACGGTTCAAGAATTGGAAAAAGTCTGCTATAGTCTTTCGCATATGAAAAACTCGGACAAACAATCAGATTTCGTTCATATTCGAAACATTCTTGATGATATTTTAGAGCCCTATCGATCCAAACCTGATTTTGAGCTCAAAGAAGTATGGCGTCTGTGGGACGCGGCGGTGGGAGAAACCATTGCTCAAAACGCCCGCCCGGCCGCCTTTAAAGGTAAACTTCTCGTTGTGCATGCCAGCAGTTCAACCTGGATTCACCAGTTGCAATTTTTGAAGCATGATATGATCGCCAAATTAAACGCGGCTCTCGGGAAACCGCTGATAGAGGAGCTAAAGTTTAAGATCGGACCCTTAAACAGATGACAGAGGACAGAGGACAGAAGACAGAAGACAGAGGACAGAGGACAGAAGACGGAGGACAGAAGACAGAAAACAGAAGACAGAGGACAGAGGACGGAAAACAGAAAATCGGCAATACAACTCCAAGACTACCAAAGTCTAAAATCTGTCTTCTGATTTCTGACTTCTGTTTTCTGAATCTTGACAATCATGGACTCACTGACAACCGATGCATTTTTTGACGGCAAACTCCATATCAAACAGGCGGCGTCGGGTTACCGTTTTTCTCTCGACGCGGTCATATTGGCCTGGCATGTCAGGCCGCGAGCGGATGAAAGGGTGCTCGATTTAGGAACCGGCTGCGGCATTATTCCGCTAATTTTGGCATATCGCCATCCGAGCATCGCCGCATTCGGCATTGAAATCCAGGAGGACTTGGCCGGGTTGGCAATTTCAAATGTCTCTGCGAACCACATGCAGAACCGAATTACGGTGCTGCGACAGGATATGCGTGACTTAAAACCGGGTATGATCGGCGGACCGGTGGACCTGGTCGTTTGCAACCCCCCTTATCGCAAACCCAATTCCGGACGGTTAAATCCGGATGCGCAGCGGGCAATCGCCCGGCATGAATTAAAAGTAAGTTTAGCCGATGTGCTGCAAACCGTACGGCGAATGCTGCGGACTGCCGGGCGGTTTGTTACCGTTTATACGGCGGAGCGTATCGGCGAATTGTTCTGCCAAATGCGTAAAGAGGGGATCGAACCCAAATTTATGCGATCGATTCATTCGCAGCTGGATACCGAAGCCAAACTCATTTTAGTCGAGGGGGTAAAGGGTGCACGGCCCGGTACCCGGCTGGGCCCACCGCTGATCATCTATGACACGAACGCAGAATATTCCAAGGAAGTTCAAGGGATGTTCACGCCTTGACAGTGTGTTTTAAAGAGGTTATTGAGTACTACCCATTACCGCATTACTTGATTGAAAGTGGTTTTGAAACCACTTCTAATCAGCTTGCCGGAAGGGTGGCCGAGCGGTTGAAGGCGGCGGCCTCGAAAGCCGTTGAGGGTCTTTTGGCTCTCCGTGAGTTCGAATCTCACCCCTTCCGCCAAATAAAATTACTGCATAATTTTATTTGGTTGCCGCAGCTACCGCTGCGGCCAAAAATAGGTTTATTTCCTTTTTTATACCTGAATTTTGGCACAAAATTCAGGTAATAATTAAAAAGCTTTGAGTATCAAAGATTTTTAGGAGAGATGTCCGAGCTGGCTGAAGGAGCACGACTGGAAATCGTGTGTGCTGTCAAAAGCGGCACCGAGGGTTCGAATCCCTCTCTCTCCGCCAAATACTGAAAATGCCTAAAGTGCCTAAAATTGGAAATGCCTAAAATTATGGTTTCCATATTTAATTTTAGGCATTTTAGGCAATTTAAATTTTAGGCAATTTGCTATGTCCTATCTCGTGCTTGCACGCAAATACCGCCCGCAGACATTTGCCCGGGTCATTGAGCAGGATCATGTAACCCGCACCCTGTCCAATGCAATATCCGCCGATCGTGTGGCCCATGCCGTACTTTTTGCCGGACCGCGAGGAACCGGAAAGACCACCGTCGCCCGAATACTGGCGAAAGCGATGAATTGTAAAGCCGGCCCGAGCCCTACGCCCTGCAACGAATGCCGATCATGCAAGGAAATCACCTCCGGTAATGCCGTTGATGTATTTGAAATCGATGGCGCTTCGAACAACAGCGTTGACCAGGTTAGAGAGCTGCGTGACCATATCAAGTATATGCCCGCTCACAGTATGTACAAGATTTATATTATCGATGAAGTCCACATGCTCAGCATGCCGGCTTTCAATGCCCTGTTAAAAACACTTGAAGAGCCGCCGTCCCATGTCATGTTTATATTTGCGACAACCGAACCGCAAAAGATCCCGATTACGATTCTATCCCGCTGCCAGAGACACGATTTCCGGCGCCTGAGTCTGAAATCGATGATTGAGCATATGGCTTTTATCTGTCAGAAAGAAAATTTCAAGATACCGCAAGAAAGCCTGGTCCTGATTGGGCGTGAAGCCACAGGAAGCATGCGGGATGCGCTGAGCTTGCTCGATCAGGTTCTATCGTGTTTTAAAGGTTCGGTCAGTCATGATCAGGTTCTGGACATTTTAGGCGTCATTGACCGAAAATACGTATTTGATCTTTGCAGCGCCATCCTGCAGGGGGATATTGCGGTCATTCTGGATGCGCTGGATAATTGTTACCATCGCGGACATGACTTGAAAAAGCTCTTTGCGAATTTGCTCGGACATTTGCGGAATTTGCTGATTGTTAAACTGGGACAGAATGTTGGCAAACTGGTCGATCTACCGGATAATGAACTTGCTCAGATGGCTGAACAAACGCGTGAGGTGCCCTTTGCTGTTTTGAACCAGATTTTTGACCAGCTCTTCCGGGAGGAGGCTTCTATCCGGCTTTCTACTGATCCCAAACTCGCGCTCGAAATGGCCTTTATTCGGCTGGATCAGATGAAACCGGCGTTGCCGATTGATGAGCTTATTGATAAACTGGATCTATTGAGACAGGAGATTCACAGCTCGCCGGCTGGGCTAGCAGAACAGAAACCGGAGGCGGAGCCGCCGTCGCTTGAGTCAGGACAGCAAAGGCAGGCTGGACATACAGACCCAATAACGGAACCACCTGCCGCCGCGGATGACACCATGAACGATCTGGGTGCCACATGGAGCCGGCTTTATAAAATAATTTCAAAAAAAAATCCATCGTTGGGAGCGAGCTTAACCAAATGTCGCCTGAAGCAGGTAGCGGCCGATCATATCAAAATTGAGGTGCGCGACAATGGATTTACCTTGAATATGCTTCAGCGTGAAAAAAATAAGACTATCTTAAATAAGATTTGTGCGTCATATTTTGGAGAAGAAAAAGACATTATGCTGATCTCCTCCTCTGAACCGGATGCAGAGCGCCCAAAAAAAAAATCCCAGAATGACCATCATCTAAGGCAAAAAGCACTAAGCCATCCATTGGTGGCGGATGCCATAGAGATTTTTAGCGGCAAATTAATCGATGTCAAAATACGTTAGAAGTGGTTTCAACCCCCTTGGGTTTGAAACCACTTCTAGAGCGTTAGCAAGGAGGTAAGCCAATGAAAGGTATGGGCAATATGATGAAACAGGCCCAGAAGCTCCAATCCCAGATGTTAAAGCTGCAGGAGGAGATGGCCGAGAAAACAGTGGAAACTACCGCCGGCGGCGGTATGGTGAAAGTCGTTGCCAACGGCAAACAACAAATCGTTTCCATTCAGATTGAACAGGAGGTGGTCGATCCTGAAGATGTGGATATGCTGCAGGATTTAATACTGGCCGCTGTAAATGAGGCACTTACCAAATCCCAGGAAATGGTTGGCGCTGAAATGAGCAAATTAACCGGTGGTTTGAATATTCCGGGGATAATGTAGCCCGGGTTCCGGGTTACAGGTTGCGAGTTGCAGGTTTTTTAACGCGTAACCCGAAACGCGCAGCAAAAACGGCCGGTCGGAAAAACAGTTAATATATTTATAACATTTATACTAGTTTAAACCACAACTGACTTTCATAAGGTTAACACGGGCTATGAGCCATTACCCGCCATCGATCATTAATTTAATAAAGCGAATTGCCAAACTGCCCGGGGTTGGAGAAAAGACGGCAGAACGACTGGCCATGCACATCCTGCGTTCACCCCGCAAAGAAGTCGAGCAATTATCGAACGCCATCATGGAAGCAAAAGAGAAGGTGCGCTTATGCAAGCACTGCTATGGGCTCAGCGACGATGAAGTCTGCAAAATCTGTGAGGATCCCACCCGAGATGCTTCCCTATTATGCGTTGTCGAACAGCCGGCTGACATGGTGGCAATGGAAAAATCAGGCGCCTTTAGCGGGCGGTATCATATATTGTCCGGCGTGCTGTCTCCCATGAACGGTATCGGTCCTGAAGATATTCGCATGGGCGAGTTGATCGCAAAGATTGAACAGCGCCGGATCAAAGAAGTGGTGCTGGCCACCAGTACGACTGTAGAAGGTGAAGCGACCGCCTCCTATATTGCAGAGCGTCTGGGAAAGTATTCGATCAAGGTAACGCGTATCGCTGCCGGTGTGCCGATTGGCGGCGATTTGAAATATGTCGATCAGGTCACACTGAAAAGAGCCATGGAGACTCGTCATGACCTCTGATGCGATTACGCCGCAAGATTTGTTTACCTGCCAGAATTGCGGGCAATGCTGTAAAGGATATGGCGGCACCTATATCACCGAGTCTGAGATCGAGAATATCTGTCGGTATCTGGGGTTGGATCGTAAACGATTTATGCAGTGCTACTGCCAGATGTCCGGAGGCAAACCACTGGTTGCCCAAGCAGAAAACGGTTATTGTATATTCTGGGATCAGATGTGCACGATTCATCCGGTTAAACCGCGCATGTGTCGAAGATGGCCTTTTATTGAAAGTATTCTGGTGGATGGCGCAAACTGGCATTCCATGGCGGCTTCTTGTCCGGGCATGCGAACCGATTTTAGTGACAATCAGATACGAAAGTGCGTCCAAGAGCGCATCAAGCAATCCCCTTAAAACCTGCATTTATTATGATTGGTATATTTGATTCAGGCGTCGGCGGTTTAACGGTCGCCAGAGCGATCATGCAGCAAATCCCCGGATATGATATTGTGTATTTCGGTGATACGGCGCGTACGCCTTATGGGACCAAAAGCGCTGAAACAGTGATTGGCTATACCATAAGCAATATTGAATTTCTTTTGAGCCGGGGAGCCAAACTCATCGTCATTGCGTGTAATACGGCTTCAAGTGTTGCGACGGCTCCGGTTCTCAAACAATTTTCTGTTCCCATCTTTGAAGTGATCACGCCAGCAGTTGAACTTGCTGTGCAGGCATCAAAAAACCTTAATTTTGGCATCATGGGTACCCGTGCAACCATAACCAGCGGTATTTATGAAACAAAAATTATTGAAAACCAACCCCGAGCCAGGGTCTATTCAGTGGCCTGTCCGCTTCTGGTGCCCCTGGTTGAGGAGGGATGGCTGGATAAGGCGGAGACGGCAATGATTGTAAAAAAATATCTGCACCCCCTCAAAACCCGCCAGATCGACACCCTCATTTTGGGCTGTACCCATTATCCCCTTCTGAAAAAAGTTATTCAAAGGAAAATCGGAAAGCGCGTTCATTTGATCGATTCCTCCATCAGTGTCTCCAATAGTGTCAACGCCTTTCTTGCCGCTAATAGCCAAATTGACCGGCGGCTGGGCCGAAATGGCCAGCTGACGCTTTTCGTGTCCGATGTGACTGACCAGTTTAAGAAAATTGCGGAAATGACGTTGAAAACAAAAATCACCTTTGAATGCATCCGAATATAAAACCCGAATTGATTTATAAGGTTATGCAAAGAACTCAGGATAAACCGTATCAACCGCGAAGGACACGAAGAAGAATTTTACATTTATTCTATACTCCCTTTGTGATCTTCGTGTTCTTTGCGGTGAATAACTATCGGACGTGTCTAAAAAACGAGTTATGAGAGATCAGGAAAAATCCAGACAGCTGCTTATCAGGGAACTTTTAGAATTACGGGAAGAGACGGGACAGCTAAAATCTCGGCAGCGGATTGCGGAAGAGGCTTTGAAGGAAAGCCAGCAGCAACTGCAACAGGCTCAAAAAATGGAGGCACTGGGCACTCTGGTGGCCGGCGTGGCCCATGAAATTAACAATCCAATTAACCTGATCATGTACAATTTGCCCTTGATTCAGAAAATCTGGTTCGATTTTCTGCCGGTGTTGATGGAACAAAAAAAAGTGTTTCCAGATCAAAAATTTGGTGGTTTTACCTATGAATTTTTGGAAGATAATTTACCCCAGCTGGTTGCGGATATGGATATGGCGGCGAATCGTGTGGCTAAAATCGTTTCCGATCTGAAGAATTTTTCAAAGCAATCCAATGTTGCCGAAAAGTCAGCACTGCAGGTGAACACAGCCGTTAAAAATGCCCTGAGGCTGGCCCAAACGACCCTGAGAAAATCAGGGGTGAAAATTGAACTTGAGCTGGGTGAAGATCTGCCGTTAATGCAAGGAAACCTTCAGAGTATTGAACAAATTATTCTAAATATTATTATCAATGCCATCCAAGCAATCGATCATGAGAACGGCATCATCCGAATTCGTTCCGGGCTTCAAAAAAAGGACGGACGTATTCTAATTGCCGTCAGCGATAACGGCTGCGGGATCTCAGCGGCTGTTGCGGATAAATTGTTTTTACCGTTTGTCACGGATAAGCAGGAAGAAGGCGGGACCGGCCTGGGGCTGTCCGTCACTTACGGGCTTGTGCAAGCCCATGGTGGAGATATTTCTTTTGAAACCCGCAAGGGCAAAGGGACCACCTTTACGATTACGATGCCGACCCTGCTGAAACGCAAAGTGGCCAAAATCCTGATCGTCGATGATGACCAAACCATTCGGCAGATGCTGATCGAGGCCCTTACACTGGATCAGCAAAAGTCCTATCTGATCGAAGAGGCCGCCAACGGCATCGAAGCCTCCATAAAACTGGGGACGTATCGGCCGGACCTGCTGATACTTGACCTCTTTATGCCTGAAATGGATGGACTGGAGGTTTGTCGCATTATCAGAAATGAACCCGAGCTATCCGACATGAAGGTCATCATTTCAACAGGCTATCCGGAGCACGCCAAACTCAATGAAATGGCCAGACTGGGTTTTACGAACGTTATTCTTAAACCCTTCAATCTTCCAGAGTTTGTCACTAAAGTTGAAAGTATTCTGGCGGCAGACTAAAAAAAGCAGCATCCAACTTAGGTTCTCAGGCTTTGCTTTATCTCCATTTCAACATTCCATCATTATGCCTATGCACAAATTATAGAACAAAGCCCCAATCCTTTGGGTCGGAGTTTTTTATTGCCTCACTAGCATATCTGCAATAAAGGAGAAGTTGAGATACTCTCAAATATACCACAGGTCCTAATTCCTTTTTAAACCGTTCGCCACACTTTATCTCCGACAGAGAGAAAAGTCGTTGGCCGTTATGAATTACAGATGAATAAGAAATGGTTTTAACACGATTTCAAGCACGGGCTTTTTATGACCGCTTCGGGAAAAAGCAGGATACCCAGGCTTTTTATGAAGACACGGCTTTAGATGACATGATTGCCCACGCAGCATTCGAGCAGGCTGAAAAGGTATTCGAATTCGGCTGCGGTACGGGCCGCTTTGCATCCCGTCTTCTGGCAAAGCATCTGTCCCCTTTCGCGTCGTACCTTGGAATCGATCTGAGTCAAACCATGATAGCCATTGCGGCGAAACGCGTTTTGCCCTACAAAGAGCGGGCGAAGGTGACTCAATCGGACGGTTCGATGCATTTTCCGCTGCCCGATCATTCAGTCGATCGTATCGTCTCCACTTATGTGCTTGACCTCCTGCCGGAGACAGACGTTCGACAGGCAATCTGCGAGGCTAGTCGCGTGTTAATACCAAACGGCAAGTTCTGCCTGGTGAGTCTAACACAGGGAGTGACGTTTGCATCGCGTATCTTTATTGCACTGTGGTCTGCGGTATTCCGTTTGCGTCCATCATTGGTCGGAGGCTGCCGTCCAATTTTGCTTAATTCATTTTTTGATCAAAGGAATTGGTCGGTAGATTATCGAAACGTGGTTATTCGGTTTTGCGTACCATCAGAAGTTCTGATTGCCAGCCCGAAAACCGAGTCCAACAATGTTTAAAATATCCTATAAATTTAGGATTCTTGCCGCATTATCGCTTTGCAGTAGCCAGCAAGTGTGAACCTTGCATTAAGGTCATATAAAAATGGCATATCAAGATATCACAAAAAAAGGGGAATTGGTTGAATTGCTTTACATGGCAATAACCGGATGAAGAATTTTTAAGAATGGAAACATAAATGAGCGAATTAATTTGTTACTGCTTCGGGTACACAAAAGCAGATATAGAAAATGATTTTCGCAATAATGGCCGTTCTCTGATAATGGAGAGAATTTCAATTGAAAAGAAGTTTGGGAATTGCCAATGCGCTATAAAAAATCCAAAGGGCCAATGATGTCTTGCTGATGTTCGCCGGGTGCTGAACGAAATTGCATAGAAGATAATTAGAATAAATACCCGTGTACCATTGCATATAACTCCAACAAATCGGTAGATATCAAATCTGAAAATTGTTTGGATATTCGATTTTAATCACAGGTTGATAGGATGAAATCACTTGGTTAAATTCACCCGATAAGGATTACCCGAATAGGCTGTATAAAACTGTTTTGGTATGGGACCGGAACAAGTTGACGATGAAACAGAGGCCTTGCAGGTGGGTGAAGTCAAAGGCAGTTGCTGAAAATGGAAAGGGACAGCTTACGCCGTTCATTAAACTGTTCCTTTTCGGAGATTTTTGAGAAAAAAGGTTCTATCTAAGTAATGGGAATTATTTTAACTTTTTATCTCGTGCACATAGATATCACGCTTGGGATAGGGGATTTCAATGCCTTGTGCATCAAAGGTTTCTTTGATTTTGTCGGTGATATCAGAAATTGTATCCATCCGCCGGCGGGCATCATGGATCCAAACCCGCAGCTGTAAATCCACTGAAGATTCCCCAAAATTTCTCACCACCACTTTTGGCGGCGGATCTTCTGCCACCCCTTCGGTCGCCTGCGCCACTCGCAGGATGGCGCGCTTGGCTTTCTTCAGATCCGCATCATAGGCAATGCCAATATTGATCCGCAGCCGGATATCTTCGGAAATGATGGTGTAATTGATGATGTCGCGCAGCATAATCTCATTGTTGGGAATGATGATCACAATATTGTCGGTGGTTTTAATCTTGGTGGCCCGCAATCCGATGTCGATGACATCCCCCCAGGTGGCACTGCCGGCCGGCGCAGTCCAGACCTCAATTCGATCCCCCACCTCAAAGGGCCGATCAATAATCAGCAAAACTCCTGCAATCAGGTTCGACAGCGTGTCTTTGGCGGCAAAACCGATGGCGATCCCGGCCACGCCGGCGCCGGCAACAAACGGGACCACATTGATCCCCAGAAGATCGAGGGCGATGACGATTGCCACGGTATAGATCACAAAGTTTGAAAATCGAATGAGAAGATCAAAAAGGATATCATCGATCTTGCTTTCCGTTTTATGGGCCACTCGTGATTGCAGATATCGTATGGTGACAATCAAGAAATTTTTGCTGGGCTCGGCAAACAGGATGACAAACACTGCATGAAAGATCTTTTCCAGCAATGGTGCCTTGAATAATTCAATAAGATAGGTTCCGGATAGCAGCACCAGGGCCAACAAAAGCACTTTCCGCATAATTTTAAAGAGTGGACCCTGAATTTCAATCAGGTTGATTTTTTTTATCCGCTTTTCAATAAATGACAAAACCAGTCGCAGGATGAGCCATACCACAAAGAAAATGATCACTGTCAGGGTAACCTTGAAGGCCAACTTCAGATAGGGCCCCTGTAAGCCGAGTGTGGTTTCTAACCTGGCGAATAACGCATTAACTTGATCCATCATGTTGTCCCTTTTGAGTTTATCCCTACGCATTAATGGTGATGACTGATTCAGGTAATACAATTCACAACTTTGTGAGATGGGAAAAAGTTCGAATTTTGTAATTGGGAATCGATTGCGTGGTGAGAGAAATGTGGTAATTTGTTTGCTACCCAGGATCCACCGGCAAAATTTCATCCGATAAAAAGCCGGCTTTGAAGAACTCGCGGTTTAAGCGCGCAATATTGACAATGGACAGCTCCTTGGGGCAGGCGTTTTCGCATTCGCGATGGTTGCTGCAGTTGCCGAAACCGCATGTATCCATTATCTTAACCATGCTGAGCGCACGTCTGGCGGCTTCCGGTTTGCCCTGGGGCAGCAGGGCCAGTTGGGAAATTTTACCGCTGACAAAAAGCATCGCTGAAGCACTGGGGCAGGCGGCCACACAGGCACCGCACCCGATACAGGCTGCCGCATCCATTGCCTTATCCGCAATTTCCTGGGAGATGGGGATCGCGTTACCATCCGGTGCACCACCGGTATTGACGGATATATATCCGCCGGCCTGAATGATTTTGTCAAACGCGCTGCGATCCACCACCAGATCTTTAACCACCTTAAAGGCCCGGGCGCGGAAGGGCTCCACCACAATCTCGTCACCATCTGAAAAGTGTCGCATGTGAAGCTGGCACAGCGTGGTCGCTTTTTGCGGTCCATGGGCATGACCGTTGACCACCGCGCCGCAGGTGCCGCAGATTCCCTCGCGACAATCATTGTCAAATGCAATCGGGTCTTTGCCATCAAGGGTCAGCTGTTCGTTGACCGTGTCCAGCATTTCGATAAAAGACATATGAACCGATATATTTTTAGCGGCAATGACCTCAAAATGGCCCTTTGCCTCAGGTCCTGGCTGGCGCCAGACTTTCAGGGTTACATTAATTGTTTTTGCAAGTTTTTTCACTTGTAACTCCTTTGGGACAACTCCACATTTTCAAAAACCAATGGTTCTTGATGCAATTTCGGCCGCTTGCCGTAACCCGCGTATTGCCAGACCGATACATGCGAAAAATTTTCATCATCGCGCAGGGCTTCGCCTTCTTCAGTTTGAGATTCCTCCCGAAAATGGCCGCCGCAGGACTCGGTGCGATCCAGCGCATCCAGAATCATGAGTTCGGCAAATTCAAGGCTGTCGGCCTGGCGGCCGGCCTTTTCCAGGCTCTTGTTGTAATCCTTATCCGTACCGGGAACCAACAGGTTTTCCCAAAATTCAGCCCGCAGATCTTGAATGCGCCTGAGGGCTTTTTTTAGCCCCGCGTCATCGCGGGACATGCCACAATAATTCCACATGATTTGCCCCAGTTCACGGGCAAAGTTGTCTACGGTGCGCTTGCCTTTAATGGACATCAGTTTAGCGATGTTTTCCGTTGCCGATTGGGAGGCATCTTTAAACGCCGCGTCGTCCGCGCTGACCGGCGCTAGTTGTGTTCCGGCAAAATATCCGCCAATGGTGTAAGGAATGACAAAATATCCGTCAGCCAATCCCTGCATCAGGGCGCTGGCTCCCAGTCGGTTGGCGCCGTGATCAGAAAAATTGGCTTCTCCCAGGACGAATAGCCCTGGAATGGTGCTCATCAGATTGTAGTCGACCCACAAACCGCCCATGGTGTAATGCGACGCGGGATAAATCATCATCGGTTTTTCATAGGGAGAATCATCGGTGATGAGTTGGTACATGTCAAAGAGGTTGCCATATTTTTTAGCGATGGTATCTTTGCCGTCGCGTTTGATGGCATCGGCAAAATCCAGATAAACCGCGCAGCGCGTCAGCCCCACCCCTTTACCGTTATCGCATTGGGCTTTGGCGGCACGTGAAGCGACATCCCGGGGCACCAGGTTTCCAAAACTGGGATATTTTTGTTCCAGATAATAATCGCGATCTTCCTCGGGGATATCCTGGGGCTCTCGGATGTCGCCGGGATTGTGCGGTACCCAGACACGGCCGTCGTTTCTGAGGCTTTCACTCATCAAGGTCAGTTTGGATTGATGTTCGCCGGTATGTGGAATGCAGGTCGGATGGATCTGAGTAAAACAGGGATTTGCAAACATCGCGCCCCTTTTATAGGCACGAAAGATGGCGCCCACATTGGAAGCTTCCGCATTGGTGGAAAGGTAATAGATATTACCATAACCTCCGGTGGATATTACCACCGCATCGGCGGCATGGCGTTCCATTTCGCCGCTGATCAGATTTCGCACGACAATGCCACGGGCCTGCCCGTTAACAAGTACCAGGTCCAATAGTTCTCGGCGGGGGAATAAGGTGATCCCGCCGGCGCCCACCTGGCGCATTAAGGCGCTATATGCGCCCAGCAGCAGCTGCTGGCCTGTTTGCCCGCGGGCATAAAAGGTTCGGGCAACCTGGGCGCCGCCAAAAGAGCGGTTGGCCAGCAAACCGCCATAATCCCTGGCAAACGGGATGCCCTGGGCGACGCAGTGATCGATGATAAGATTGCTCAGCTGGGCCAGGCGATACACATTGGCTTCGCGGGCCCGAAAATCGCCTCCTTTAACCGTATCGTAAAACAGACGCCAGATGCTGTCGCCTTCATTGGTATAATTTTTGGCGGCATTGATCCCTCCCTGCGCAGCAATACTGTGGGCCCGCCGGGGTGAATCCTGGATACAAAACGTTTTGACATGATATCCCAGTTCGGCCAGGCTTGCGGAAGCCGATGCGCCCGCCAGACCGGTACCGACCACGATGATTTCAAATTTTCGTTTGTTAGCCGGGTTGACCAGTTTCAATTCAAAACGGTGTCGGTCCCATTTGTCGGTCAGCGGTCCCGCGGGTATTTTGGCGTCGAGCTGCATGCTTTTTCCTTTTCAATGAAAAAAGTTATTTGTTATTCGTTATTTGTTAATAGTTTAATCCGAATAAAAACTGCTAAACAATTTAATTGCCAACTTCTAATAACCGATAACTATTAACCCATAACCTTCAATTGAGCGCTTTTGTGCTCAATTGAAAGTCTACCCAATAGACCATAGATAGATCGGCAGCAGGCCGAATCCAAAACCAAAAATCAGGCTGGCAATAATACTTAGCACCATTATCGCCGGCATATACTTGGGATGGTTGGCGCCAATGGTTTGAAACGCGCTCCAGAACCCATGCCGGATATGTAGTGCCACGACGATCATAACAAAGACATAAACGATCAAATAGACGGGATTGGCAAAAGCTG
>Ga0316583_10000131_pt1 | contig 17578 bp, 10 predicted proteins | sample J_170502JBrBrA_D_FD_204513 | JGI IMG/M metagenome (GOLD analysis project Ga0316583, IMG submission 204513) | Rhizosphere microbial communities from salt marsh grasses in Alabama, United States - J_170502JBrBrA | ecosystem: Host-associated > Plants > Roots > Rhizosphere | place: USA: Alabama... | reverse complement strand
CGATGCAAACCAACGTGATCGAATATGACGATGACCTTATTGCCAGATTTGAAGAGGGCATTGATCCACTGCATCCGGAAAGAAGCCGGATACCGGCGCAGGTGGTTGGCTGCGGTGAAGTCAGCTCGGTCTTGACCATAAAAAGCGGAGATCCCGATCTTGTTTACAAGCGTATGCCTATGTTTGAGAACGAGGAAGAACTGCCTCCTTACCTGGCATTATACGAGGCATATCAGGAGCAGCTTGCTGCTGCGGGAATCCACACTGTTCCGGCAGCTATTACTTCCTGTACACCGCCGGCCGGTAATATCGTCGTCTACATCGTACAAGAAAAACTCGATGGAAGATCTTTAGCCAATAAAGCAATTCATCTCCTGCCGGCTGAGCAGGTGGAGCTGGTTTTTGAGGCGATTCTAGAAAACATCGGCCGTTTAATCGCTTATAACAAAACCCATGCCGGGAAAATCGAACTGGGTATTGATGCCCAGATATCAAACTGGGCCATCGCCGGATTTGATCCCCAACAAGATACGCTTCCTGAGCCGCTGGAGTTGATTTATATCGATACCAGTACGCCCATCATGCGTCTGGATGGGCAGGAGCAGCTCGATCTGGATCTATTTTTACGCAGTACGCCATCCTTCTTGCGCGGAATTATTCGTCTGGCGTTTCTGGAGGATGTCTTAAACCGCTATTACGATATCAGACAGGTGGTCATCGACGTGTTGGCAAACCTTTACAAAGAGAGACGGGAGGATGTCATTCCTGTTTTGTTAGTCAGAGCCAATTCCTTTTTAGAAGAAGCGTCGGGAAAGTCCGGTTTCCAACCACTGACTGAAGAAGAGGTTTCTACTTATTATCGGAGCGATGCGCGCATCTGGAGTTTTTCTCTGGCAGCCCGCCGCTTCGATCGCCGGCTGCACCGCTTTCTTGGCAAACCTTATCCATATGTGCTGCCGGGAAATATCGATCGTTAATATTTTGAGCCAGAACGGGGGTGCGTCATGAAAAAAGTTGTTGCAATTAGCGTGGTTGTTTTGACAGCCCTTGTCGGCGCCTATATTTTATGGAGCGCGCAGGGCCGCACGGCTGCTGCCGCAAAGCCTGAATTGTTTCTCGATGATACCAGCAGCTTTGGCGTCGACAGCGGGAGCGGCAATCTCGTGGCCGTCCAGCCCTACATGCAGACCAAAGATTACGCCTCGGCCGAGGCGTATCATGCCAAATTAGATGGCTACCTGGCCGCAGCCCAGGCCCAGGGCTGGCTGCATCCGGATACCGTTGTGGTCTTCCCAGAGTTGCACAGCACGTGGTTGGTAGCGGCTAATGAAAAAGAGGGTCTCTATGAAGCTGAGACGCTGGAAGAAGGGATGCAGATTATGGTCACAAGTAATCTCCCTGCGTTCCTCAAAGCATATACCGAAGCCCGGGGACAGGACAAAATCGCAGATAGTATTTTTCGCATGAAAGCTGATTGGGTCAGTCAAGTTTACCAGGAAACTTTTTCTTCTCTGGCGGAGAATTATGGCGTAACGATTGTTGCCGGATCACTTTTCCTACCTGAACCCGAAGTCCAAAATGGGCGGTTGGTTTTAGGCGATGGTGATCTCCAGAATGTTACGGCCGTATTCCGCCCAGATGGCTCGCTTTATCCTAATCTCGTGCGTAAAATAATCATGACGCCTGCTGAACGGCCGATTGCAAGCGCGGGCGATTCGAATCAACAATTAACATTCGATACGCCAGCGGGCAATTTGGGCGTGTTAATATGCGCAGATTCCTGGTATTTAGAGCCTTATGATACCCTCACTGCTCAGAAGCCCGATTTCATTGTTGTCCCCAACAACTACTATACAGAAGGTGGATGGGATGCCATATGGCAGGGGCCCGATCCCGGGCCTCCTCCCGGCGACGTGGATTCAGATGACATCGGGCGGATTACAGAGGGAGAAGCACGGTTGAAGTACACGCTCGGTGGGCGCATGGAAACGACAGGTGCGAAAACGGGCATGCACGTCTTCTCTGGCGGAAAATTGTGGGATATGAACATGACAGGTCACACGCTTATCTTCACCGATGAGGGTATTATTGAAGCCTCGCCGGATGCGCGCGGGGCCGTGGTTAATTACTGGCTGCCGGAGCGAGATAGCCAATCAGTTATTCAGTATAACGATGCTCCTGACAACTGATATGCTGAAGAACTGCCCGACTTGATAAGGAGTAATCCAATGGAAAATGTATTTGATTGGGGAATGGAATTGATTATCGCTCTGCAAGCTACGGGCAGTCCATTTCTCGATTCCTTTTTTGAAGTCGTGACCTTCACAGGTGAAGAGATGTTTTATTTACTCTTCACGCCGATCCTTTTTTGGGGAATCGATCACAGCGTTGCAGCCAGGGTAGGGTTTGCATTCCTGATTTCAGCTTACGTAAATCCGATTCTGAAAGACCTTTTCCTACAGCCAAGGCCCTATGAAGTGAACCCCGAAGTTAGCGAATACGTCGTGGCCGGATCGGGTATGCCCAGCGGCCATGCGCAGTCCAGCGTCTTTGTTTGGGGCACGTTCGCCTGGCAGGTCGGACGTGGCTGGTTCTGGGGGCTGGCAGTAGTCTGGATGTTCCTCGTCGGTTTCTCGCGTGTCTATTTGGGTGTGCATTTCCCGCACCAAGTCCTCGCCGGCTGGCTTGTCGGGGCCGTACTGCTGCTGCTTTTTATTCTCTTCGATCCCAGGTTCGAGTCCTGGATGCTTAGGCTGCCTATGAGCCGGCAGTTGTTAGTAGCTGTCGGCGTACCTGTGCTGATGGCTGCAGCCTATCCTCATAATGACACGGTTTCCTCGGCGGCCGTTATGTGCGGATTTGGTAGTGGTTTTGTCTTGATGCGCCGCTACTGTCCTTATTCCGCTTCCGGTTTCTGGTGGCAGCGCGTGCTGCGATCGATCCTCGGCCTGGCTGGTTTGTTGGTCCTCTATATCGGGCTTGGTCTCCTTGCGCCGGAAAAAGGAACCATCAATGAGGCGCTTTATTATGGGACGCGCTTCCTGAGATATGGCGTGATGGGTTTATGGATCAGCTTTGGCGCCGTTCTTCTTTACCCTTCTGGGCCCGCTCCGGCCCGATCCTGTCCGGCAGCAGGGATTAAAGCCCGGGGTTTCTTTGGATTAAGAATTCTCAGTACCATGACTAGGGTGTATTCTGGCGTATAGGTAGGATGCCACGCAAAGACTTGGCGTCGCGCAGGTCCAGCAAGAATACTAGCGCCGTATAAACCAACACGCCCGCCCCGCCGCTGATTACGACTACGAGCAGTTTGCCGGCCGTTGTCGCAGTATCGACTGCACCGGCCATGAACACGGCCGTGTAGTAGGCGGTGATACCCACCAGGAGGGCGGCCACGATTGACTTAGCCGTAGTGGTTAGAATGCTGTAGCCGGACATACGGCCGATCTGCTTACGCACGATGACCAGCATGATCAGCGTGTGCACGATATGCTTGACGCCGTCGGCGACCATCAGGCTCAGCAGTCCCAGCGGCTGCAGCAGCACAACGGCTACTCCCAGGTAAATTAGGATGCTAACCACGCCGGCCAGTGCGGGGCGCAATGTATCCTTGCGCGCATAAGAAGCATAGACAAGCATCTGATCAACGGCTGCGAAAGGCAGGCCGAAGAGGTAAAAGCGCAGAACGTGCGCCGTCGTCGCCGAATCTTGCGCCGTAAATTGGCCGCGCTCAAAGAGCAGGCTAACAATCGGTAAGGCGAGGACAAATAATCCGGCGGTTGCGGGTAGAATAAGCGTGATCACAAGCCGCAGACCTTCAGCCAGGGTCTGTTTGAATTCGGATAGATGGCCGTTCGCCTGGCGGGAGAGGGTAGGCAGCGTGGCGATGGAAACGGCCGTTACCACCAATCCCAAGGGGAACTGGTAGAGCGTCGTGGCAAATTTCATGAAGGAGATGCTCTGATCGCCTGTTCGCGTGGCCAGATTGTAACTTAAGGCGATCGCCAGCTGGTTGATGACCAGCCCGGCGACGATAGGCGTGTAGAGCCCCAGAATGCGCCTGACCGCCGGATGCCGCCAATCGAGACGCCAGCGCAGCTGGGCGTCACGCAGGGGGATAAGCTGTACAGCGATCTGGAGAATGGAACCCAACAAAATGCCCCACACGAGACTTTCAATGCGTTCAGGAAAGAGCAGGGCGACGACAACAACGGTGCCGTTGAAGACCGCGCCGATAAAAGCGGGCACAACGAAGCGCTTTAAGGCATATAGTGCGCCGGTAAGGATGCTGGCGACGCTGAGAAATAGAATCGCCGGAGAGGCCATGCGCATCAGGCGAATGGCTGTTCCTGTCAACTGCGGATCGTCGAACTCGTTTGCCCCAACAAGCCAGGCGATTTGTGGAGCAAAGACTATCACCAGGGCGACGACGAATAGTAGAACGGCCGTGGCTACGCTGAGAACGGTGCTTACCACGGACCAGAGTTCCTGGTGCCGTTCTTTGGCCGCGTAATCGCTGAACACAGGCACCAATGAGGAATTGACCATACCACCGATGATCAGGTCGTAAAGGCTGTTTGGGACGTATGCGGCCACCTCAAAAGCGCTTAACAGCCCGGAAGCTCCAAAAAGGCCGGCCTTGACCATTTCTCGGACCAGACCCAACAGGCGGCTGGCGACATTGCCGGCGGCGAGGATAGCCGCGGCGCGCACAACCGCGGGATCCTGGTCCCGAGGTGAATCGCCGGCTGCTTCAAGTAAGGGTTCAAGGCCACGAGATAGTGGCTCACCCGAATCGGCGACGTCGGATGGCTCGATCAACTAATCAATTCCTTCAGGGGGCTAAATGCTTGCCTGCGTCCAGCATTCTAACGCCGCCAACTTAGAGGGGCAACACAACTTACTGATGCTTCACCGATGAATAGGCTATGTTGATGAAGAGAGTACCTTGAAATAGGCCGGAAGTAACCAGGCGGGTTACTCCCCAGCATGGGCGCTAAATCGGCGCGTAGGGGCCAAAGCGGTAAAAGATGGTTCCGAATTGGAAAAGCACGGCGAAGGTAAGCACCCATTGGGCGCGATTAGAATCATCCCCTCGCAGCCAGTAGAGGAAAACAAATGGCAAGAAGACCAGGGAAAAGGCGGCGTAGAGGATGTGAATGGCTGGTTCAGTGAGAAACTCGCCGTAACCATTCAGATAAAGGAGAGCACCAAGGCCGGCCTGGATGAAAATCATGATTTGCCCGATAACCAGGGCGCCTAAGAAATTGCCGCTTATACCCTGGCCGCGAATCGCGCGCCAGAGGCTCCAAATGCCCAGGATGAGTAGATATAACCAGACCGTATTGGCAAACCGTGCATGTATGACGACAATTGTATCCATAGTTATTCAACCAATTTTTATTGAAACATCGTAGTTTAACCATCCCTTGATAACCTGCCAAGAAAAGGACTTTTTAGCGGTTTGCGTTACAATCCTATCCAATGGGAACAGACGAAGAATTAACTATCGACCAGGCATACGAAGAAGCGCTTGATTTTCTCTACAGTTTTATCGACCTGGAGCGAAGGACGTTAGACCGCTATCAGGCCAGCAAGATGGACCCCAGCCGCCCGCGCAGATTGTTGGAGCTGCTTGGTAATCCGCAAGAACGCTACCCGGCTTTGCATATCGCCGGAACAAAAGGCAAAGGTTCGGTGGCGGCGATGAGCGCTTATGGGCTCCAGGCATCAGGGCTGCGCGTAGGCCTCTATACATCGCCCCACCTGCGCGACTTCCGCGAACGCATTCGCGTGCTTAACGCGGATGATACGGATGGCAAGATCGGTAAAGCGGATTTTGTTAAAGCATTGGATAGAGTGAAGGGTATTGTCCCCGAATTTCCCAACATCACCTGGTTTGAGATAGTTACAGCAGTAGCCTTCTGTTATTTCGCTTTGCAGGAAATTGATGTGGCTGTTATTGAAGTCGGGTTGGGGGGACGCCTGGATGCGACCAATGTCCTGACGCCGCTTAAATCCGTGATCACGAGCTTGAGTTATGACCATACCAGTCTTCTTGGTGACACTCTGGCTGAAATCGCCTTCGAGAAGGGCGGAATTATCAAGCCAGGTATTCCCGTTGTTTCCGCGCCGCAGGAGCAGGAAGCGCTGCATACTCTGGAGGATATCGCTGCCGAGCGTGGCAGCAAGTTAGAGGTCGTGGGCCGTGAATGGCAGTATGAAGGTGGATATCACCAATTAACGGTCACAAGGTCGCCTGATGAGGCATATGTTCCGCAGGGGACGATTTTTGAGATCGCTTTATCGGGTACGTTTCAATTAGAAAATGGGATGCTGGCTGTTGCTGCCTTAGAGCCATTTTACGAGCGTTTTCCGCAGGTCACCTTGGAGACGATTCAGGAAGGTCTGGCTTCCGTAGAATGGGACGGCCGTTTGCAGCTCGTACTGAACGAACCCGGCCTGCCGGCGCTGTTAGTCGATTCCGCTCATAATCCACATTCAGCCGGAAAACTAGCCGCTGCGCTGCAAGAAGATTTTCAATATAAACGCCTGTGGCTTATTTTCGGTGCGCCGATGGACAAAGCCATTCCCCCGATGATGGAAACACTCTTTCCGCTGGCCGATCAGGTCATCGTCTCCGCAGCCGATCACCCGCGCGCTGCCCAGCCTGAAGCGCTGGCCGCACAAGCATCTGAGCTTGGCTTCACTGTGCAAACGGCCGAGACGCCTGGGGAAGCGCTTCTGATGGCTTTTAGCCAGGCTGGTGAAGAGGACTTGATCTGTGCTGCCGGCTCGATCATCTTTATTGGTGATTTGCTAAATCAATGGGACGTTCTACAATCACGTATTCTGCTTCCTAGAGGTTAATGCTGCATAGGATTAAGTATGCAATTTGAAGACGATTTTGAATTCGATCAAATTCCGGATTTTTTGGCGACATTTCCGGATCTAAAAGCAACAGTCTTTCCCGAAAGGGATACCTACACCGAAGACGGCATGATTGAATGCCCCTTTCTCGCACTGCGAGATGTGGTGCTTTATCCGCAAATGGTTATGCCGCTCTTTGTGGGGCGTGAGCGTTCGCTGATCGCTATCAAAGCGGCCGCGGCGAATGATGAGAATTTAATTGTCTCGGCCCAAAAAGATGCTGACTTACAAGACCCCTTATTTGATGACATTTATGTGACAGGCACGGAAATCGTCATGGGACGTACGCTGCGTCTCCCTGACGATACGATCAGTGTGCTGGCTCAAGGGCGGCGCCGCGTGCAGCTGGTTGAGTTCACGCAGTTCGAGCCTTACGTTCGCGTCAGGGCGCGGGTGATCGATGAGCCCATAGATTGGCAAGACACCACGGAAGCCTTGATGCGCGCCGTGTTAACGCTCTTCGAAAAGGTGGTTTCGCTGAATCGAAATATCCCTGAGGATGCCTATACTTATGCCCTCAATATAGACGAACCGGGTTGGATTGCCGATTTCATCGCCTCCACGCTCTTTATTCCCCTGGATACGCGGCAGGAAGTTCTGGAAACAATAGATCCAACCGAACGGCTGCAAAAGTTGAGCATCATCCTCGCTAAAGAACTCAGCGTTTTGGAATTGGAAGATGAGATTCATTCGCAGGTGCAGCAGGAAGTCGACCGCTCCCAGCGGGAATACTTTTTACGCGAGCAAATGCGCGTCATCCAAGGCGAATTGGGCGAACTGGATGTTTTTACACAGGAAATCTCCGAACTGCGCGATTCTATCGAACAGAAGAACCTACCGGTTGAAGTACGAGCGCGCATCGACCGCGAATTAAAACGCCTGACGGCGATGCCCCCGATGTCCCCGGAAGTGGGCATTATCCGTACCTACGTAGATTGGTTAGTAGAGCTGCCGTGGACGGAACGTTCAACTGATAATCTGGATGTGCAGCATGCGGCCAAAGTGTTGGATTCCGATCATTATGGGTTAGAGAAGATCAAAGACCGCATTTTGGAATATATCGCAGTGCGCCAGATCGCTCCGGATAATATGCGCGGATCCATTCTATGCTTTGTCGGCCCGCCAGGAACCGGTAAGACCTCTTTGGGGCGCTCTATCGCCCGCAGCCTGGGCCGTGAATTTGTGCGCATGAGCCTGGGCGGCGTCCGCGATGAGGCGGAAATCCGCGGCCACCGGCGCACCTATATTGGCGCCCTTCCGGGACGGATCATCCAGGCAATGCGCCGCGTTGGTACGGTTAACCCGTTGTTTATGCTGGATGAGATTGATAAGCTGGGCCTTGATTTCCGAGGCGATCCGGCCGCGGCTCTTTTAGAAGTGCTCGACCCGGAACAAAATAACACCTTCGCCGATCATTACCTGGAAATGGATTACGATCTCTCCCAGGTACTCTTTATTACCACGGCCAATTACCTGGACACTATCCCCGACGCCCTCTTAGATCGCATGGAAGTGATCGAATTTTCCAGCTATATGGAAGAGGAAAAGCTGGAAATCGCCCGCCATTTTCTTCTGCCGCGGCAGTTAGAGAAGCATGGCCTGAAAGACAAAGGCGTGCGTCTGGATGATGACGCTTTACAAACGATCATCCGCCAATATACGAGGGAGGCCGGAGTACGCAATCTTGAACGAGAGATCGCCTCGGTGTGCCGCAAAGTGGCTCGCCGCCTGGCTGAAGGCAAGCGCTATCCGCGGCGCGTAACTGGTAAGAAGGTTCGCGAACTACTTGGGCCGCCCTATTTTACTGATGAGGGTCTGCCCGATAAGGATGAAGTGGGTATTGCCAACGGCGCGGCTTGGACGCCATCCGGCGGCGAAATCATGACCGTGGAAGTGAATCTCATGCCCGGCAAGGGGAGCTTAACCCTGACCGGACAGCTGGGAAATGTCATGCAGGAAAGCGCCCAGGCGGCTCTCACTTATACGCGCAGCATCGCCGATAAAATGGGCATTGAGCAGCAGACATTTGAGAATGTCGATATCCATATCCATCTTCCGGAAGGCGCCGTTCCTAAAGATGGCCCGTCAGCCGGGGTGACTCTGGCGGTAGCCCTGGTCTCAGCCTTTACCAACAGCCCCATCCGCCGCGACGTGTGTATGACGGGCGAGATCACACTACGCGGTCGCGTCCTACCCGTCGGCGGCGTGCGTGAAAAAGCACTGGCGGCGCGGCGCACGGGAATCAAAACCTTCCTCCTGCCGCGTAAGAATGAGAATGATCTGGAGCAGATTCCCAAGAAATTGCGCAAGGACCTGGATATCATCCTCATCGATACAGCCGAAGATGTGTTGAAGGCTGCGTTACTGCCCCCGCTGGAAGTGGAAAACGACGCGGCGGACGAAGAAGAATAGGGCGTAATCAGACCCAGTTTTCGATCTTTTCTTTCACGCTGCTAATAAACGCATCGGCCGTCGCCCCATCCAAGATACGATGATCAAAGGTGAAGCTGGCATAGGCTAACGGCCGTATGGCGATTGCATCATCAATCACTTTCACCCGCTTTTCAATTTTGCCGATGCCCAGAATGCCCGCCTGCGGCTGGTTGATGATCGGCGTGGCCAGCAGGCTGCCCGACGTGCCGTGATTGGTGATCGAGAAGGTTCCCCCCTGGACCTCATCCGGTTTTAAAGCTTTGCTTCGTGCCCGTTTGACGAGATCGTTTATATTTCTGGCCAGACCTAACAAATTCAAACCATCAGCCCCTTTGATCACCGGTACAATCAACCCGTCAGGAATAGCTACGGCGATGCCGATATTGATCGGCCGTTTGAGCAGGATTCCTTCATCCGTCCACACGCTGTTGGCCAGGGGATGCTGCTTGAGTGCTTCAACGACGGCGGCGACGATATAGATGGTGAAGGTCAGCCGGGCGCCGTCTTGTAGAAACTGTTTCTTGTTTTCGTCACGGTGCCTGGCAACGGCCGAAAAATCGAATTCAAAAACGGTCGTGGCATGGGGACTGGTTTGCTTGCTGCGCACCATATGGCCGGCGATGGCCCGGCGCATTGTATCCAACGGTAGAAGTTCATCCCCCGCAGCCAATGTTACCGGCTGGTAGGTTCCCTTTTCTTCCACGGGCTCTTTTGGCGGTTCCGCGATAACTTCAACGCGCGGTTCCGCGGCTGCCGGCGTGCCAGCCGGTTCCAACGGCCGTTCCTCAACATAGGCCAGGATATCGCGCTTGGTGATCCGGCCTTCTTTGCCGGTACCCATTACCTGATTCAAGTCGACGTTATGTTCGGCAGCGATACGGCCGACAACTGGGCTGATGCGGCCGCGATACTCTCGGGCACGGCCGTTTGCTGCCCGGTCCTGAACGGCGGGGACCGGCATACGCTCTTTGCCCTCCTCGCCGATCACGGCGACAACGGCATCTACGGGCACGACATCTCCTTCGGCCGCCCGCAGCTCGAGCACAACGCCCGATACTTCACTCATTAGCTCCGTCGTTACCTTATCCGTTTCCACCTCGGCGACCGGTTCGAACGCCTCAACCCTGTCGCCAGGCTTCACCAGCCAGCGGATCAAAGTGCCTTCAAAAACGCCTTCGCCCATTTCTGGGAGGATGATTTTGTGAGTCATAAGTGTTAAGTTGGTCAGTTCATCAGTTACTCAGTAAGTCAAAAATACTGACTTACTGAGTAACTGATGAACTGAAATACTGATAAACTTTCTCATTTATTGCTGCCATTTCCCCTAAAAACATCCGGATATCGTCCCGGATTGGCCTCGTGCATCAGGTCGTAAACGACATTGAAGATATCGCCGGCCTGGGGTTTTGAAAAATAACCCCCGTCCGTTCCATAAGCGGGTCTGTGTTCGGTGGCAGTTAAAGTGCGCGGCTCGGAATCGAGCCAGTAATAGCCGCCTTGTCGCTCAATTACCTGCTGCATCAGATAGGCGGTTGCCCCGCCGGGGACGTCTTCATCGACGAAGAGGATTCGACTGGTTTTCTTGAGCGATTCCAGGATACAGCTGTGGCGGTCGAATGGCAGCAGCGTTTGTACATCAATGACTTCGGCATCTATATGTACTTGATCGAGCATCTCCGCGGCCTCCAGGGCAACCCGGCAGGCCGCGCCATAAGTGACAATAGTGATGTCCTCTCCCTGGCGCAGAATTTCAGGTACGCCGAGCTCCATGGTGATTTCAGCGATATTATCGGGCAGGCGCTCTTTACGGCGGTAGCCGTTCAGTACCTCGACGACCAATCCCGGCTCATCACTCAGCAGCAGCGTATTATAAGCGGCTGCTGCGCGCACCATATCCCGCGGCACGACGACGTACATACCCCGTACCAGGTTAAGAATCCCGGCCATCGGCGATCCTGCGTGCCAGATACCTTCCAGACGATGGCCGCGGGTGCTGATGATCAGCGGTGCTTTTTGCCCGCCGGCCGTGCGCCAGTGCAGGGTAGCCAGGTCGTCGGCCATACCCTGCAAGGCGAAGAGCAGGTAGTCGAGATATTGGATCTCGGCAATCGGCCGCAGCCCGCGGATGGCTAAACCAATCGCCTGGCCGAGGATCGTTGCTTCCCGGATTCCCGTATCCGAAACGCGCAGCGGACCGAATTTTTCTTGCAGTCCGGCCCAGGTCTGGTTGACTCCGCCGAGCAGCCCCACATCCTCACCGAAAGCGATGACGCGCGGGTCGCGGGCCAGCATAGCGTTAAAAGCGGCGTTTAAGACCTCGAATCCATTTAGTTCGGGTGAATCCGCGGAATAGACAGGTTCGACCGCGGCAACTTTAAGCGCCGATTCCTCTGATTCGCTGTAGAGATGGCCGGCCAACTGGGCCTTGTTTGTCATAACCAGATCAGCTTTCCATTTCAACAATTTCTCGCGGGTTGGGGAAGGGGAATCGGCCGTTAGTACCAGCGCCTTTTGGGCCGCAGCGAGGATATCTTTGCGAAAAGGGGTCTGCTTGTGCAGTAAATCGTCGAGTAGTTTTTGCATCGGGGCGGGGTCCGCCAATCCTGGCTGTAAGCGGCTCATGATATCGGCCAGTTCCTGCCGTTCGCGAAAGATGGGTAAAGAGAATGCCTTCCAGGCTTTGAGGCGAATATTCTCCACAAGCTTGCGTGCATTACGTTCGATCTGATCCAGTTCGCCCGTCTGCACGATTCGCTGGTCAATGATCCATTCGCGGAACTTTTGGATGCAGTCAAAATCCTCTTCCCAGGTCAGACGCGTCTCCGGTTTGTAGCGTTCATGGCTTCCGGAGGTGGAATGGCCTTGCGGTTGGGTCATCTCGATGACGTGGATAATTGCCGGTACATGGTCGCGGCGCGCTGTTTCGGCTGCCTTCGCGTAGACCTCTATGAGCGCCGGGTAATCCCAGCCTTTAACGGTGTAGATATCAAATCCATCTCTTGAACCGGGCTCACGCTGGAACCCTGAGAGGAGCACTGAGAGATTTTGCTTGGTGATTTGTAAATCGTTGGTAACGGATATGCCGTAACCATCATCCCAGATTGAAACCACCGCCGGAGCGCGCAGCACGCCGATGGCGTTGATCGTTTCCCAGAAATGCCCCTCGGCCGCGGCGGCATTGCCGATGGTACCAAAGGCGACTTCATTCCCGCCGCGTGAGAAGCCGGTCATATTTTTTAGCTCGTCCAGTTCGCGGTAAAGGCAGGAGGCGTAGGCGAGACCGGCCAGTTTGGGCATCTGGCCGGCGGTCGGTGAGAGATCGGCCGCGCTGTTGTAGAGTTCGGTTTGATTGCGCCAGCTGCCGTCAGGATTGAGTAGGCGCGTGGCATAATGGGAATTCATCTGACGGCCGGCGGAGTGCGGATCGGCCGTTACATCGGCGTGCGCATAGAGCTGGGCGAAAAACTGACTGATATTGGATTGGCCCAGGGCGAACATGAAGGTCTGATCACGATAGTAGCCGGAGCGGAAGTCGCCGCGGCGAAATGCTTTGGCCATCGCCACCTGAGCCAGCTCTTTGCCGTCACCGAAGATGCCGAATTTAGCTTTGCCGCTTAAAACTTCGCGACGGCCGATTTCGCTGGCTGCGCGGCTCTGCACCACCAGACTGTAATCGCGCAGAATTTCTTCGCGGCTCAAGACAAGCCGCTGCTTTTGGGCATCTTGTGTGCCGGTCTGCTTTTTTTGCAATTCATCTGTTTTCTTATTCATCATCCAATCTAGGTCCATTCAATTTCTAAGCCGGAAATTCTGATACTGGAAGGCAAAAGAAGCGGTCGAGAACAGGCAACTAATATCTGTCCGTAGGTTACCCGCGATAATTTGCTGTTATAAGAATGGTGATGAACTGGCAGTTAAATCGATGTGTGAATATTGGCGCCGGTTTGCACTGTTTCTGCGGCTCATAAAAAGCCCATACCTCCACGTACGAGATTCAGTGTTATTGGGAATTACTACTATCTTAGCACAAATTGGCTGTTGGCCAATGCCCTAATCCGCTTATAGGCGGCTGCTTCTCAATCGCTGCTCATTTTTCTAAGGCAGAGGGTGGTAGATGATGTTCTACTTTTCCAGCGGCGTGACCGAGAGGTTGTCGAAATAGACGCGGACCCCGCCAAAACCCAGGGATTGGGCGAAGAGGCCTACATCGCCTGACTCGAATTTATTATCCGTGACCCGGCCGACTTCTTTGTCGTTTACAAAGAAGATGAGATTGCCGCTTTCGGCAACGACGCGCAGTTTATTGGTCTGGTTGAGGCCGGTATTGACGGCCGTTGATTCGAACCAGTGTCCGCCGATGATCGATTGGTCTTCAACCTCGCCTACATAACGGCCGATCCACACATAACCGTCGCCGCTGACTTTAAAGAGGTAAAAATCGCCATTATCCGTGTCCGCGCGGAAGATTAGGCCGAAGCCATTGTCCAGCGGCCCTTCGACCTGTGTCGCTTCTACCTCGTAGATACCGTCTTTGAAATCGCGGCCGGGGGTCGCCCAACGGCTGATATCGTCGCCGATAATAAACAAGTCATAGACGCCATCATGGATTGAGCCTTCGGTATAGGTGTCGCTGCCCGTGCGCCAGCTTCCTTCGCTGTCGAATGTTTCCACGTATGGAGTATCGCTGCCATTACAGGCGGCTAGAGCCAATAAGCTTAGTATGAAAATGAATGGAATCAGCAAGCGACGTAAACGCATTTGTTCTCTCTTTCAAATTATTCCCAGAATGAATCCCGCGGCTAAATCAACCAAATATGTATATGAAAGGTGTAGCATATCCTTCAGGTTGTGCGGCCGTGATCCTTTATTCAAGTTCATGGTTGTTCAAATTCATGGCTGTTCAACTTCATGCCTGTTCAAATTCATGGCAATATAAAGGTTACCCTACAATTGAATGCCACACCCTGTGCGGACCTTGAGGGCATTATAAGCTGCATAGTTTATTGTAACCACGCTTAATCGGGCAGGCTATTCCAATCGATATCTGCTAACAATGCTCCATCAGCGATCGGCCGTTCGCCAAAACCAAATCACCAAAACAAGCAGGAATATAAGCGTGATCAGCGTGATACCCACGCCCCATTTCCAGGCCGGAGGTTCGAACTGCATTTCAATCAAGTGCGTTCCTTCGTTAATGGCCACCGCGCGCAGGGCGTAATCGGCGACGAGAATAGGTGTTTCCTGGCCATCGACCGTCGCCCGCCACTGCGGGTGGTGGATGTCACTCAGCAAGAAATAGGCGGGGCGGTCCGTGGTCACTTCAAAGGCGGCGTAGTTGGGTTCATAGGCCAGGACGGTAATTGACGATTGGCCCGCTTCTTGTTGCAAAGGCTGTCCTTCTTCGAGAATAACCACCTGCTGCGGATCAAAAGATTCCTCATGTATGGCTGTAAAAGCGGCGTTATGATCGGCGACGACCTGGGCATTGTGCAGCACCATTGCCCGCGGCAGGGCCAGGGTATTGAGATAGATCGTCACATCGGGATCTTCATCGAGGATGGGCACAATGATCGCCGTATCTCCCGGCGGCCCTGATTTCCCGGCGACGATGTACTTGGTGCCTAAGAGATTGTACATAGGCGAACCACGGTAACCGACCGAGCCAATATAGACGGCGTAATTAGCGAGTTCTAAGGGGTTATACACGCCGTCGATGCTGTACAGCCCTTCCAACTGCGGCAGGTTGGGCTGCCAGGCGGAGGTGGAAATTTCCACGCGCTGCAAACCGGCGTTTTCTTTGAGGAATGTCAGGGCTGGGCTGCCGGCGGCGAAAGCCTTTTCCGGGTCATTGGGTTCGAGTTCCGCGTACCAGCCGAGGGCGATCAGGTCCACGGCCAGCAGGAGAACGCTCAGCAGGCCGAAGGTCTTAGCCGTGATCCGCTCCTTGCTCCGGCCCCAAATCAAGAGCCAGCTGCCCAGGGCTAAGAGGGCGAATGCCCCAATGGCCAGCAGCATTTGCTGCTGATGTTGGGGGACGCTTGGTAAAGAAGTGCGGTACTGCCAGAAGAGCAGGGCGAGAACGGCCGTTCCTAGCAGACCCGCGACAATTAAATAGCGGCGCAAAGGAAGCGGCCGTTCAATAAGCTTGGCCATCCCAATTGCCGCCAGTCCGGCCAGCGAAAAATCGAGCAATAGTACAAAGCGCGCCGGTACCTGGAAAGGGAAGGCGGGTACGAGGCGTACCAGCAGTGGATAAAGCGGTGTATTATTTCCCAGGGCTAATACGAGGAAGAGCAGGGTTGAAACGGCAAAAAAGCGTGTCAGCCGCGAACGGTCACTGACCAACCCCACCCCGGCCAGGAATAGGGTCAGCACACCGACATAGCCATATTCCACCCGCGGCCAATCACCCCAGAAGCGCACCTGGCCACGGCCGTAAAAATCGGGGGCGAATAAGCCCAACAAGCCGCGCCAGGGCAGGGCATAGCCAGCTGCTCGCTGCGCATCAAATTCGGCGCGCACGGAATACTGCACAGCTTCCAGCGAGGGGATGAGATTGATCGCCGCCAAGCCGAAGGCCGTTATCCCCAAAATCATCAATGCCAGGATCGGCCACAAGGATCGCTCGCTGATGGCGCAGTAAAGGGCATAAAATCCGAGGTATGCGGCCAGCAGGAAGGTCATCTGCCCGTGCCCGGCCAGCGTACCCAGGCCTAAAAACACGCCGCCGAGAACTGCCAGGCCGACCGCCGTTTTGCGATTACCGGCCAGGATCGCGCGGTGTAAGGCCAGGAAAGATAAGGGCAGCCAGGCGGCGACGGCGATCAGGTTCAAATTACCGATGTGGGCGATAAAGACGCCGCCGAACAAATATGCCAGGGCGGCGATGAGAGCAGCCGCCCGCGGCAACGATTTGTGGGGGTCCAGCAGGCGGGTGCAAAAATACATCGATACGCCTGCAAACAGGAAATGGCCGATTACCAGCCATTCAATGGCCTTATAGGAAAAATCAGGCTTGAGCAGGAAGAGAAGCAGATTGGGAGGGTAGAAGACGCCGGTCTGGTTATCGGCGATGAAGAGCGAGCCGGCATACTGGTAGGGATTCCAGAGCGGGATGATGCCTTGCCGGAAACTTTGCGCGGCGAAGCGGTACATGGGATAGAGAAATGAGACGGAGTCGCCGCCGCCGCGCGGGATCCAGGCTTTGCCCAGAACGACCGGCAGGAAAAAGATTAAAACGGCGGCCAGAAGAAATACCAGCGCCGTCAGATCTCCGCGCCAGTTTGAGCGAATGTACTCGCTTAGGGAATGAGTACGGCCGTTTATGTTCTCGCTGTTTGTCATACCGTCCGGCATCGATCCCTCTATAGACTAGCGGGAAGTGCCAGCCACTATTATCCCTTGACCCATCCTACTAACAAACAACGAATAAAGAACCATTCCTTGACGATAGGAACGATTAGCGCAAAGCGTGTCCTATTTATCGTCCCACCTCTGACAATAAGTCAAAGATAGTTCCGAGGGCTTTGGAGATTTTACACCAATATCGCAGGTGTTTTGGGGTGACTATTGATCGAGATCCTCAGTTGAACCCGAATTTTCCAACGGTTGGGGAATGACACCCATCTCATGCACAGCTTTAGCGCCAACCATCAGGCTAACTATCTCGTCCGGTGTCGTATCTGCAGCATCGACTTCTGCTACCTTTCGGCCGCGCCGTAAGACCGTGATGCGATCTGCGACAGCAAAGACATCTTGTAAGTTATGGCTGATGATGATGACAGGGACGCCCTGTTCGCGAAGTGTACGCACAAGCGAGAGCACTTTGCGCTGCTCAGGAACAGCCAGGGCCGCCGTCGGCTCATCCATGATCATCATCTTTGCGTTCCAGTATACGGAACGGGCAATAGCTACAGCCTGGCGCTGGCCACCAGACAGGTTGCGAATCTGCTGCATGAGCGAAGGGACATGGATGTCTAAGCGGTCTAACGCTGAAGCCGATTCTTCATGCATATAGGGCCAGTTTAGCGTGCGAATGAGTCCACCGAGATAGCGCTTCTTCACTTCCCTGCCGAGGAAGATATTAGAACTAACATCGAGATTTTCAGCCAGGGCTAAATCCTGGTAGATCGTTTCGATGCCCAAATCGCGTGCGTCGCGGGGGCCGCTAAAGGTCACATTATTATTCTCAAGGAAGATCTCTCCGGCATCAGGC
>Ga0316583_10000130_pt1 | contig 17618 bp, 12 predicted proteins | sample J_170502JBrBrA_D_FD_204513 | JGI IMG/M metagenome (GOLD analysis project Ga0316583, IMG submission 204513) | Rhizosphere microbial communities from salt marsh grasses in Alabama, United States - J_170502JBrBrA | ecosystem: Host-associated > Plants > Roots > Rhizosphere | place: USA: Alabama... | reverse complement strand
TAACGGTTTTATCCGGAAATTCACACAGTTCGTAAAGGGGACAGGTGGGGCATTTAGGCTTTCTTGCCGTGCAGATGGCTCTTCCGAAATAGATCAGCTGCAAAGAAAAGTTGTTCCAATTTTCTTTGGGTATGATTTCCATCAGATCATATTCGATTTTAACCGGGTTGCTGCTCCCGGTAAATCCGAGTCTTTTTGATATTCTTGCCACATGGGTATCCACAACCATACCTGGAATATTGAATGCGCTGCCGAGGACCACATTGGCGGTTTTACGTCCCACTCCGGGGAGTTTTACCAGTTGATCCATTGCCTTAGGCACCCGACCGTGATATTCTTCCAGAAGATGTTTTGAACAGTTTTTAATGTTTTTGGCCTTGTTTCGAAAGTAGCCGGTGGGCCGAATCAGCGCCTCGATGGTCTCATTGGAGGCCCTTGCAAAATCCTGCGGTGTTTTTAATCGCTGAAACAACACTTTCGCCACCTGATTCACTTGTTTATCCGTACACTGGGCGGACAGCATGGTCGCTACCAGAAGTTGAAACGCATTGCCGTGACGAAGCTGGGTTTTGACATCAGGATAGGTTTTTTTAAGTATTTGTTGAATTTTTAAAGCGCGGGCCTTATTTTTATTTAAAGGTGTTTTTTGCGTCATTATCGATCCTTTTTTTTACTATATCATGAATTTGTCATCAAAAAAAGTGAAGGCTTTGGGGCTTTGTTCCGGCGGGTTGGACAGTATGCTCTCCGCCCTGCTGCTGAGAAAACAAGGCGTCGATGTTCAATGGGTAACGTTTGAAACCCCTTTTTTTTCATCCGCCAAAGCAAAAGAGGCCTCAAAAACCACTCGGATACCGCTGATGGTTGAAAATATCACTACGGCCTATATAGAGATGCTCAAAAATCCGAATTGCGGGTACGGGAAGAACATGAACCCGTGTTTGGACTGCCATGCACTGATGTTCAAACTGGCAGGGGGCATCATGAAAGAAAAGGGGTTTGATTTTCTTTTCAGCGGCGAGGTGCTGGGGCAGCGCCCCATGTCCCAAACCATGAATTCCCTTCGCTATGTTGAAAAACAATCCGGCTTTGACGGATATATTCTGAGGCCTTTGAGCGCAAAAAGGCTTCCGGAGACCATCCCCGAACAAGAGGGTTGGGTAAAAAGAGAACTTTTGCTGGACATTACGGGAAGATCCCGAAAGCCTCAGTTAAAACTGGCCCAAGAATTCGGGATTTCGAAATTTCCGGCGCCGGCCGGCGGGTGTCTTCTCACGGATAAGGGATTTGCATCGCGCCTCAAGGATCTTTTCGACCACCAGGATACCTATCCGGAGAGAGAGCTATACCTCTTAAGACACGGACGGCATTTGAGATTGAATCCCGCCACGAAGATCGTCGTCGGACGGACCCAAAAAGACAATGAAAATATTAAAACATTGTATGATCCGGATCTGGATATGCTGATCAAAACCAAAAACATACCGGGCCCCCTTGTTTTGATACCCAATGGCTGCAGCAACGAATCAAAAATGCTGGCGGCTTCCATTTGCGTCGGCTACAGCAAAGCCCCGGAACTTACGCCCATTGACGTGTCGGTGACCACCCCAAAGGGCCACGAGACCGTTCGCGTCATCGGTATCCCGCCCGGTGAGGTCAAACACTTTTTGCTATGACGTCCGAACGGATAGTTATGCCCAATTAAAACCCGAATATCGAAATGTTTTGGATTGTTGAGCTATGATTGCTTGCCCTGTTACATCCTCCAAAGGAGGGCTGCCAAAGGCAGCATTTAACAGGGTGAAATTGATGATTGAAGGTGTCCCTTTTGCTCCTGTATTTTTAAATTTACAGCTCAGGAGTGATCTCATAACTTTTCAACCGAGCGTTTTGCTGTTCCGGCATTGACTTTAAGACCTTGCAATAGGTCACCTTGGCATCACCGGGGCCGTAAAAATCTTCCAGAACCGATTCCTGCCGGTATCCCCGGTTTTCATAAAAAGCCTGTGTGGCGGCGTACTGGGGGCGTTGAGATGTTTCCACATAGATGCGCGTTCCGCCTGTCTCTTGAACCAGGCGCTCGATTTCCTTCAACAGCCGTTTTCCCAGACCTCTTCCCTGAAAGTCCGGATGAACCGCGATCCAATAAAGGTCGTAGCTGGCGTCTGTACAGGGAATCGGGCCGAAACAGCCATATCCGGCCAGACGGCCGTAAGATTCCGCCAGAACAAAATAATAACCGCTGGCAGGCCCCTTGGAGAGCCGTTCTTTGACCAGTTCCTCGGCCAGATCCACTTCCGGCGGGTAAAAGAAACCCGTAACCGCCACCAGTCGGCGAATCTTTTCCGGGTCAGCCGGTTCCAGGTCGTAGCGAAACTTGACGCCATGGAGAATATCCAAACGCGGCTCGCCTTTTGGAAATCCATGGACGGCTTCGGCCAGACCGTTGAAAAAGCGCAATGCGTTTTTTCCCAGGGTCCGGTTCCGATATCCGCCTTCCTGTACCACCACCGTGGGGAGTCCCAATTCTCCGATCATTCGGCCGTTGGCTTCAAAATCCTTTGGCGTCAGGGACCACGAGCCCGTGGGATCCCCCTTTCCCGTGTCCAGGCCGAGGGCCACCACCAGGAAATAAGGATCGAACTGCTTGATCCTGTGAATGGCCTTGGCCAGGGCGCCGCGGTATTTTTTTCCATCCACGATTTCAGGCAGGGGAAAATTCAGGTTAAAACCGCTGCCGTCACCGTCTCCGTGCTCATCATCGAATCCCGAAAAATACGGATACGCGAATTTCGGATGCCCGTGAATGGAAATCGTCAGCACATCCGGTCGCCGGTAGAAGATGTCCTGCTGTCCGTTGCCGTGGTGATGATCGATATCCAAAACAGCGACTTTTCCGAAATCGGAAAGGTATTGGGCGGCAATGGCGGTGTTGTTGAAATAGCAGAACCCCCCGAAGGAATGCCGTTCGGCATGGTGGCCCGGAGGTCGGACCAGGGCATAGGCGATGCGCCGGCCTTCGAGGATTTCATGGGCCGCCGTCAAGGCGCAATCAACGCCCCGGCGCGCGGCAATATACGCATTTTGATTCAGGGGCGTAAAGGTGTCGATACAGTAATATCCCGAGAGAACCGAAGGCTCCTTTGGCGGCCGGGTCTTGTTTCGAATGGGAAACACATACGGATAAAGGGATTTCCCTTCGGGCACCTCAGCGCAGGCCCGTTTGAGATAACGGACGAACCGGTCGTCGTGCACTGTGAAGAGGTGCCTGTCCGGAAAATTTCTAGGCTTGATCCTGGCGAAAATTCCGGATTTTTCAAGCTCTTTCATGATGCTGCGCACCCTCACCGGAGATTCCACATATCCTCGCTCATGGACATGATGGACGGCGTGATGGTCGGTGACCACCAGGCCGATCTGTTCCAGAGCCCGGCTTTTGACCTGGGGCTGCGCGGCCTCGGGTTTGACATACTGGTGGGGCCTGAGTTGAACGGGGTTGTCCCGAACGGACTTGACAACCTTTTCCACATATTCGGCGGGACAATAGCCGGCATATTTTCGTTCAAGGACTGCCCCCACCACCTTACGAACGTAAGCCGAATCCGGAGGTTTGGACTGACCCAGCCCATCATAGACCAGATGGGGCATGCAGGTATCACCGGGATTTACGGGCGTTTCATAGGCGGTATTGACAATGGGGCGGGCGCCGTACCGTTCATAAAACCGGAGTCTGGCACGGTTTTCTTTGAGCAGGGCACCATCCGGGCAAGCGTCTTTGTCGTCCGGAAGGCACTCGAAAAAAAGCCCTTTTGCCTTAAGATCCAATGCTTCCTGCCGGATCGTGTCGTAGATGGCGCTGCCGAGTCCGCCTCCGGATTTTCCGCTGGCCGCGGCAATCCAGTCTAAATAACAGAAATTGATTTTGGGTTCATACAATAAAAACGCAAATCCCAACACTCTATTATGGAAATTTTCAGCCACAAACAAAATGGAACGAAATTGATGTTTAAACGGATTGCGGAGTTTTTCACCGATCTCATCGATTTCTTCCTGGGAAGCTTCTTTGAAACGGGTCCTCAAGATGTCTTTGACCTGTCGCAGGACCTCCTTGTTTCGAGGAAGAATATCATCGTAAATGCGGCGGATGCGAAGCATAAAATTATCTCCCCTTTGTCGAGAAACCGTTCATCGCGATGCTTTCTACGGCGCGAACAAAAGTCATCCCGGATCTGTCGATAGCTGCGGCAAACCCGGCATCCGGGGCAAGGCAGGGGTTGGCGTTGACCTCGAGAATCCATGGATTCCCCTGTAAATCCACCCGGAAATCGATGCGGGCATATCCGTTGAGCCCGAAGACTTCCCAGCAGCGGCATGCCAGACGTTTCAGTCGTTGAAGCAGGGGATCCTCGGTTGGCTGAAAGTCGAACCGTCTGGGAGTGTGATGATATTCATAGGACGATGTATCCCATTTTGCCCGGTATCCCACGATGGCCGGTTTTTGGGTGCCGTAGTTTTCGAAAATAATTTCCGCCGGCGGGAGCACTTGAATTCCTGCCGGGCCCTCGAGAATCGAAAGATTAAATTCCCTGCCTTGGACAAACATTTCGGCAAAGCAGCTTCCCCCGAGTTTCGAGGCCCTTTCTTCGAGAGCATGATGCAGGATTTCACGGTCTGTCGTTTCCACGGGATCATCATCGTCCAATCCCAGAGAACCGTGCTCCCATGTGGATTTTACCATCCAGCGTTTTTTCCCCTCGGGCATCGAATTTCGGCAAACAAACGGAAAATCGCGAGGATAGGGGCCGATCCATACGGGCGTTGGAATCCCCGCCAGCGCCATTCGTTCCTTTGCCAACGTCTTGTGGGAGGTCACGAAAAGGGCTTCCGTACGGGAACCGGTGTAACATATCCCCATGGCATCCAGAAGACCCGGAAACAAATGGATCAAGCGGCCGTGACCATCCAAAGATTCCACCAGATTGAATACCAGGCCGGGTTCAAAGGCGATCAGTCGGTCTTTGATGCTCAACAGATTCAGGGTGCACGGCATCTGAACGACGTCATGACCCAGTTCTTTCAATGATTGAGAGACAGCCTCAGCCTGGACCAGAACATCCAGTTCATCCAGCCGGTCTTCAGGGGCTGTCGCGTTGTGAACGACGGCGATACGCATCGTGGCTTCTTTTTTATTTTACATAGAAAACGTGGCCATCCAGACCACGACACAGATAGCCCCGTTTTTGAGTTTTATGCCCGATATTCCAAATCCCAAGCACCAAAATACAATTAAATCATAAATTCAAATACTTAATGACCAAAACCTTCCATAACGAAATGTGTGCATTTTCGAATTTTGGTCTCGTGGGTTATGATTTTCACAAAGCCCTATTCCCTTTGATTCTCATTAAAGCCGATGCAAGGATGCGTTCGATCAATACCTCATACGCAAGGGGAATCCCTTTACAGATGATGGGCAGGTCCGAATGGTCCGGGTGCAGCCCGGCCAAAGGATTGACTTCCAAAAAGAAAGGCCGGCCAAACTCATCGCACCGGATATCCACGCGGCCGGCATCCCGGCACCCCAAAACCCGCCAGGCATCCAGGGCGATATCTTCGGCCTTTCGGACCAGCAATTCTTCCGTGGATCGAACCGGGCGATATTGCACCAGCTCTTCGCACTTTTCCTTGTTGACGTAAGAATATACCCCTTTTTCGGCGCCGGACAGCAAAATCACTTCGATGGTTCCCAGGACCTCGGCATCCGTTCCTGTGCCGAGAATTCCGACGGTAAATTCTCTCCCGGAAAGATATCGTTCCACCAGAACCGGCTGCCGGTAGGTGCGCAGCATGGCGCCACAGGCCGGGATCAGATCGCGGTCATGATGAAGAATGGATTGCGGGCTGACCCCTTTTCCCGTGCCTTCGGCTACCGGCTTGATAAAAAAGGGCGGGGGAAAGCTCACCGGTATTTTGTCATTTTCTTTTTCCACCACGCAGAAATCGGATGTGGGAATCCTTGCATCCCGGATGACCCGTTTGGTCAACCCTTTGTGAAGGGTCAGACTCATGACCAGAGGGTCCGAGAAGGTGTAGGGAATGTTGTAAAGATCCAGAATCGCCGGAACCTGGGCCTCACGGCCGATGCCGTTGATGCCTTCGGCGATGTTGAAAACCAGGTCCCAGCGGTTTCCCCGGGTCAGGCGTTCAATGAGCCGGCGGGCATCGCCAATGCGATCCGTCGTATACCCCAGCCTCCTGATGGCGGCTTCCAGGGCGTCGATCGTGTCTTCCCTGTCGAACTCGGCGGTTTCCAATTCATCATAACCGGCGGCCAGGTAGTCTGCACGCAGATCATAGGTCATACCGATTTTCATGGCGCTATATCTCCTGATTCTTGCAAAACGAACCGGGTGCTTCGCACCCGGATGCAAGCTCAACGTCGAAAGCACTGGCGTGCTTTTGCCTTTTCGGCCTATGGCCGAAAATTCAAGTCACCCGCTTTGCGGGTGGTAGTTGACTCCATAATCTCCTGGTAAAGCAGGTGGTGCCAGTGCCGGGCCTCTTCCTGGCAAAAACCCTGAATCAGCTGTTCAGGCCGCGTGCCGGGCGGCAACAGGTGTACCGGGCACTCCGGCGCCAGGTCAGGATAAAGTCCCTGGGCGTTATAAAGATGAGGGTGCAACCGGCAAATCAGCGGTCGAACTTCCAACGGGAGGATACACCCCGTGGTGCTCAAAAACAGGCATCTTCCCGAGGAATCCCGTTTTACGACACGGCGCGTTCCATCGGGCCGGAACACGAGGCGATCCCATTGGGGATCGTCGGATTGATCCTTGTAAGCCTCCGTGGTGCAGCCGCGAAATTCATAAAAATCAGGATTTTTCGTAAAATCAAGTATCCGTCGAACATCTCCCATTGTTACAAAAATATCCGTCTCGACGCAACAGGTTTTGCCTTTTTGCGCGCAAAGGGAACATAACGCTACATGATCGGTCATATTGACCCTCCCACCTGAAGTTCTCGAAGCTTAAAAATAAGCCCCTTAAATAGGAAAACCTGCCTGCGGCAAGCCTTTAAATCGTTAAGATTAAACTGTCATATTGTATCAGCGCCGTCTTCGGATGCCGACATCATCCCGGGGGGGCACCTAAACATGTCCCCCCTTATGGTTATCGTTGGATGCAACAGAGGAACGCTTATGTTTTAATGTCACGGAAAGCGGTGTTTATTCCATTGGAATGCCCTCATCTTTTTCAGGGGTCACAGGACTGTTCGCAAGCAGCGGCGATAGGCGATGATCCGGGTCCGGATACTGGAAGGTCTTGCCTTCATAGTTGCGCAGAATCCACTCCGTATCGGTTCGACCCATGATATAATCGGGCATTACCGGAATTTTGCCGCCGCCGCCGGGAGCATCGATTACATAAGTCGGGACGGCATAGCCGCTGGTAAATCCTCTCAATCCCCTGATAATTTCCAATCCTTTCTCGACGGGCGTCCGAAAATGCGACGACCCTGAAATGGGATCGCATTGGTAGAGATAGTAGGGCCTCACCCTCATTTTCAGCAACTGGTGTACCAGCAGGGTCATGGTGTCGAGGGAGTCGTTCACGCCGGCCAAGAGCACGGTCTGGGAATTCAGCGGAATTCCGGCATCGGCCAGCATGGCACAGGCCCGATGGGCTTCGGGCGTGCATTCGTCCGGATGGATAAAATGAAGACTCATCCATATCGGATGGTGCCGCCGCAGCATTCTGACCAACTGGACCGTGATACGCTGGGGTAACACCGCCGGAACTTTCGTCCCGATGCGGATGATTTCCACATGGGGGACCTGCCGTAGTTTTGTGAGAATCCAATCCAGACGCGCATCGCTCAATGTCAGCGGGTCCCCTCCGGAAATAAGCACGTCCCGGATTTGCGTGTTGGCCCGGATATAGGCTATGGCCTTTTCCAGGCGAACCCGGTTGGGGTACAATCGCCCGTGCCCGACAACCCGAGAACGCGTGCAATACCGGCAGTAGGTAGAGCAGAAATCGTGTGCCAGCAAAAGCACTCTGTCCGGGTATCGATGGACAAGACCCGGAACCGGGCTCTGGCGATCTTCGCAAAGGGGATCGTCGGCTTCTTCGGGTGCCTTGAAAAACTCATGGACCGTCGGAACCACTGTTTTTCTCAACGCGGAATCAGGGGCTTCCCCGGAGATAAGGCTCATATAATATGGCGTTATCCCAAGCGGCAGTTTGACCGATAAATTGCCCAAAGCATCGGTTTCTTGCGAAGATAGATCTAAAAACCGGCAAAGCTGAAGGATCGAATGAATCCGATTGTTGATCTGCCAATGCCAGTTGTTCCATTCCTTGTCCGTTGCAGCCGGAAAGAACTTTCGCCGGAATATCCTGGTTTTACTGGATGTTTTGGGCTGCCGCCTGGCGGCAAAGGGTAGAACGACCGCCGCCTTCCGGGGGATGGCAGCTTCCTGGGGTTTGGGGTGCAGGTGGGTTAGTGGTAAAGGTATACCTGGAGGTTCGTCGCATTCCTCCTGAATTTCTTCTTGGTGTACGTCTTTTCTGGGACATTGTATAAGTGAGATTCCGTCATCCATTTTGTATGCCTCCTGTTAAAAAAGTGCGTCGATCTGACAATTCACATTAATCCCATTTATAAAAAAAGCAAGGGATTTTTTTTGCCTTTTTCACTTTTTTTTAAACAAATTTTTATCCGTCTTTTCGGTTAAAATTGTTGAGAAATTAAGAAAAAAATTTCGCTATGGATACGCATCTTTAGATTTAAAAGAGCCTTTAGAAAATTTTCATGAAAATTCGGTTTAGACCCCCTCCGGGTGCACATGACTGTCGGCAGCCGGTCGGGGTCGGATGAGCTGATGCACATCGTCAACAATGAGATACAGAGACGGCACCAATACCAGCGTAATCATCGTCGCAAATAAAATCCCATATCCCAAAGAAAGCGCCATGGGAATCAAAAACCGGGCCTGGCGGGAAGTTTCGAAGATCATGGGCGACAGGCCGCCGAAAGTGGTCAGCGTGGTCAGAATAATCGGGCGAAACCGCTGAATGCCGGCTTGATGAACAGCCTGCCGACGGCTCATGCCGTCCTGCTCCCTGCGGTTGGCAAAATCGATCAGCACCAGAGAATCGTTGACCACCACGCCGGACAGCGCCACCACGCCGAACATGCTGAGCACGCTGAGGCTGAAACCCATGATCATATGTCCGATCACGGCGCCGACTATGCCGAAGGGTATGGCCGCCATAATGATCAGCGGCTGGATATAGCTGTTCAGTGGAACGGCGAGCATCGCGTAGATCACAATAAGCGCTACCAGAAGACCTTTCATCAGGCTCTGCATGCTTTCGCGCTGATCGGCCTGGCGCCCCTCAAAACTGAACGTCAGGCCCGGATACTTCTGCTGCAATGCAGACAGGGTGTCTGATTTTAGCGATCCGAGCACCTGGCCGGCTTTACTTCTGGGTTGCACGTCGGCTGCCACTGTTACGATCCGTCGGCCGTCGCGGCGGTTGATGTCCGTATAGGCCCGGCCCCGGTTTATGGAGACGGCCGAGCGCAAGGGAATTTCTTTTCCGGCCGGCGTTCGCAATATCATTTCTTCCAGGTTGTATTCGGAAACCCGTTCTTTTTTGGGCAGCCGGACCATTACCTTGACCTCGTTCCGTCCTCGCTGCTGCCGCAGGGCTTCGGCACCGTAATACGAATTCCTGACCTGTCTGGCCACTTCCTGGGATCTCAATCCGAGACTGCGGGCTTCGGGTTTGATTTGAAAATCCACCTGCTGTTTCCCGGGTGCGAAACCGTCGTCGATATCTTTGACACTGGGGAAAAACGCCAGAGCGTCTGCAACATCTTTAGCGGCCTGTTCCAAGAGGTGAATATCTTTGTGGCTGAGTTCTACGGTAATGGCGGCGCCCCGGCCGGGGCCGCCGGCATCGGATTCAAACAAAATCGATTCCAATCCCGGAATAACCCCTACCCGTTTACGCCAGAGTTCCGTCAGTTTCGCTGTGGACAACGGGCGCTTATCCGGCGGCGTCAGGTAAATCCGCACATCGGTCTGGTTGTCATTGATTCTGGCAAAAATGCCTTCCATCAGTGTTATCCCGCCGTTCTCATCAACCACTTGTTGTGCCGCGCTCACCAGCATTTGTTGTATTTTTTCGGTTTTCTGAAACGCCGTGCCAAAGGGCAGCGTTGCCGTTACTTTTGCATAATCGGACTCCACTTTGGGAAACAGTTCAAACCCTAGTCGTCCGCTTTTCACATAGCCGATCATTATCAGTAAAATCGCGATCCCAATGGACACCGTTACATATCGCCACCGCAGAACCAGATCCAGCAGCGGCCCGTAGCGCCGGTTTACCAGGCTGACAAAATTGTCGCTGAATCGCTTCTGCCGGACATGCAGCCAGCCTAACCATCCATTGCGCTGTGGTTTTTGATGGCCGACGTGGGCAGGGAGAATCAGAAAGCATTCGATCAGGGAAATGGCAAACACACAGATCACTACCACCGGAATCTGTTTGAAGACCTTACCCAGAATCCCCGGAACGAAAAACAAGGGGAGAAACGTCACCATATTGGTCAATACGCTGAACGTCACCGGCATGGCAATTTCACGGGTTCCGAAGATGGAGGCTTTCAGCCAGGGGATCCCGCGCTGGTGGTGATGATAGACATTTTCTCCGACGACGATGGCATCATCCACCACGATACCCAAGGTGACAATAAATGCGAACATGGAGACCATGTTGATGCTGACGTCTACCGCCGGCAAGAATAAAAGGGAACCCAGAAAAGAAATGGGAATACCCAGGGCCACCCAGAAAGCCAGCCGGACCTCGAGAAACAATGCCAGCAGAACAAAAACCAGTCCCAGCCCCATAAATCCGTTTTTAATCAACAACTGCATACGCTGCTTATAAATTTCCGACCGATCATAACGAAGAACGATGGAAAGGCCGTGGGGCAATTCCCGGTTGACCGCCGCCACCACGCGTTTGGTGGCATTGGACACCGAAACAGGGGTTTGATCGCCGACCCGGTAGACCTCAATGATGACCGCGGGTTTCCCGTTATATGTGGCGGCATGGTCGGTTTCCTCGAATCCGTCTTTGATATCGGCAATATCTTCGAGCAGAACCTGGGTTCCGTCGTTGGCCGTAATAATCGGGATCTTTCCGAATTCGTGTCCGTAGTCCTTGCGTTCTTTGACACGAACCAAGATATCGCCGCCGGGCGCTTTGACGGCACCGCCTGGAAGCTCGAGAGATGTTCTGCCGATCCGTTTGGCCACCTCACCGAGAGTGAGATTATACGTCCGGAGCGTCTTCTGGGGGATTTCAACACCGATCTCATAGTTTCTCACCCCTACCAGCTCCACCTGTGTGATATCCGGATCCTGGAGCAGGCGGTCCCGCACATGTTCCGCGTATTCACGCAGCACCGTCTCCCCCTGATCGCCGTAAAGCGCCAGCGATACGACAAAGCGCTTTCTGGAAACAATGGTGACCTGCGGTTCTTCGGCTTCTTCAGGAAATGAGGTGATCCGGTCGACTTCGCTTTTGATGTCCTGGGCCAGTCTTTGCAGATTTTCACCTTCAATCATTTCCACGGTAACCGTTCCGACCCCTTCTTTGGCCGATGCCCGGACTTCATTGACACCTTCCAGCCCCTGAACCGCCTCTTCGATGGCCAGAATGATACCCCGTTCCACTTCCTGGGGGCTGGCACCAGGATAGGGAACGGTAATTTGAACCTGATCCAGCTCAAAGTCGGGAAACACTTCCTTCTTGATGCGGTAGCCCGAAATGAGACCCCCCACTAAAAATACCAGCATGACCAGATTGGCCGTCACACTGTGACCGGCCATCCAGGCAATGGGTCCTTTTCTTTCAGAACCGTTTGTCGGCAATTGGTTCATGTTAAGATGTTTTGTCCTTTTCGGATGCCGTATCCGGGTTTTCCTTATCTGGCATCTCGGATTTCGAACCCGCCACCCGAATCGTCATGCCCGCCACCGGTGCTGCCAGATCGGATATGATCAGGCGCTCACCGGATTTAAGTTCGTTTTGCAGCAAAACGATGTCGGCGTCGCGCCAGATCGGGCTGACCTCCCGAATTTGCAACCTTTCATTCTCATCGACAATCCAGACATTTGAATCATCCCTTAGCGCGGGACGCGGAATTTGGAATACATTGTCCAGTTTGCGGCCCTGGATTTTTACCCGGACGTATTCTCCGATGAGGAGCGGTGGGCGATTTTGCTTGGGTTGGTTTAAGCCGAGAGGATCTTTGACTTCCACCAGAACGCGGGCCATGCGTCCTTCGGCGGACAAATCTCCCATCAGCCGTATCACCCGGCCTTGGCATTCATGGGTCTGGCTGTAAATAACAAGGCTTTTCGATCCGGATTCGCCAGCCTTGGCCGGGATTTGAATCCATTTCAAGCGGTCCACCGGTACGGAAACTTGAATGCGGTAGGCATCGGTTCCCACCAGTTCGGCCAGCGACTCCTGCGGTGTTACCTGGGAGCCCAAATCCACGGATGTGGAACGGACCATGGCATTGAACGGTGTCGTGATGCGGGTTCGCTCCAGTTCGAGCAAGGCCTTTTTCAGGTCGGCTTCGGCGGCTTTCAGATCTGCCCGGGCTTTATCCAGATGGGGTTTGCGAAGGGCCAGCTCCAGCTCCATATCCTTTGCCGGCCGGGAACCGTTTAACAGCTCCCATTCACGTTTGGCCACAGTTTGATGGCCCAATTCCAGTTTCAGAGCATACTCGGCATCGGTCACGGCGCGTTTTTTCTGGGACAGGTTCAATTGGTAATCTTCAGGCTCGATCTGGAGTATTTTCATGTCCTTTTTCAACAGGCCCCCTTCGGTGAATTCGGGATGAACTTCGATAATTTCACCGGACACCTGGGACTTTAAAACGATTTCGCGGTCCGGAACGACGGTTCCCATGGCAGATATGGTCACCTGGTAGCTGGAAGGTCGAACCGTCTCGATCCGAACCACCTGAACCTGCTTGGCCGGCGGCCGCTTTTTGGTTTTCGGCGCACTATTTTTTAAATAGGACGCGGCACCGATGCCGGCGCTTAAGATGGCCAGCGATATAAAGCCCCTCAGGACGATTCCCCGTCTTTTGAAAATCTTCGGCGTTTTATCGGACAACATATTGTGATGGTTTTTTTCGCTCATTTTATTCCCGATAGTTTTCTAAATTAAGGCGTCAGCGATTCCGTCCAAGTTCCGCCCAGCGCGCGATAAAGATTGATCCGCGTAATGAGCAGATTTGTTTTCTGCTGGATCAGATCCCTTTCCAGTCTCTGAAATGTCAGCAACTGGGTCAGCACCGGCAAATAGTCAGTGAGCCCGTTGCGATATCGATTGCCTGCTTCAACAAGGGCTTTTTGGGCGGTGTCCGCTTCTGTTTCGAGTCCTTTAATGTGTTCGCGCTGCTTGGATTCGCTGATCAGCGCATCTTCAACTTCCTTGACGGCCGTTAACACCGTTTGCCGGTAGGCGGCCAGATTTTCATCCGCCACCGCCCTGGTGAGGTCCACCTCTGCCGCCCGTCTGCTGCCGTCGAATATCGGCGCGGTTAAATTGCCTGCCAGGCTGATCAGCCAGTTGTCGAAAAGGACATCCATATCCGAGTCGCCGTAACGGGCCTGGGCGGTCAGGCTGATTGCCGGCAGACGGTTGGCCTGCGCCGCCGACACCTGCCAGTCCGCTGCCTTTAAACGCATTCCGGCTGCCCGCAAATCCGGTCTGGCTGACAGAAGGTCCGCCGGTAGTCCGGTGGCCGGAAGTTCGGTGGGCATTGGCAAATCTTCCCGGGTGATGGATAGAAACGTCAACGGCGGCTTTCCCAGCAGAACCGCCAATTCGTGTCTCAACAGCTGCTCTTGGGCCTCCACCAGGGGGATTTCAGCCCTGACGCTCTCAACGATTTGTTTTTGCTGATAAACATCCAGGACCGATACCATTGCGTTCCGAAACCTCAGTTCAGTCAGCTCCAAATACAGCAAATTGTTCTTAAGCTGACGTTGAAGAAGTTGTTTCTGCAATTTCTGAGAAATAATGCTGATCCAGCGATTGGCCACCTCTGCCGCCAACGTCATAGCAGCGGCATTTACATCTTCCCGCACAGCGGATGTTTCCAGCAGCGCGGATTCGTGCTCGGAACGGATACGCCCCCAGAGGTCCAGTTCATAACTGCTGACAATCCCTAAAGAATAATTGTCACCGAATTCGGTGATGGCGGAACCGTTTTGGGTTCGCTCGCGCGCGTAAGACGCTCCGGCCGTACCCGTTAGATCCGGATAAAGAGCCGCGCCGACCTGAACGGCCAGGGCCCGGGCCTGATTGAGCCGCGACCAGGCCTCCCTTAAGGTAAAGTTGCCGGAAATCGCCCTTTCGATCAGTGTGTCCAGCTCGGCATCATTAAATTCTTCCCACCATCGGTTGATGGGTTCGGATTTCTCCGAATATAATGAAAATGTCTTCGGCAATTCACCGGCCGGAGATACCCGCGCTTTGGGTTTAAACGGCATGCAGGACACTATAATCATCAACGTGCCGGCCAAACATGTGACTGTTTTGGCGAAATATTTCATAAGTTGTTATTTGGTTTTCCGCGTTAATGTGAAGGGACGATAAAATAAAACATATTGGCACAAACTTCAATAGTTGAATATCTCAAGTTTCGTGTCCTTAATTTTGTCTATCGGACGAAAATAGTTGTTTATTAAGGTAAATATGCGCGAGTGATCGAGATCGTTCCGCATAGATTTAATGATGCATAAGATATCGAAAAAATAAAGAATTTCTGAGTTAATCCCAAAACAGCCGTGGAGATCTGTTTTTGAATTAAACTGGAAAAAATATGGAATTTGAGGATTATTCAGCGTTTGGCACTATATTCGCCAGCAGGTAACCACAGACCGCAAAAATGATCCTATAGAGGTTGGAAAAATACGGGAAACGGGGAACAATTCTTTTTCTTGCCCGAGCCTATCAGTGATAAGTTCAGGCAAGTTCATTTTTGATACCCCACAAGGTGTGCCGGGGATTTCGTTAACCATAAGACGGGGTAGTTTCCGTTCTTCTTGCAGATAAAAGATCTTGATAGGAATTTGTGATCCTTTTTGAGAATACGCCTGCCAGTCGCTTTAAAATTTGGATGCCCGCATGCGGATAAAGGTTGAAAATTTTATCCAACGCTTCTCTTTTGATCTCTATCACTTTTGAATCCGTTGCACAAATGACCGAAGCAGTGTAATGCCCAGATTCAACCATGCACGACCATCCGAATATATCGCCCAGATCCGACAGGGTATACGTTATGCTGCCGCCATTTGTTATTTTCAGTTTAACCGTTCCTTCCACCAGAATATAAAGACGGTCGGCTTCTTCATCCTTTTCAAATATGACCGCTCCTTCAGCATAGGGCTTTTCGGAACAAATATTGGCCATCGCGTTCATTACCTCATGGTCGATACCCTTAAAAAGATCTATTTCTTTAATAATCATATCGCTCCCCCTTTCATGAAGAACTTTAATTGTTAAGAACCTTAACGGTTTTCAGGGCGAATCATGAAACGATAAAAATGTTAATCAAGTATGCGCCGGTCTTCATCAACGATGTTCTTATCGCTAAAAAGAATTTTTCCGGAGAGCATCTGAACACGGTGGAACGTATCTGTTACAAATTTTTTTGCCAGATTGAATTTACCATCGGATTCTCTTGAATTTTCCAACAACAACACAGCCATTAGGATTTCAACGGCCATATCGACCAATCCTCTGGCATGATATTCCGTATACATACTATCATTGCGCGCTTTTACATGACTCACCGCTTGTTTTAATAATTTTTCACACTCGTTTATCTTTTCAAGGTGCGGGTTAAACGACTCAGGGAATCGGATGCTCATCTTCTTGTTCAATAATGTAAAGAAAAGGCCCGAAGTTATTCCGCCGATTGCGGCAATGACTTGAAGCTGGGAGGTTCCTTCGTATATGGTCGTTATCCGGGCATCTCGATAGAGACGTTCTACTTCATGGTCTTTCATATATCCGGCACCGCCAAAGATTTGAATGGCTTCATAAGTGACTTCGTTGCACATTTCCGAAGCGTAATATTTGGCCATGGGGGTGAGCAGACCGGCCAGACGGGTTAAGTCCTTGATTTTGGAGGCGGTTTCTATATCATCTGTCCCATAATGCTTATAAGCATACTGCAGATCAACAATGATCGATGATTCATATAGGAGACTGCGGGCCGCTTCAATCCGGACCCGCATATGGGTTAACATTTCGAGTATCGGTGGAAATTCGATGATGCTTTTCCCGAATTGTGTGCGCTGTTTTGCATATTTAAGGGCATAAAGATATGCTCCCTGAGCGATGCCGATGCTTTGTGCGCTGACTCCAATCCGGGCGCCGTTCATCAGGGGCACGAAATAACTTGTCAATCCTCTTTTGCGTTCGCCAATCAGAAGTGCCCGGCAGTTTTTAAATTGCAGCTCACATGTGGGAGAACCGCGAATGCCAAGTTTATCTTCGAGGCGGCGAACGACGAGATTCTCGTCTTTTTCATATAAGAAAAGACTCAAGCCCCGACCTCCGCGTATGTTCTCCTCCGAACGGGCAAAAACAAGCAGAATATCACCGCATCCGTTTGAAATAAAATGTTTTACGCCGTTTAGAAACCAGCCTCCTTTACCTTCGTCGTAGGTTGCCCGAAGTCGAATCGCTTGCAAGTCCGATCCGGCCTCGGGTTCCGTCAGCACCATTGCACCGGAGAACCGACCCGAGGCCATTTTGGGAAGGTATTGCTCCTTGATTTCGGGGCTTGCAAATTCGTTGATCGTTTCGGCGATTTCCTGCAGGCCGAATAGGTTCATGAAACTTGCATCTGCCCGCGATACGATTTCAACAGCCATCATGTAAACGGTTAACGGAAAATTCAAGCCTCCGTATTTTCTAGGCAGGGTAAAGCCGAACAGATCGGCTTGGGCAAAGCGTTTGAGAGCTTCCTGGGTGCCCGGAGCATAGCTTACGATATTGTTTTCAAGTGTACACCCGCGACGATCCGTATCGGTCGCCGAGGGCGCCAGAATTTCAGATGACAGTTGGCCAACCAGGGACAGCACCCTTTGGCAGTTGTCCAGCGCATCTTCGAAGTCTTCCGGTGCAAACGGGTATGTCTGGCTTTCCGTGTACCCTTTTTCCCTTAACTCGAAAATGTCTTTGAGACGGGTATCGCTGAGATAAAATTGGATGTCCTCATTGTCGGTAAAATAATTCTCCACTTCTAATCCTTATTTTTATAGGCTTTTATTATTTTGGGAATAACCTGATTCAGATCGCCGATTATTCCGTATTGGGCAATGGAAAATATCGGCGCATGGGGATCTGTGTTTATTGCGACGATTCTGTTGGACTCCTGAATACCGGCCCGATGCTGTATGGCCCCCGATATGCCGCAGGCGAGGTACAGATTCGGGCGGACGGTAGTTCCTGTCTGACCGACCTGATGTTCACGGCCGATATATCCGGCATCAACGGCGG
>Ga0316583_10000127_pt1 | contig 17738 bp, 19 predicted proteins | sample J_170502JBrBrA_D_FD_204513 | JGI IMG/M metagenome (GOLD analysis project Ga0316583, IMG submission 204513) | Rhizosphere microbial communities from salt marsh grasses in Alabama, United States - J_170502JBrBrA | ecosystem: Host-associated > Plants > Roots > Rhizosphere | place: USA: Alabama... | reverse complement strand
CAAGGTCTCAACGGGTCTAACCGGCTCAACGGAGACACACATGGAACAGCAGCTCTTGAACATCGGTTTCGGCAGCACGGTTGTCGCTGAGCGGGTCGTGGCTATCGTTTCCCCCAATTCGGCGCCAATGAAGCGGCTTAAGGATGAGGCCCGCAACGACAACCGTTTGATCGACGCAACCCACGGGCGACGAACCCGATCGATCATCGTGCTGGACAGCAACCACATCGTGCTGTCCGCTATTCAGGCCGAGACGATCTCGCAGCGATTTACAACGCTGAAGGAAGCGGGTTAAACCGGGATGACGCCGTCGACGCCATCCGCCGATCGTTCGTTGCCGTCCCGGGGCGACGGCACGCGGCGCTCCACCGGTCGACTGTTCATCATTTCTGCGCCGTCGGGGGCCGGAAAATCAACTCTTTGTCGGGCCGTGCGGAAACGGTTGCCCGATCTGCGCTACTCGGTTTCTTACACCACCCGCCGTCCGCGCGGCGAGGAAAAAAACGGGGTCGATTACCATTTCATCTCACAGTCAGCTTTCCGCAAGGGCATCGACGCCGATAAGTGGGCGGAATGGGCCAAAGTCCACGGAAATTATTACGGCACCTCGGCCGATTTTATTGACCGGGCCCTCGGCGATGGGTGCGATGTGCTGCTCGATATCGATGTTCAAGGCATGGAACAGATTCTGAAACGTTATCCCGACAGCGTGACGATCTTTATCATGCCGCCGTCGCTCGCGGTGCTGCAACAGCGGCTGCAGCACCGCGGAACCGACAGTGCGGCGTCCATATCCGAACGGATAGACAACGCGGCTGCGGAAATCAAGCGAAGAAAGCGCTACCGGCACATCGTGGTCAACGACCGCCTGGAAGAGGCCGTCGAGGAATTGACGGCGATAATTGCCGCCGGCCGGTTTTCCACTGACGGCGCAAACCGTGACAGGAGCAAATGAAAACCGAGCTTCTTTACGGTATTCACCCCGTGGAAGAGGCCCTTGCGGCCGGTCGCCGTATTTTCCGCGAGGTGTTTGTGGTCGCCGACAGGCCCTCCAAACGTTTGTCGATAATGGCGTCGGTCGCGGCGTCGAAAAATATTCCGGTCCGGCGGGTGACGACGGCGCAACTGAACCGGATTGTGGGCGATATCGTGCATCAGGGGTCGGCCGCGCGGGTCGGACCGTATCCGTTGGTCGACCTGACAGCTGTGCTTGCACAGAAGTCCGCGTCTGACCCGAGTCGTTTCCTGGTCTTACTGGACACCATTGTGGATCCGCAGAACCTGGGAGCGATCATTCGGACGGCACTCGGCGTGGGTGTCGAGGGTGTCGTTATTCCCCGCGATCGTGCCGCCGGGCCGACGCCGGCGGTTTCGAAAGCCTCGGCCGGCGCTTTGGAGCACGTGCGCCTGGTGCAGGTAACCAATCTGTCGGCGACCATACGGACGCTTCAAAGCCACGGTTGGTGGGTATACGGAATGGAACGCAGCGCCGAGCTTTCGGTTTTCGAGGTCGATTTGACAGGTTCAGTGGCAATGGTTATCGGTGGGGAGGGTAAGGGCATCCGGCCGCTGGTGAAGCAGAGTTGCGATCTTTTGCTCTCTATTCCGCAACAGGGACCGGTGGGGTCGCTGAACGCTTCGGTGGCGGCGGCAGTGGCACTCTACGAGGCCTACCGCCAGCGCAGTGGCCGAGCGAAACCGGCGACGGGAGTGCAGCACCGGCGAGCGACGACATCATCATATCAGAAAGGGCGAGTTCAATGAACCAGGAATCACGAATCACCAACCTGAGCGACGGAACATTGAGTGTGCCGGATAGGCCGATTATCCCCTTCATTCAGGGAGACGGCATCGGTCCGGACATCTGGCATGCCACCCGCATGGTGCTCGACGCGGCGGTGACCCAGGCCTACAGCGGTTCGCGCGGGATCGCCTGGATAGAGGTCTTGGCCGGAGAAAAAGCGCAGCAGGAGACCGGTGAGTGGTTGCCTGATGAAACACTTGCGACCATCAAACGCCACGTGGCGGCCATCAAGGGTCCGCTGACCACACCGGTGGGCAAGGGCATCCGCAGCCTGAACGTGGCGATCCGCAAACAACTCGATCTCTATGCCTGTGTACGGCCGGTGAAATACATCTCTCCTGTGCCGAGCCCCATGAAACATCCCGAGAAAATCGACATGGTGGTCTTCCGTGAGAACACCGAAGATTTATACGTGGGGATCGAATGGGAATCGGGCAGCCGCGAGGCCGAGGCCGTCAAAACTTTTTTAGAAGAAAAAATGGGCGTCCGTTTGCCGGATAAGTCCGGGATCGGGATCAAGCCGATCAGCGAAAAAAACACCCAGCGTCTGGTCGCCCGGGCCATTGCCCACGCTGTTAAGCACCGGCTGCCCAGTGTCACTCTGATGCACAAGGGCAACATCATGAAGTTCACCGAAGGGGCTTTCAGAAAATGGGGATACCAAGTTGCCAGAGAGAGATTCGCCGACGAAACGATCACCGAAGCCGAACTTTACGAAAGATACGACGGGAAACGGCCTGAGGGAAAAGTAGTTGTCAAGGATCGGATTGCGGACATGCTGTTCCAGCAGGTGCTGCTGCGGCCGGGTGAATTTAGCGTGATCGCCACCCCCAATCTCAACGGAGACTATATTTCGGATGCGCTCGCAGCTCAGGTCGGCGGTCTGGGGATGGCGCCCGGCGCCAACATCGGCGACGAGTGCGCCGTCTTCGAGGCCACCCATGGGACGGCACCCAAGTATGCCGGACTGGACAAGGTAAACCCCAGTTCACTGATTCTTTCGGGAGCCATGCTGCTTGACTATATCGGTTGGCAAGAGGCGGCTGAAAAAATCCGAACAGGCTTGCAGGAGACCGTCAAGGCCGGTGTCGTCACCTATGATCTGGCCCGTCAGATCGACGGTGCGCGGGAGGTTAGGTGCTCTGAGTTCGCCGCGGAAATCGTCAAACGCATGGCAAACTGATGCCGCAGATTCCGGTGACCGGGAGCCGGCCAGGGGTAAAACCGACACCCGGCCGGATTGCCGGCGGTGACCTGCCGCCCTACGGCACCCCCTTGCAGAAAGTTTTTCTCCGTATCGTTCGTTCGCTGACAGATGCCTTCCTTCCGGTCCGTTGCGCTTCGTGCCGCTCTTTTCTCCAGACGACCCGGGACGACCCGGATGCGCTTCGCTTTACCGAAAATGACACCGGCGCATTTTCCGGCGGAGAGCGCATTTTGTCGTCTGTCGTCTGCGGGCAATGCCTGAGCGACTTCGAGCCGGTCGAATCGCCGCTGTGCACAGCCTGCGGCATTCCGTTCAAGAGCCGCGAAGGGGACGATCACTTATGCGGCGAGTGCTCGAGGAGGCCGCGGCACTTTCGCAGAGCCCGGGCGGCTGCCGTTTACACGCCGGTGATGATGGCGCTGGTCCGGGCTTTCAAGTACAACGGCAAGATCCAACTGGCGCAGCCGCTCGGTTTGCTGCTGGCCTCAACTTACCGACGCTTCTGGCCCGAGGCGGATATCGATCTGGTTTTGCCGGTACCGCTTCATCACAGACGTTTCCGGCACCGGGGCTTCAACCAGGCCTATTTGTTGGTCAGAGACTGGACCGGACCTGATTCCCCATTGGCGGGCCTGTCGCCGGCGGTTGTCATTGCGAAGGAAGTCATTTCGCGCATCCGGCCGACGGCATCCCAAACCGGCCTGGGTCGCCAAGACCGATTACGGAACATCAAAAAAGCCTTCAGGGTCGACAAGAAATCGCTCATCGAAGAGCGGCACATTCTGCTCGTCGATGACGTTTACACAACCGGTGCTACGGCCGACGAATGCGCCAAAACGCTGCTCAAAGCCGGCGCCGCAAGGGTCGACCTTCTGACCTTGGCCCGGGCCTTATAAAACAGAGATTCTCACTTATGACCCGAGGGTGGGGGGGCGACCGGACAATACCTGCCGGTTACAGGGTTCAAAGGTTCAGGGTTCTGGGTTCAGCGTTCTATAAGGACTTCAATCCCTCAACCCTTATATGAAACTTAACGATACTGTACTGTTAGAAGGGCAATCTTTAACGATCAAACCGGCCGCTTTTCAGGCCAGCGGCAGTGCTGAACCTGGAACCGATCAGTTTAGGTTTAAAACCACTTGACCCCACGGGACAGCGTTTTGATTGAAAACCGCCGCAACGGTGTTGTCTGTCTGCAGTTTCCGAACCTGAAGGATTTTTCGGAACTCCGGCACGCAGTGTTCACCCGTCGAGACGGCTGCAGCCGAACGCCGTATCGCTCTCTCAATACCAGCTTCAGCGTCGGTGACGCGCCGGATCGGGTTGACCGCAACCGCGAGAGAATCCGGCGCTGTCTCGAGGCAACGGAACTGGTGTTTGCCCGGCAGGTACACGACACCGATGTTGCTGTTGTGTCAGGCCCACCGGACGGCCGACCACCAAAGGCCGACGCCCTGGTGACGGCTGCACGGGGGTTCTATCTCACGATCCAGGTGGCCGACTGCCAAGCCGTTATGGTGTACGATCCGGTTCGGCAGGTGGTGGCCAACATCCATTCCGGTTGGCGCGGCAGCATCGGCAACATCATCGGACGCACACTGCAAGAGATGACGGCGGCCTTCGGCACCGCGGCCGGTGACCTGATCGCCGGCATCGGCCCTTCGCTGGGTCCCTGCTGCGCGGAGTTCGTCCACTACCGGAAAGAGATCCCACGGTCCTTCTGGCCGTACAAAAACGCCAGTCACCATTTCAACTTCTGGGCCATCAGTCACGACCAGTTGTGCGAGGCCGGCGTGCCGACCGAGCACATATTCACCAGCAAACTGTGCACCCGCTGTCACACCGACCGGTTTTTCTCCTACCGCGGCGAAGGCACCACCGGCCGATTTGCGGCCGTGATCGGTCTACGATGAGGAAGCGTCATGTTTCAGCAAAAAGCTCGCATCGCCTGGAACCAGGCGGTCGCTCCGGCGATATTTAAAATTGGTTTGACATGCCGCCACGGCTTTGCGCGGACCAAACCGGGTCAGTTTGTCATGCTGCGCATCTCCGAGAGCTTGGAGCCGCTGCTGCGGCGGCCTTTTTCGGTACACAAGCTGATCAAAAAGGACAACCGTGTCGAGGGCATCGAAGTGCTTTACAAGACGGTCGGTAAAGGCACGGCCCTGCTCGCTGCCCGGAAACCGGGTGAGACCCTTGACGTCTTGGGCCCCCTCGGCAGTTCTTTTGTCTTGCCGCCATCTGCCCGCAAGGTCTTTATCGTTGCCGGCGGGATGGGCGTGGCGCCCATGGTCTTTCTGGCGCAGCATTTGGTTGCAAGCGGCTTGAAACCCTTTGACTGCGAGGTTTTTCTCGGTGGACGAACCTGCGAGGACCTGCTGTGCATGGATGAATTCGCCGCATTGGATCTGCCGGTTCATACCACGACCGACGATGGCAGTGCCGGTGATCAATGCCTGGTGACCCACCCGGTCGATATCGCCCTTGCCGACCGCCGTCCCGACGTCGTCTTCGCCTGCGGCCCGCTGCAAATGCTCGACTGTGTCATCGGTATCGCTGCTGCGCACGGCGTCATCTGCCAGGTGTCAATCGAAACCGCGATGGCCTGCGGCATGGGAGCCTGCCTGGGATGCGCCGTCCCGTCCCGGGACGCACCGGGCCGATACTACCACGCCTGTCTGGACGGTCCGGTGTTCGATGCCGGCAGCATATGGTTATCGGGCGGCCCGGACAGCGATCGGGGCCGCTTGTCTGCGGGCGTGCAACTGTCGGGATAATTCCGCAAAGTACTTTAAATTTCAACTGGTTGATAATCATCGAAGATAATAAAAAAATCTGAATTTTAGATTGACTTGCCCCGGATCCTATGTTAGGTGCTCTAACGTTTTAAAGGCGCTTTTCAAGCCTTTCAGCCTTTTTACGGGTTTAAAAACTGGCATGAAACGGGAATCCAGACGCTACTTTCGTGAGTTGGCCTTTTACGCCAGTCTGGGTTTCTCGGTGGCCCTGTCGATCGTGATCGGACTGGCGATAGGGGTCTATCTTGACAGAGAAGTGTTTCAGACCACCCCATGGCTGACCCTGATCGGTCTGGGACTCGGCATTGTCGCCGCCTATCGCAACATCGGACTGGCCATCAAAAAAAGTCGAAATCTTTGAGGCGTCGGCCCGGAAGAGAAAGAACCTGCGGATGGACATACAGCAGCGAATCTTATCCTTTGTGACCCGCACCAATTGGATTCTATTTGTGGCTGCCAGTCTGGCCGGCATCATTCTCGCACCGCCTGCATTTGCCAGGGGAATTTTTTTCGGGGGCCTGCTGGTTACTGTGAATTTCCATCTTCTGGCCAGAACCCTTAGAAAAGCCCTTACGCCGCCTCAGCTGGCGTCACCCAATGCCGTTCTGGCCAAGTATTATATCCGCTTCATTGCGAGCGGCTTCATTATTTTTATTCTGATTGCCGGGCGCTTTGTGAACCCGGTCGGGCTGGTTCTCGGTCTTTCGGTAGTGGTTGCCAGCATCATTCTGGCCACCCTGCGCGAGGCAAAAAATCTCATTTTCAAGGAGGCGGTCTAAGGATGGAACATCCCTATCTGTTTCTCGTCAAGGTGTTCGAGTGGTTCGGTCCCGGGGCGGCGCATTTTGCCCATGCCTACCCCTACGTCATCTACAGCTGGTTCGTCATGATTTTTTTGATCGTCTGCGCGGCGATCGCCACTAAAGGCATCAGCATGATTCCGACCAAGGGCCAGAATTTCTTTGAAATCGTGATTTCCGGGATGGAAGAGTTCATGGTCGACATCACCGGTGAGGAGGGGCGGTGGTTTTTTCCGATTATCGCCACCCTGTTCCTCTACATCGCGGTGTGCAACCTGTGCGGCCTGATTCCGGGGTTCTTCCCGCCGACCGCCAGCATCAACACGACCCTCTCCTGCGCCCTGCCGGTCTTCATCTTCACCCACTACATCGGCGTCAAGTATCACGGTGCCAAATACGTCAAACATTTCCTGGGACCAGTCTGGTGGATGAGTCCCCTGATTCTCGTGATCGAACTCATCGGTCACCTCGCCCGTATCATGTCGCTTTCTTTCCGGCTTTTCGGCAACATCATGGGACATGAACTGGTTCTCATGATTCTGTTCATGCTGGCCGGTGCCTTTTTTGCACCGCTGCCGATCATGGCTATGGGGATCTTCGTCTCATTCGTGCAGGCCTTTGTGTTCTTCCTGCTGTCGATCATGTACTTTGCCGGTGCGATGGAACACGCGCACTGATCCGCGGATAAGCGGTCCATGCGACCGTAGATTGGGATAAATTGGAAGAAGCCACACAACCCATTTTAACAAGGAGGTAGAGTAGAGTATGGAAGCAAAAGCACTTGAGTTCTTCATCGCCTGTGTCACGGCAGCTGGTTTTGGGATTGCCATCGCCGCTTTCGGATGCGGTCTTGGGCAGGGCATGGGTCTGCGGGCTGCGGTCGAGGGTGTCGCCCGCAATCCCGAATCTTCCGGTAAAGTCACGGTGACCATGCTGATCGGTCTGGCACTGATCGAATCGCTGTGTATCTACGCACTGGTTGTGGCGTTGATTCTCATCTTCGCCCATCCGCAGGCAGCTTCGATCGCGGCACTTTTCGCTAAATAAGCTCAAACTTTTTGTCAGGTTACCTCATAAAAAAGGGGTCCGGCTGAAACGTCAGCCGGATCCCTTTTTTTACTTTCAGACCGCTTGTGTCGGCCACCACGGTGCACGCAAATTCTACCTAATGCCCACCCGTAACTTAAATATTACCTCTTCGATCAAATTAGACGTCCCGCCGGCCAGCGGCAGGGCTGAAGTCAGAGCCCTGAACCTTTCAACCTTAAGGCTATTTTCGAACGACACACGCACGACCCTCATGCGGCCTCCGAACTTATTATCCGAAGCCGGGCCCGGTCCGGTCTTAGAGCCCGTCGGTGGCGAGTCTCAGTCGTCCTTCGCAACCGATTATCCGGGCGGAGGCGCCTACCTCATTTTCGAGTTATAGTACCTTCTTCAGCCATTGGCCGGTGTGGGAAGCCGCATTGCCGGCTATGTCCTCCGGTCGCCCGCACGCCACTAAGTAGCCCCCGTCGTTTCCGCCTTCCGGCCCGAGGTCGATGAGGTAATCGGCCGTTTTAATCACGTCCAAATTGTGCTCGATGACGACAACCGTATTGCCGGCATCAACCAGTCGATTGAGAACCTCGAGCAGTTTGCGGATATCGTCGACATGCAGACCGGTGGTGGGCTCATCCAATATATAAACGGTTTTGCCGGTTCCTTTTTTACTGAGCTCACGTGCGAGTTTCACCCGCTGGGCTTCCCCGCCCGAGAGGGTCGTGGCCTGCTGCCCGAGTTGAACATAGCCCAGTCCGACATCGACCAGGGTTTGCAGCTTGGAGCGGATGTTACCGATTCTTTCAAAAAATGCCAGTGCCTGATTCACGGTCATCTTCAGGACCTCGGCGATATTCTTGCCCTTGTAACGGATTTCGAGGGTTTCGCGGTTGTAGCGCCGCCCCCGACACACGTCGCAGGTGACGTAGACGTCCGGTAGAAAATGCATCTCGATCTTGACGATGCCGTCACCGCCACAGGCCTCACAGCGCCCACCCTTGACGTTGAAGCTGAACCGGCCGGGTTTGTACCCCCGGACACGCGCTTCCGGAGTGCGGGCGAACAGGTCCCGGATGTGGTTGAAGACACCGGTATAGGTTCCCGGGTTGGAGCGGGGGGTTTTGCCGATCGGTGATTGGTCGATGTTGACGACCTTGTCGATATGCTCCAGGCCTTTAACCGCCCGGTGGGCTCCGGCCGGAATGCGGGCGCGGTAGATCCTTTGGGCGAGGAGGTGATGCAGCGTTTCCAGAACCAGGGTCGATTTTCCAGACCCGGATACGCCGGTTACGCAGGTGAACATTCCGAGCGGAAAGGACACATCGATATGCTTCAAGTTGTTGGCCGAGGCCCCTTCGATGACGATTTCACGGCCATTGCCGTGTCGGCGCTGCCGGGGCACCTCGATCCGTCTCCGGCCGGAGAGATACTGACCGGTCAAAGAGGCTGCCTCATCGAGCAGCCGGTCGGGCGTGCCGGCAAAAACCAGTCGGCCGCCGTTGATTCCGGCGCCCGGTCCCATGTCGACCACGTAATCCGCAGTTCGTATGGTTTCTTCATCGTGTTCGACAACCAGAACGGTGTTGCCGAGGTCACGCATGTGCATGAGGGTTTGAAGCAGGCGGCTGTTATCGCGTTGATGAAGGCCGATGCTCGGTTCGTCGAGAACATAGAGGACCCCGGTCAGCTTCGAACCGATCTGGGTGGCGAGCCGAATGCGTTGACTCTCGCCGCCGGAAAGAGTGGCAGCCGGGCGATCGAGTGTCAAATAGGAAAGCCCCACGTTGTTCAAAAAACCGAGGCGCTCATCGATTTCTTTTATGATTCGCTCGGCAATCATTGCCCGCTGCCCTTCCAATTTCAAACCGGATTGGAAAGACTGCGCTTGCGCGATTGACATCGCGGAAATTTCGTGGATGGCCAGTCCACCGACCTTGACCGACCGACTTTCGCGATTGAGCTTCGCCCCACCGCACTCGGAGCAGGGGCGAAAGTTCATGAACAATTTGATCTCTTCTCTGACCTGGAAGGAATCAGTTTCCGCATAGCGGCGCTGTAATTTTGGAATGATGCCCTCAAACGGTTTTTTATAGGTGTATCGGCGTTCTCCGCGTTCGAAGTAAAACGGGATCAAATCCTTGCCGGAACCCTGCATCAGAACCTGTTTGAAGTGCTTGGGCAGGTCCTTGTAAGGCGTATAAATATTGACGCCGTAATGGGCCGTCAATGCATCCAGAAATTCAATAAACTGCATCGTGCTGCGATGGGCCCAGATGGCAACCGCGCCCTCACGCAGACTCAGTTCCGGATTCGGCACAATGAGTCCCGGATCGAATTCGGTGGTGGTTCCCAGACCGTCGCAGCGGGGACAGGCGCCCTGGGGCGAGTTGAACGAGAAGCTGGCGGGCGTGAATTCAGAGTAATCGATGCCGCAGCGAAGACAAGTCGCTTTCTCGCTGAACCGGATCGTCCCCTGGCCCAGCATGTCGACCGTCACCTTTCCGTCAGAAAGTGCCAGAGCGAGTTCCAGAGAATCGGCCAGACGATTGTGGATTTTCTCCGTGACGACCAGACGATCGACCACCACGTCGATGCTGTGAGATTTGCGCTTGTCGAGCACACCGATTGCCTCGATCTCGAGGATTTCACCATCGACCCGCACCCGTGCAAAGCCATCCTTGCGCAACCGTTTGATAAGCTTTTCGTGCGCGCCTTTTTCGGCATCGACCAGCGGAGCCAGGATGATGATGCGGTGACCGGACGGCAGGGCCAGAATCCGGTCCACAATCTGGTCGATAGACTGGGGACTGATCGGATCACCGCAGCGATGGCAATGGGCCGTGCCGACACGAGCGAAAAGCAGCCTGAGATAATCATAGATTTCGGTTACGGTGCCCACCGTGGAACGCGGATTGTGACTGGCGGTTTTTTGCTCGATGGCAATGGCAGGCGACAGCCCCTCGATCAGATCGACCGCGGGCTTCTCCATTCGTTCGAGGAACTGACGGGCATAAGTGGAAAGGGATTCCACATAACGGCGTTGCCCCTCGGCGTAAAGGGTGTCGAAGGCGAGGCTCGATTTGCCCGATCCCGAAAGGCCGGTGATCACGATAAGCCGGTTGCGCGGCAGATCCAGATCGACATTTTTTAAATTGTGCACCCTTGCGCCACGAATGACAATCGTATTGTGTGCGTCCATCGTCCGATCCGTTCAGGTTGTCCGTAATCGTTCAGCATACTACAGATCTTTGCGACTTTTTCAAACAAAATCAGGAACAGGGTCCCGATAAACTGCATTTGACGATGGGTGGCGTCTGCGGATCAGGTATTATGAAAATTAAAGAAAAAACGCGAAAATTGAAGAAATTCAAAGATTGCTTTTTTGTATCCACAATCCTTTCTGCCGGCGATATGCTTAGAATGCTTGAATAAACTGCTAACATAAAAAATGCACGTGTTTCAGGGGAGTTGGGCCCAGATTTATTAAAAATTATAATGATTCTAAAACGATATAAATTGTTTATAAATGTTTTAGGTTTAGATCACAAATACCGACCATCCGGTTTGACTCAGGATGTCAAAAGACGTTAGAACTCGCATGTCAAATTTACCGGCATCGCAAAATCAGAGATAAATCTCCCACACCGTTTGACACCGACGATTTTATCGTAATTAACATTAACATTACAGTATCTTAGTCACCATTTCTTTAACAATTTTCTAACATATCAGAGTGCCGAAACTTATGGAAACCGTCTGGAGCAGCGTGAAAACAGCGATCAAGGAAAAAATTCCCGGTCACAGTTTTCGAATGTGGATTGAACCGATCAGGTGTTTTTTGGATGAGGAGGGCGGCCTCGTATTGGCCTGTCCCAATTTCTTCTCCAAGAAGCGGGTTCAGGAAAACTACGGCTCATTTATCGTGGAAGAGTTCCAAAGGGCCTTGGGTAAAGACTGTGCCATTTCATTTCTCGTTGCCAACGGCAACGGCAGCGGTAACCGAACCGCCAAACCGGAGCTTAGCCGACAGTTGACCCTCCCGGATCTGGCCGTTCGGCCTCACAACGGACGCCTGCTGCGTAAGGATTTCACGTTCGAGTATTTTGTCGTGGGCGGCAACAATGACTTCGCCTACTCGGCGGCCCTGTCCCTGGCCTCACGCAAAGCCTCGCTGCAGAATTCTCTTTTTCTGCTTTCCAACACCGGCATGGGCAAGAGTCATTTGACCCAGGCAATCGGCCACCTCATCCTCAACCAGTCTCCCCGCGAACGCGTTTTTTACATGACAGCCGAGGATTTCAGCAATGAGATGGTCCAGGCCTATCGCAACGACTCGATCGACAAGTTCAAGGGCAAATACCGAAACGACTGTGACGTTCTGCTGCTTGAGGACGTCCACCATCTAAGCGGCAAGGAACGCACCCAGGTCGAATTGTCCATGACCCTCGATTCGCTTTTCGAAGCCGAAAAAAAGATTATTTTTTCGAGCTGCTATCGTCCAGGCGAGATCCCCAAACTCAACGACAAACTGCGCTCCTGTCTATCGGGCAGTCTGATTTCGGACATCGAGGCACCGAATTTCCGGACCCGGGTGCGCATCCTGCAACGCAAGGCTCTGTTGAAAGGCATGCCAATTCCGGAAAAGGTCATTCATTACCTGGCCTCCGAGTTAACCGACGATGTCCGACAGCTGGAAAGCGGACTGATCGGCGTGACGGCCAAGGCCTCGCTTCTGAGTTGCCCCATCGATCTCGCTTTGGCGGAAAGCGTCGTTAAGAACATTGTCCGTCAACGAAGCACCATCACTGTCGACATCATCAAGAAACTGGTCTGCAAACACTACAATATCTCGATCAACGAGATCGATTCTCGTTCTCGCAAACAAAACCTCGTTCGGCCACGCCAGATCGCAATGTATCTCGCCCGGAACTTCACGGACTCACCGCTTCAAACGATCGGCCGCAGTTTCAACCGCTACCACGCGACTGTTTTGCACGCCGTCAATTGCATCGAAAAGGGGATCAAGAAAAATGGTGCCATTCAAAAACAGGTTGAATTCTTCCGCCAAAAGCTGCATTCGGGGAAGTTTTAATCACCTGACGGTTGCCGGAGCCCGATTGCGTGAAGAAGCCGTAGTGGGTTTTGCTGCCGTCAAACGAGGCCTCAAACGCTTTTCTCCGATGAACTAGCTGATCGGCATTCTCTTCGAAGATTTTGCCCACTTTTAGGGTTCACGAAAAAACCACTCGGTTTTGGTGATACTATCCCCCGCGGGGCTTCTCCGTCAGCAATTCCAGCAGTTGTGCGTGCACATAACCATTGGTTGCCAGTATCTCACGGCTTTCGGGTGTGTAAGGGCGGTTTGAAAAATCGGTTATCTCAGCCCCGGCCTCCCGTGCAATCAGCATTCCGGCCGCGGTGTCCCAGGATTTCAGGTGTTCCTCCCAGAAGCCCTCGAACCGGCCACAGGCCACATGACACAGATCCAATGCGGCGGAACCGAGCCGTCGAATCCCTTGCGCCGCTTCCAGACATCGGGTAAACCGAGACACGATCGGCGCGAGGTTCTCGCGCACATCATACGGGAAGCCGGTCACCAATAGGCTGTCTGTGAGCGAGGGTACCTCCGAGACCCGGATGGGGCGTTCATTACAAACGGCGCCACCTCCGGCCGTCGCCGTGAAGAGTTCACCGGTCACGGGGTTGAGCACGATTCCGACGACGACGTCGCCCCCGACTGCGAAAGCGATCGAAACGGCATACATGCCGATCCGGTGCGCGTAGTTGGTTGTTCCGTCCAACGGATCTATGATCCAGGTGTAGGCACTAGCGACGGTGTTACGGCCGCTTTCCTCAGCCAGAATGCCGTGATCGGGAAACCGGGAGTGGATCACCTGTAGAATATGTTCTTCCGAAGCAGTGTCGGCCTCGGTGACCAGATCGATGGCGCCTTTCTTACGCACCTGGGAAATTTTGCCGAACTTGGCCTGCAAAATATCGCCAGCCTGATAAGCGGCTGCAATGCCGATCCTCTTGACGTCTTCTAAGTCAATCCGTTGAATAGGATCCATCATCAGGTATCTCCTTCAGGCCTGCGGTCACCGGTAACAATGCGGTTTTCCAGGGCCGGTAAAAAATGTTTCTGCATCCGCTCGATCAGAGGCATGAGGGTGCCGGCCGTGTCGGCTGAAACCGGTATACCGTCGAGCCGCGCGGCCAGTGTGCGGACCAGTTCCGTATCGACCAGGTCCTGCTTGTTTAGAACCCGTATGACAGCCAGCTTTTCGAGTCTCAGGTCATTCAGAATGTCTTCCACCGAGTGGATCTGCTCCAGGTGCCGGGGGTTGCTGATGTCGATGACATGCAGCAGCAGGTCGGCGTTTTCCAGTTCCTCCAAGGTCGCCCGGAAGGCGACCACCAGATCCTGCGGCAAATCTTTGATGAAGCCGACCGTGTCGGTGATGATCACCTCGATGTCACGCGGGAACCGCAGACGCCGGCTCGAGGGGTCGAGGGTGGCGAAGAGTTTGTTTTCGACCAATTCGCGGCTTTTGGTCAACGTGTTCAGAAGGGTGGATTTGCCGGCATTGGTGTAGCCCACTATGGAAATGATCGGCAGCCGCTTTTTGCTTCGCCGGGCGCGTTGCTGCTTACGCTGGCGGCGGACGAGAACGAGGGCTTTTTCCAATTGCGCGATCCGGTCACGTGCCCGTCGGCGATTGATTTCCAGTTTGGTTTCACCGGGTCCACGGCCTCCGATGCCTCCGGTCAGGCGTGACATAGCCGTGTTTTTGACGATCAGACGAGGCAGCAGGTACTTTAGCTGCGCCAGTTCTACCTGAAGTTTGCCCTCCCGCGAGTGGGCCCGCTGGGCGAAGATGTCCAGGATCAACATCGTGCGATCGATGACCTTGATGTCCACCTGGTCGGTAATCGCGCGGATTTGAGACGGGTTCAATTCCTGGTCGAAGACGATCATGGTCGCACCGCGGTTGAGTGCCGTCAGGGTCAACTCTTCCACCTTCCCGCGGCCCATCAGGAAGCGCGCGTCAGCCTGCTTACGGTGCTGGAGAATGGCATCGACCGCTTCTATGTCGCTGGAAGCCGCCAGCTCTTTGAGCTCTGCCAGAGAGTCGCGCGCCTTCCGGCCCGGGGCGCTGGTGACGCTGACCAGCAAGGCACGCTCTTTCCCGCGTGCGGCGCGATGAAGCGAGCGCATCTGGGCGAGCTCGTCCTCGAGAGCCCTGATCAGATCGAGGCAATTGATATTCAACGCGTTGGCCGCAAGGGGTGGCAGCAGCTGCCAGGGGGTCTCGGCCGGTGCCCCGGGAAGAATGTGGGTCAGATAGACTCGGGGGAGTTCGGTTTCGACGACTGCCGTGACGACCCCCATCAGGTCGAGCCTGAGCAAGGCCAGATCGGTCAAGTCGTCCTTGGTCGGTGGCTCATCGTCTAGATGGGTGTGCAGACACCGCAGGCCCCGCAGACGGCCCGGCGCGGCACGGTACTCACTGAGATCCGGGATGACGATTTTTTGGTGATCGCCGACGATAACGCTGACGATCCTGCCGCCTCGGTCAATCAGAAGGCCGACCTGACGTCGACCTTCGTAAGACAGGCTGGAGATTTCACGGGCCAGCTCGAAAGTGATGACTTGATCGGGAGGGACCCGGCGGCGATAGAGCATTTCAAGCCGGCGCGTCTGGCTCGACTTGAGGCCGCCGATGTTTCCATGGAGCCGCTTCATGGCTGTGCCGCCGCCTTATCCGGGAAACGGAACAATGTTGTCCTGGCTGGCCGGATTTTCAAAACGGGTGTAGGTATTCAGGAATACCAGAGGAACCGTGCCGATCGGACCGTTGCGCTGTTTCGAAATGATAATTTCCGCTTTGCCCTTGTTTGGATTGTTCTCGTCCTTGTTGTAAACCTCATCGCGGTAGATAAAGGTGACGACATCCGCGTCCTGTTCCAAGGCGCCGGATTCGCGCAAATCGGAGAGTTGCGGCCGTTTGTCGCTGCGCTGTTCGAGCATCCGGTTGAGCTGGGAGAGGGCGACGACCGGTAGGTTGAGTTCTTTGGCCAGGGCCTTCAAGGCTCTGGATATTTCGGAGATCTCCAACTCCCGGCGTTCAGCCGAACGCCGCCCCTGCATCAGCTGAATATAATCGATAATGATCAAGCCGACATTTTTATCCAGCTTGAGCCGGCGTGCCTTGGCACGGATCTCCATGGCCGTCAGCACGGGCGAATCGTCGATGAAGATCGGTGCATTGGACAGGCTGCTGGCCGCTTCGGTAATCCGCAGCCAATCCTCTTGGCTGATGAAGCCGCTTCGCAGGCGCGTCGAATCGAGCCGGGCCTCGCTGCTGAGCATCCGCATTGACAGCTGTTCCTTGGACATTTCCAACGAGAAAATGGCCACCGGCACACCGGCCTCCATCGCGGCATTGCGGGCGATGTTCAGCGCAAAGGCCGTTTTCCCCATCCCGGGCCGGGCGGCGAGAATGATCAGGTCGGAGTTCTGCAAGCCGGAAGTTTTGTGATCCAGAAGAGTGTAGCCGGTGGTGACTCCCGTTATCAGTGATTTGTTTCCCTGGCGTTCCTCCAGCAAGTCGATATTGTCTTCGATCATCTTGCTGAGCGGGTGAAAGGACTGATGGGCCTTATTTTCCGATATTTCGAAGACCGACGCCTCGGCGAAGTCGATCACCTCCTCGACATCACCGCGGTCCTCGTAGCAACGACGGGCGATGTCGCCGGCCTTCTGTATGAGCCGTCGCAGGCTGGCTTTGTCGTGTACGATTTTGGCGTAGTGCTGGGCGTTGACGGCAAGGGGCACTGTATCGACCAGATGGGACAGGTAGGCGGGGCCGCCGATTTGATCGAGTTGGCCGAGTTGCTTGAGATGGTTGGACAGGGTCACGAGGTCGATCGGTTCGTTGCGGCCGAAAAGCTCGGTTATAGCGGCAAAAATTTTTTGATGGACGGTTTTGTAAAAATCGTCGGCTGACAAGATTTCGAGAACATCCAGCAGGGTGTGATTGTCAACCAGGATTGCACTGATGAGCGACTCCTCGGCCTCGATGTTTTGTGGCGGCAGGTGGACCAGGGAAGGGTCGTTTTCTCTGAGCTGGGATCTTTCTGGCATGGGACTGACCACCTCCGATCGACGGTCGTGACGCGGTGTGGAAGAAGGGTTGTTGCCCTGCGGATAAACGGGTGCCCATCGGGCGGCGCTGTCCCGGCCGGCAAGACGTGCAAACCACGGATCAATTAACTGAGTGTCTGTTCACCCATAAATTGTCTTGACCCCTGTCGCCTGTTGCCCGATATTACAAGTGTGGGGATATAATACAATAACCATCGGCAGTTTTGGTTCAGGTTTAATCATTCCGATTTTTCGCGCCGGCAGCCCGGCGGGATGCATCGGCCTTGAAAATGACCGGACGTCCTGGAGTGCGCCTTACATGCGGTCGCGATGTCAGGATTCCGGTACGATTTCGACCGTGATTTCGGGTTCGACGTCCTTGTAAACCCGGATCGGAACCATGTGTGTGCCGATCTGCTTGATCGGATCGGTCAGCAGAACCATCCGCTTCTCGACCGTGATATTCTGCTTATCGAGCGCTTCTATGATGTCGCGCACGGAGATCGAACCGTAGAGCCGGTCCTCTTCACTGACCTTGGCCGGGATGGTCACCGTGACGCCTTGAAGCTTTTCAGCCATCTCCTCGGCTATGTTCTTTTCTTTGGCTATTTGAAGTTCGAATTTTGCTTTCACCTGCTCGAGTTGCTTGCGGTTCTGCGGTGTCGCTATCAGCGCTTTTTTTTGCGGGATCAAGTAGTTTCGGGCATAGCCCTTGGCCACATTGACTTCAGAGCCGATGATGCCGAGCGAATCGATAGTTTCTGTCAACAAGACCTTCATTTAAACCTCCAGAAGCGAATAACGTGCCGTCTGCCTATTGGCGGCATTCCGGACACATAGTGCTCGAGACGAGCGGGAGTCATTTTTTTTCGATCTCCAGTTTCCTGAAGTTCAACCACATGTCGAAAAAACCCAGGCCCACAACGATCAGCAGAACGAT
>Ga0316583_10000126_pt1 | contig 17753 bp, 15 predicted proteins | sample J_170502JBrBrA_D_FD_204513 | JGI IMG/M metagenome (GOLD analysis project Ga0316583, IMG submission 204513) | Rhizosphere microbial communities from salt marsh grasses in Alabama, United States - J_170502JBrBrA | ecosystem: Host-associated > Plants > Roots > Rhizosphere | place: USA: Alabama... | reverse complement strand
GCCCGTCGACCATGTCGTTGCGGGGGTTGCCCTCGCCGGTGCCCACCCAGACCAGGTTCGGGTTCGAGGGCGCCAGCGCCACCGCGCCGATGGACGCCGTGGGCTCGTCCTTGAACACGTCCGACCAACTGTCCCCGCCGTCGGTGGTCTTCCAGACGCCTCCGCCGGCGGCGCCGACCCAGTAGATGTTGGGCTTCCCCGGAACGCCGACGACGGAGCTGACCCGGCCACCGGCGATGGAGGGGCCGATGTCGCGGGCCTTCCAGCCGTGGAGGAGCGCCGAGTCCAGCGCGGGCGCGGCCTGCGCGGCGAGGGGGGTGACCGGCGCGATGAGCACGAGAAGAGCGGTCGCCAGGGGCGCGGCCGCCGATGTCGCACGCCGGAGTGGCCGACGCGCGGGATGAGTAGCTTGCATCGTTCCTTGTCCTTCGGGATTCCGCGATGTGCGCCGCGCGTGCCGCGCGGTGGTCCGGACCCGCCGCCACCGCACCTGCTCGAAGCCGTGGGAGGGTGGGCCGCGAACGCGTCCTGCGTACAGATACGACCCGAGGGAGCGACAGGCCGTTGCCTGTGGTGGCCTGCGCGCACCGGAGACGCACAGCGCCTCGTGTGTATCGACCCCGGGCCGACGTGTGTAGCGGAGTTTCGGTGGACGCATCCGGCGAAGCCGGAGGGTCGGGTGGCTCCTCAGCGCCCCTCGACGCCTCTTCCCGCCAGCCTCTCCGCCGTCCTCCGCGCCTCCGCCAACCGTCCGGGGATCCCCGGACGGCCCATCCAGTTCGCCGCCACGTGGAGCCCGTCGGGGAGCCTGAACCCCTCCAGCGCGCTCCAGGAGGCGTCCCAGGCGGGCATCTCCTCGCGCTCCACCGCCAGGGGGCGGGCGTCGTAGCCGGTGCAGAGGCGGAACTCGTCCATGGCCAGGTGCGCCAGCGCGTCGTCGTCGAGCTGCACCACCTCGGGGTGGCGGGCGCCGCCCAGATAGGCCGTATACACGTTGTGGCGCCCGAACATGGCGTGGTTGTACGTGACGCCCCGCAGGGCCATCTCCTTCTCGGTGAAGGCCACCTGGAAGCCCAGCCCCTCGAGGGGCGTCTCTGCGTCCAGGTGCACCACGCCCAGGGGATTGTAGCGGAGCCTGCGGAGAGAGGCGGCGGCGTCGGGCGCCACGGGGTCGAGGAGCGCGGCGGTTGCCGGCGCCGGCGCCGTGAGGACCACGGCGTCGGCCGCCACGGTGCCGTCGTCGAGCTCCACGCTCCACGATCCCGAGGCGGAGGCGGTCGACGCGCCGGACGCACCGGACGTACGCGACACGCTCACCGACCTCGTCAGCCCACGCACCGGCGTCGCCACCCGGAGGCGGTCGCCCAGCGCGCGGCCCAGGGCGTCGGTGAGGGTCTGCATCCCCTCCTTGAACGAGAGCGGCGCCGGCGGGCTGATGCGCCCACCCCTGCGCAGAAGCGGTACCAGCAGGCTCCTCCGGATGCCGAACTCCCGGAGCACGTGACCCAACGAGAGCCCCACCACCATGTCCGCCGGATCCGAGGCGTAGAGCCCTCCGTAGAGGGGCGCCACCAGCGCCTCGTAGATGTCCCGTCCCACCTTGCGCGTGAAGAAGCGGGCCACCCGCTCGTCGGGATCGGCCCCGGCGGTGAGGGGCTCCAGCAGGAGGCGGAGCTTGGCCAGGGGGCCCACGATGTCGGAGCGGAGGAAGGCACCGGGGGAGAACGGCACCCGGCGGAGCTTGCCCTTGCGGTAGACGAACAGCGGGAGGCCGGACGGCGCGACCAGGGCCTCGCCCTCCAGCTCCAGGGCTTCGACGAGCTCGCGCAGACCGGTGGTGAGGCGCGTGCGCTGCGGTCCCCACTCCAGCACGCGGCCGTCCACGCGGGCGCTCCTGATCACGCCGCCGGCACGGGGTGCGGCCTCCAGCACCACGAAGTCGGCGCCCCGGCGCTGCAGCTCCCACCCCAGGACGAGCCCGGTGATGCCTCCGCCGACCACGGCGATCATGCCTGGGCGGCTCCCTCTCCGGAGGCGTCGTCGGGCAGGTACGGGCTCGGCGGGAGATCGCGGGCGCCGTTGGTGCACCAGGTGTCCTCCAGGGGACAGCAGCGACACCGGGAGAGCACGCCGCCCCGGGCCGGGTCGTCGCTCAGCACCCCGGTCACCAGGTCCGCCAGGAAGCGGGGAAAGAGGGGATCGGCGTGGGGAACCGGCGCGCGATGCATCTCCTTGCCGAGGCCCTCGACGAAGGCGCGCAGATCGCGGTCCAGCTCCGCCAGCGTCTCCGACTGCTCGTGCATGAACGAGATGGGGACCACCACGAGGCGCCGCTCGACGCGTTCCGGGATGGCGTCCTCGTTGTCGGGCTGCGTCCACCGGATGCGACGGTTGGCGTGGTTCTGGAAGCCCACCTCATAGCGCTCCGCGCCCAGGCCGCGGGCGACGTCCCGGCAGTGCTCGTACACGTAGCGGTCGTACCTGGCGGCGTCCCCCAGATAGCGCACGGGGGTGCCGTGCACCGAGAAGTAGAGGAGCGTCTCCGGATCCCGCAGGTCGAGCCCTTCGCCGGCGACGAAGGAGCGCAGGTGCTCCACCAGCATGCTCCGATACGCCGGATGGTGGTGCCACCCGGACACGCCGATGAAGCGCGGGCTCCATGCGGAGGCGTCCAGGGCGGCGCGCACTTCGTCGAGGGCCGCCACCGTCGTGGAGTACCCGCACATGGGATAGACCGGAAGCCCCACCAGCTTGTCGACACCGTCGGCACGCGCCTCAGCCACCGCATCCGCGATGGAGGGCTCGGTGAACTGGAACGCCGAGTAGACGCGAGCGTCGTGCCCGCGGGTGCGCAGCTCGGCTTCCAGGGCTCGCGCCTGGGCCTCGGCCTGACCGTTGAGGGGCGAGCCGCCGATGGCCGCGTACGCGTCCACCAGCCCCGGTGCGCGGTCCGCCGCGAGCTGCCGGGCCCGCGCCACCGCCGCTTCGTCGGTGTGACCCTCGAGGCCGGCGTTCTGGAGGAAGATCCGCTCGAGGTAGGGGCGGGCCTTCCCGAGGACCGCCTCGTCGGGCTCTCCGAAGTTCAGGACCAGCACTCCGATGGACACGCGCACGCTCCCGGAAGGTCTACGGCAGGGGGCACGGAAGGCGGGCTCAACCCGCCTTCCGGATGGACCGCTCGTGGACGCGATCCACCAGGAACGCCACCTGGTCCGGGTCCGTCGCCCGGTGGATGCCATGTCCGAGGTTGAACACGTGCGCCGCCGCCGTCGCGCCCTCCGCCAGGACCTCGTCCACGGCGTCGGCGAGCTCGGCGCGGGGCGCGAAGAGCGCCGCGGGATCCAGGTTGCCCTGGACCACCGCGTCGTCACCGAGCTCCCGGACCGCCCGGGACAGGGGAAGCGTCCAGTCGATGCCCACCACGTCGGCACCCAGCTCGCGCACCTGGGCCATGAGCGTCGACGCGGCGTTGGCGAAGTAGACGACGGGCCGGTCCACCTCGGCGCGGATGGCCGCCACGGTCTCCTTCAGGACCGGGAGGACGAAGCGGCCGTAGGTACGCGGCCCCAGGAGCCCGGCCCACGAGTCGAAGAGCATGAGGACGTCGGCTCCGGCGCGGGCCTGCGCCACCAGGTACGCGGCCATGGACGTGCCCAGCAGCCGGAGCAGGTGCGCGGCCGTCCGCGGCTCGCGGTGCAGGAAGGCCCGGGCCTCGGTGAAGCTCTTGGAGCCGCCGCCCTCCACCAGGTAGCAGAACAGGGTGAAGGGCGCTCCCGCGAAGCCGATGAGCGCCGCGTCGCGCCGGAGCTCGGCGCGGACCAGGCGCAGCGTCTCCATCACGAAGCCCACGTGCTCGTCGGGCACCAGCGTCCGCAGGGCCCGGACGTCCGCCTCGGAGCGGACGGGCTGGTCCAGGACGGGTCCGGGGGCGAAGTCCAGGCCGACCCCCATCCCCTCCAGCGGGGTCATGATGTCGCTGAACAGGATCGCGGCGTCCAGGGGGAAGCGCTCCACCGGCTGCAGGGTGATGCGCGCGGCGATCTCCGGCGTCTTGGTGGCGGTGAGGAAATCCACGTGCTCCCGGAGCCTGCGGTACTCGGGGAGGTAGCGTCCCGCCTGCCTCATGATCCAGACGGGGGGCCGGGGTCCGCGCACGCCGCGGCACGTCCGCTCGAGGAGCGTCGCGGGCTCAGCCACGGGGGAAGTCCGCGCCCTTCATGGTCTCTTCGGCGGCCTCGAGGGTGCGCTCCACGTCCTCCGGCGTGTGCGCGTACGACCAGAACCAGGCCTCGAAGGGGCTGGGGGGAAGGTGGATGCCCCGCCCGAGGAGGCCGTGGAAGAGCGCGGTGAAGCGCTCGCGGCTCGCCGCCGCCGCCGAGGGCCAGCCCGTCACCGGCGCCTCGGAGAAGAAGAGCGAGCCCATGGCACCGGCGCGGTTCCACCGCAGCGGGATGCCCAGCCGGCGCCCCAGCTCCGAGAAGCCCGCATCGAAGGCGCGTCCCAGCGCCTCGAGGTGCTCGTAGATGCCAGGCTCCTCGTCCAGGTAGCGCAGCGTCGCCAGGCCCGCGGCCACCGCCAGGGGATTGCCGGAGAGGGTGCCGGCCTGGTAGACGGGCCCGTCGGGGGCGATGCGGTGCATGAGATCCGCGCGGCCGCCGTAGGCACCCACCGGGAGCCCGCCGCCGATGACCTTGCCCAGGGTGGTGAGGTCCGGCGTGATGCCGTAGCGCGCCTGCGCGCCGCCGGGACCCACGCGGAAGCCCGTCATCACCTCGTCGAAGACCAGGAGCGCGCCGTCCTCGCGGCAGAGTGCCTGTAGCCCGTCCAGGAAGCCGTCCACCGGGGGCACGCACCCCATGTTGCCGGCCACGGGCTCCACGAACACCGCGGCGATCTCGCCGGGATGTGCCTCGAAGAGCGCCTGGACGCCGGCCAGGTCGTTGTAGTCGGCCACCAGGGTGTCGGCGGCGGCCCCTGCGGTGACCCCGGGGCTCGAGGGCGTGCCGAGGGTCGCGGCGCCGGACCCCGCGTCCACCAGGAAGCTGTCGGCATGGCCGTGATATCCGCCCCTGAACTTCACCACGCCATCGCGGCCGGTGGCGGCGCGGGCCAGCCTGAGCGCGCTCATGGTGGCCTCGGTGCCGGAGTTCACCAGGCGCACGACCTCGAGCCCGGGGACGCGAGCCACCAGGGCTTCCGCCAGGAGCACCTCGCCTTCGGTGGGCGCGCCGTACGACGTCCCGGCGGCCAGAGCGTCGGCCAGGGCGCGCATCACGGCCGGGTGCGCGTGGCCCAGGAGCATCACCCCCCAGGAGCCCACGTAGTCCAGGTAGCGGTTGCCGTCCACGTCCTCCAGGAACGCGCCCCGCGCCGAGCGGATGAACGGCGGCGTCCCGCCCACCCCCTTGAAGGCGCGCACCGGGCTGTTCACCCCTCCGGGGATGACCTCCCGTGCCCGCTCCATGAGGCGCTCGCTCCCGGCCAGGGTGGGCTCCCGCGGCTTGTCGATGCTCATGCCGTTTCCGGCTCTTTGTTGGTCAGCTGCACGCATGCGTCCACCAGTCCTTCCACTCCGCTCTTCGGCCCCACTTCCACGTCCGGGACGCCCAGCTCCGCCAGGGCCCGGGCGGTGGTGCCGCCGATGGCGGCAACGCCCGTACCCGCGAGCCCCCCGGCGAGATCGCCCAACGCCTCCGCGAGGGAGCGGACCGCCGATGGGCTCGCGAACGTCACCACGTCCACGCCCGATGCGAGGTCCGCCCGCACCTGCGCCGGATCCGGCGGGGCGGCGCGCACGTGGTACGCGTCCACGCGGTGCACGTCCGCCCCGTGGGCGCGCAGGGACTCCTCCAGGACCGGCCTGGCCAGCGAGCTCGCCGGGAAGAGCACGCGCGTGCCGCCGAGCTCCGCGGCGGCCGCCATGGCCTCCGCCAGGGCGTTCGCGCCCTCGCCTCCGGCCACCACGTCGACCCTCCAGCCCCGCGCCTCCAGCGCGGAGGCCGTGGCCTTCCCTACGGCCGCCACCCGGGGGAGCTCCCCCGGCGGCCCGCACCGATGGGCGAGGGCGCTCACCGCCCGGGCGCTGGTGAAGGCGATCCAGCCGTACGTCGCCAGGGAGCGCGCCGCTTCCTCCAGGGGAGCCGGATCCCGGGGAGGCTCGACGACGAGGGTGGGCCAGATGAGCACCCGCGCCCCGTCTGCGACGAGGCTCCGGACCAGGGGGTCTGCGGGGTCGCCGTCGCGTGTGGTGGCGACGACGCGGCCGTCGAGACGACCCGTCAACGCGCGCTCTCCGGCGCGCCCTGCGCGCGGGAACGGGCGGGAGGGGCGCCGGCCCAGACCGCGTCGCGCAGCGAGGCCAGCCCCAGCCTCTCCAGGAGCTCCTCGGCCACGGCCACACCGGCTCCGTCGGCGTCCCGGACGCTGCCCCGGTGGCTCGCCCAGGTGGCGCCCTCCGGCGTCACCGCGGCGGCGCGCACCTCGAGAACTTCGAGCGTGTCTCCCACCTGCCCCCCGGCCTCCCTGCCGGCCCTGGCCAGCACGCCCACCGGCGCCTGGCAGCCGGCCTCCAGGCGGCGGAGACACGCTCGCTCGGCGGTGACCTCGGCCCGTGCCGCGGGGTCGTCGAGGGATCCAACCAGCTTCGCGGTGAGCTCGTCGTCTGCGCGGATCTCCAGGGCGAGGGCACCCTGCGCGCCGGCGGGGAGCATGGCGTCGCCGGGCAGCACCTCCACGATGCGGTCGCCCAGACCCACGCGGCGCAGCCCGGCGACGGCCAGAACCACGGCGTCCAGCTTGCCCTCGTCCACCGCCTTCACGCGGGTGGGCACGTTGCCCCGTTGGTCGCGCACGTCGAGGTCCGGGCGGGCGAGGGCCAGGAAGTTCTTCCGGCGCGTGCTGGACGTCCCCACCCTGGCCCCCGACGGCAGATCGGCCAGGGTGGCTCCCCGGCTGACCAGGGCGTCGCCGGGATCCTCCCTGGCGGGGATGGCGCCCAGCGTGAGGCCCTCGGGGAGCACGGTGCCCAGGTCCTTGCACGAGTGCACCGCCAGGTCGATGCGCCCGTCCAGGAGCGCTTCCTCGATCTCCTTGGTGAAGAAGGCCTGGCCCAGGTGCGGACCCAGCGGTACGTCGGTGATGCGGTCTCCCGAGGTGCGGATCTCCACCAGCTCCACGGACAGGCCCGGGTTCGCCGACTCCAGGGCGGCGGCCACGCCGCGGGACTGGGCCAGCGCCAGCAGCGAACCCCGCGTGCCCAAGCGCAGGCCCAGGCGCGGGGCCGTCACGACGCTTCCCGTTCCGAGCCGAAGTCGTGCGTGAGTCCGAAGAGCGACGTGGCGGTCTCGAGGAGCCTTCGGCCCTCGTCGTCGTCCGGGTCGGCCTCCCGCAGCACCAGGGTAGGGCAGTGCAGCATGGAGCGCGCCAGCGAGCGCGCCAGGCGCAGGAGACGCTCCCGCTCCTCGGGGCTGCGGCCCCGGGCGTAGCGCTCGGCCTCCTCCCGGGCGATCTGCAGCACGTGCTCGCGCACCGCCGTCAGCACCGCCGCGGACTGTCGGGTGCGCAGCCATTTCATGAACACGTCGGCGTCCTCGCGCACCATCGCCTCGGCACGCGGCGTCTCGGCGGCGCGCGCCTCGCGGGCGGCCTCGACCCCCTCGAAGACGGCGTCCAGGTCCATGATGTGCGCGCCCGGGAGCTCGGCGAGGTCCGGGTGGAAGTTGCGGGGGTGCGCCAGATCCAGGAACCAGCGCTGGCGCTCGGGCGCCTCGGCCAGGACGTCGCGGAGGATCTCCGCCGTCAACAGGTCGTCACGCTCGGCCACCGTGCCCACCACGATGTCGGCGTCGCGGACGAGGGCGGGCAGGTCGTCGAGGCCCGTGGCCTTGCCGCCCAACTCGGCGGCGACCTTCTCGGCCTTCGACAGCGTGCGGTTGGCCACCGTGAGGCGGGTCAGGCCCTCCTTGCGCAGAAGGCGCGCCATGAGAACGCCGGTGTCGCCGGCTCCCAGGACCACAGCCGAGAGCGCCTCCAGCGAGCCCAGCTCCTGCTGGAGGAGCGCCAGCGAGGCGCCGGCCAGGGAGACCGCGCCGCGGCCCACGGCCGTCTCGGTGCGCACGCGCTTGCCGGCGCCGAGAGCGTGCTGGAAGAGGCGGTGCAGAAGGGTCCCCGCCGTGTCGCGGGTACGCGGGTGCTCCAGGGCGTCGCGCACCTGGCCGATGATCTGTGCCTCGCCGTAGACCACCGAGTCGAGGCCGGCGGCCACACGGAAGAGATGGACCGCCGCGTCCACGTTGCGGTGCACGTAGGAGTGGGCCTCGAGGTGCGTGGAGGGGACGCCGATGCGCCGCGCCAGGAGCTGGCGCAGCACGCGGAGCGCCCGCTCCGGCCGCTGACTCACGCCGTACACCTCCACCCGGCCGCAGGTGGCGAGGGGGACCGCCTCGTCGAGGAAGCCCCGGGCGATGAGCATGCCCAGGGCGTCGTACATCTCCTCGACGTCGAGGTGCAGATGGGCCCGCTCTTCGGCGGACGCCACGGACTGGCTGCTGCCCAGAACGAATACTTCCTGTGTGATACCGCTCAACCCAGAGTCTCCAACCAACGCTCGGGGTCCAGGAGCACGCCGGTGTGCAGGGGCGTGTCGGACTTGGTGTAGCGCCGAGCCTCGGTATCGCGGAGCTCGTATACGAGCCGCGAGAAAAGGGGCAGGTCATCGGTCTCGTAGACCACCACGAACTCGTGGTCCTGGAGACCGAAGGAATAGAGCAGGAGTTGCGTGATCTCGCGGTACTGCTTCCCGATGCGGATGTGCTCGTTCATCATCCCCTGGCGCGTGTCACGGCCCAGGAGGTACCACTCGGCGGTCTTGGTGAACGGGTACATCACCAGATAGGGTGCGCGCTCGGGAGCGAACGGGTCGATCTCCTGCGCGGAGCGGGCCCTGTTGCTGTACTCCGAGGGACGTGTCATCCCCCAGAGCACGTGGACCGGCTCCAGGATGTCGCGGAACGCGTTTTCCGCGGCGGCGCGGGACGTGAAGAAGTCTCCCGCGTCGTTGGGCCGGGGCAGGCGCGCCGAGCTCCAGACCAGCACGTCGCCGCCGGATTCGATGCCGCCCACCAGGTAGAGGTGCGCCGTCTCGGCGGTGCCCGCGAGGCCGGCGAGCCAGTCGGCCGCCCGCGCGCGCCGCGTGCCGCCGTCCAGTTCCCAGAAGCGGGGGGTGTAGCGGTAGGTCGCGAAATGGCCCAGGGCCACGGCCTCCGCCTCGGCGGAGGGGTCCACCGCTGTGGAGCTCGACGCCTCTTTGGGGACCGACACCGTGCGCCCAGCGGTCACGAGGTCAGCCACCGAGCGGCGTCCAGGGCGTGGTAGGTGAGCACCAGGTCGGCGCCTGCGCGTTTGAAGGCCATGAGCGTCTCCAACACCACAGAGCGCTCGTCGATCCAACCCCGCGCGGCCGCGGCCTTTACCATGCTGTACTCGCCGCTGACGTTGTACGCGGCCAGCGGGTAGTCGGGGAAGGCCTCGCGCGTGCGGCGCACGATGTCCAGGTACGCCAGGCCTGGCTTCACCATGAGGATGTCCGCGCCCTCGTCCGCGTCCACGGCGTGCTCGCGCTCCGCCTCGCGTCCGTTCCCCGGATCCATCTGATGGCTGCGGCGGTCGCCGAACTTGGGCGCGCCGTCCGCCGCGTCCCGGAACGGCCCGTAGAAGGACGACGCGTACTTCGCCGAGTACGACATGATGGGGGTGCTCTCGTAGCCGGCGGCGTCGAGGCCGTCGCGGATGGCGGCAACCTGTCCGTCCATCATCGCCGAAGGCGCCACCATGTCCGCGCCGGCCTTCACGTGGCTCACCGAGGTGTCCGCGAGCCGCTCGAGGGTCGGATCGTTGAGCACCGTGCCCGCGTCGTCCAGCAGCCCGCAGTGGCCGTGGTCGGTATACTCGCACAGGCACACGTCGGTGATGACCACGCCCTCGAAGCCACCGCTCCGGAGGGCGCGCACGCCCTGCTGGACGATGCCCTCCTCGGCGTCGGCCTGGCTCCCCCGGGCGTCCTTCTCGGCGGGGATGCCGAAGAGGAGCACCGCGCCGACCCCGGCCCCGACGGCCTCGGAGGCGATGTCGTTCACGTGGTCCACGGGCCACCGCTTCACCCCCGGCATGGAGTGGATCTCCGTGGGCTCGGACTCCACCTCGGTGACGAAGAGCGGGAGGATGAGGTTCCTGGGCAGGACCTCGTGCTCCCGAACGAGCGCCCGCAGGGCCGGGGTCCGACGAAGACGGCGGAGTCGCGTGATCACGTGTGGTTCCATTCTCCTTGCGAGAAACCCTCCTTTGCAGCTTGTAGGAAATTTCCCGGCACGGGAAGGCCCCCACAATCGGGAGACTTCCGGCTTGTCGGTCCGTAAATGGCCCTACCTGCGCGTGGGTACCTCCACGTAAAGCCGTATTCCCCGAAAAACCGCTCCCCGGGCCGCCCTTGCCGCCGGCCGACCCCCGTGCGCATGTTCGCCGCCCATGGAAACCCCGGAGACCCCCGAGGCCCGGAAGGGCCGGCCCACCTACCGCTCGCACCTCATCCCCCGTACCCGCGACGGGTGGATCGCCACCGTGACGTTCCTGGTGATCTTCGCGCTGGCGATGCCGCCCTTCACGCACACGGTGTGGGACCGGCTGTATCCCACCATCCTCGGGATGCCGTTCTTCTACTCCGTCCTGCTCTTTCTGTACCTGGCCCTCATCGGCGTGCTCATCTGGGCCTACCGCCGCGGCGTGTGACGGAGCGCTGACGCGTGCAGCCCTGGGTCATCGCCACAAGCGTCATCTTCGTCTACCTGGTCCTCTCGCTCTGGCTCGGCCTGGTGGCGAACCGGCGGATGACCATCAACCTCGAGGACTTCCTCCTCTACGGCCGTAAAGCCGGGTTCATCCTCCTCTACCTCACCGTGGTGGCCACCTACCACTCGGCCTTCGCGTTCCTGGGCTCCGGCGGCTTCTTCTACGCGAACGGCATCGGCTTCTGGGCGGCGGGCACCTGGACCGTCCTCGTGGGCGCCATCACGTACGTCATCGGCACCCGGGTGTGGGCGCTGGGGAAGGCGTTCGGCTACATCACCCCCGCCGACATGCTGGCCGACTTCTACGAGTCGGAGGCGGTGCGGGTCTCGGTGGCCGTCGTCTCGGTGCTCTTCACCATCCTCTACATCCAGGCTCAGGCGCAGGGGCTGGGCTACATCATCACCGTCGCCTCCGGCGGGCACATCAGCTACCCCGTGGGCACGTTGATCCTCCTGGTGGTGGCCGTCTCGTACCTCATGGCCGGCGGCCTGCGGGCGGTCTACTGGACCGACGCGCTCCAGGGCGTCTGGATGTACCTGGCCGTGTGGATCGGCGCCCTGTTCCTGGCCTACAAGCTCTTCGGCGGCCCCTTGGCGCTGTGGCACGCGGTGGAGACGAAGGCACCGGCGCTCCTGAGCGTGCCCGGTCCCAAGGGCCTGTTCACGCCGGGGATGTGGATCGGCATGACCGTGACGCTCTCCTTCGGGGTCGTGTTCCAGCCCCAGATGATGATCCGCTGGTACACGGCGGTGGACGCGAAGACCATGAAGCTCCTGGGGGCGACCACGCCTATCTACCTGATGACGCTGTACATCCCCACGGCGCTCATCGGCCTCGGGGGCGCCATCGTCCTTCCGCACCTGGCCGTCCCCGACCAGATCTTCCCGGACCTCCTCACGCGGTACGCGCCGGCATGGCTCGCCGGGATCATCCTGGCGGGGGCTACCGCGGCGGCCATGTCCACGCTGGACTCCATCCTGCACGCGAACATGACCGTCCTCACCCGGGACGTGTACCAGCGCTACATACGTCCGGGGAGGAGTGACGCGCACTACGTGTGGGTGGGGCGCGCCATCGTCTTCGTCCTCCTCGGCGCGGCGTATGGGCTGTCCATGTACAGCAATCCCTTCCTCGTCACCCTGGTCACGCTCTCGGGCTCCGGCGCGCTGCAGCTCATGCCGGCGATTCTGGGCGTGTGCTTCCCGGGCAAGCGGGTGCTGAGCCGCGCCGGCGTGGTGGCGGGGCTCGCGGCGAGCATGGTGACGCTCTACGAGACGCTGGTGGTGCATCCCATGCTGCTGGGGATCCACGGTGGGATCTGGGGGCTGTTCGTCAACTTCGCCGTGGCTGTCGTGGTGTCGAAGTTCACGGAGCAACCGTCTGCGGACACGGTGCGCCGGGTCCACGGCGAGCTCGAGCGGTTCGTGTACGGAACGGAGGAGTGACGACGGCCTTGCCACCGCGGGGCTCGCCGGCCTAGGGTAGCGAACGCCGAGGGGACTGCGGGGTCCCCTCGATCCTCCTCCGTCCAAGGGAGCGGTATCTCCCATGTCCTTCACGCTCAATGTGAACGGGAAGTCCGTCACGGCGGACGTCCCCGCCGACATGCCCCTCCTCTGGGTTCTGCGCGACATCCTGAACCTGAAGGGCACCAAGTTCGGTTGTGGCATCGCCATGTGCGGCGCTTGCACCGTGCACCTCGACGGACGGGCGACGCGGAGCTGCGTCACCCCGGTGTCGGCGGTGGGCAGCCGCGAGATCACCACCATCGAAGGGCTCTCCGCGGACGGGTCGCATCCTCTCCAGCAGGTGTGGTTGGAGTTGGATGTGCCCCAGTGCGGATATTGTCAGGCCGGGCAGCTGATGACGGCCTCGGCCCTCCTGGCCCGCAATCCGCACCCGACGGACCAGGAGATCGACGCGGCGATGAGCGGCAACCTCTGCCGGTGCGCCACGTACCTGCGCATACACGAGGGCGTACGCGCGGCCGCCAGCAGGATGGCCGCCGCGTCGACGGGCGGTGGACCCGGGGAGCCCGATGGGTTGGCCGGAGCCCGGGCGGAGGAGGAGCGATGAGCCCCCGGGGCGGCATGGACCGCCGTCAGTTCCTGAAGATCGGCGCCGCGGCAGGCGGCGGCCTGCTCATCACGAGCTACCTCGGATTCTCCTTCGGGAACCGGGATGTCGAGGCGATGCCGCCGAAGCTCGATCTGGACGCGTTCATTCACATCGCGCCCGACGGGACCGTGACCATCGTCGCCCAGAACCCCGAGGTGGGGCAGGGCATCAAGACCACCCTGCCCATGCTCATCGCCGACGAGCTCGACGTGGCCTGGAACGACGTCCGCGTCCAGCAGGGAGACCTGGACACGGAGCACTACTACCGGCAGATCGCCGGCGGCAGCACGGCCACGCCCACCCAGTGGCTTCCCATGCGCCGGGTGGGCGCCGCCGGACGGGCGCTCATGAAGGCGGCGGCCGCGGCGACCTGGGGCGTGCCCGTGACCGAGCTTGAGACCGAGGCCGGCTTGGTGCACCACAGGGCCAGCGGTCGCACTCTCTCCTATGGCACGCTGGCGGCGAAGGCCGCGACCCTGCCCGCACCTGATCCGGAGTCGGTCCCCCTCAAGAAGCGCTCGGAATTCCGGATCATCGGCACACCGGTCCGCGGCGTGGACGACGAGGCCATCGTCACGGGGAAGCCCCTCTTCGGCATCGACCAGGTGCGCCCGGGCATGCTGTACGCAGTCTTCCAGAAGTGCCCGGTGTACGGCGGCAAGGTCAAGACGGCCAACCTCGATGCCGTGAAGAAGGAGCCCGGAGTGCGTCACGCCTTCGTGGTCCAGGGGGACGGCGACGTCGACACGCTCTCGGCGGGCGTGGCCGTGGTGGCGGACACATGGTGGCTGGCCCACAGCGCGCGGAACAAGCTCGAGGTGAAGTGGGACGAGGGGCCCACCGCCGCCCAGAGCAGTCGGGGCTTCGCAGCCCGTGCCGCGGAGCTCTACGGCAAGCCGCCTGTGAACGTCCTGCGCAGCGACGGCGACGTGGACGCGGCGCTCGACAGCGCCGCCCACCGGGTCGAGGCGGAGTACTCCTATCCCTTCCTCTCCCACGTACCCCTGGAGCCGCAGAACTGTACGGCGCACTACCACGACGGGAAGCTCGAGCTGTGGGCGCCCACCCAGACCCCCGAGCGGGGACGGAGCTTGGCGGCCAGGACCCTGGGCATGAAGGAGGAGGACATCACGCTGCACCTGACGCGCATCGGTGGCGGGTTCGGGCGACGCCTCAGCAACGACTACCTCGTCGAGGCGTCCTGGATCGCCAGGGAGATCGGCGTCCCGGTGAAGCTCCTGTGGAGCCGCGAAGACGACATGCACCACGACTTCTACCGGCCGGCGGGCTTCCACCGTCTGGAGGGAGGCGTGGATGCGGAGGGGAAGCTGGTGGCGTGGCGCAACCACTTCGTCTCCTTCGGGGAGGGGAGGCGCTTCGCGCCCAGCGCTGGCGTCGCCTCCGACGAGTTTCCGGCGGGCTACGTCCGCGACTTCACCCTGGGTACCACGCTCCTGCCCCTGGGCGTGCCCACCGGCGCCATGCGGGCGCCGGGCAGCAACGCCCTCGCCTTCGTGTACCAGTCGTTCATCGACGAGCTGGCCCACGCGGCGGGACGGGATCCGCTTCACTTCAGGCTGGATCTGCTCGCCGCCCGGAGCGGCGAGACACGCCTCGACGCCGATCGGATGACCGGGGTCCTCCGGGCCGTCGCCGCCCGGTCCGATTGGGGGCGTGGCTCGCTCCCTTCGGGAACCGGGAAGGGGATCGCCTGCCACTTCAGCCACCGCGGCTACTTCGCCGAGGTTGTCCAGGCGCGCGTGAGCAAGGCCGGCAAGGTGGCGGTGGAGAAGGTATGGATGGTCGGTGACATCGGCCGCCAGATCGTCAACCCGCTGAACGCCGAAAACAACGCGCAGGGCGGTGCCATCGACGGCATCTCCCAGGCGCTCGGCCTGGAGATCACCATCGTCGACGGGCACGCGCTCCAGTCCAACTTCGATGCGTACCCGCTGCTGCGGCATCGGGATCGACCGGAGGTGGACGTCCACTTCCTCGTCACCGACAACCCGCCCACCGGACTGGGAGAGCCCACGCTCCCTCCGGTGATCCCGGCGCTGTGCAACGCCATCTTCGCGGTGACGGGGAAGCGCGTCCGGTCCTTGCCCATCTCGAAGCTCGATCTGAGCTGGAGCTGACGGAGGGATCCGCCTGGAACGGAGGTTGTGGCCGGAGGTACGTTGAAGCCGTGAGACGATCTCGCGTCGTGCTTTCGGTCCTCTTGGCGCTCCTTGCCGGCTGTGCCGGCCCGCCCGAGCCCATCCCCGTGGACCCCGTGGCGTACACCGCCTCGGTGGAGGCGTGGTACGCCCGGCGGCTGGCGCAGCTGCGAGCGCCGGACTCGTGGCTCTCCCTCATCGGCCTGGACTGGCTCGAGCAGGGCGCGACCACCATCGGTGCCGCGCCGGACAACGGCATCGTGCTTCCCACGGGGAAGGCCCCCGACCACGTGGGGAGGATCGTCGTGTCCCACGACTCCGTGCGCTTCGTGGCCGACTCCGGCGTGACCGTCACCCGGGGCGTCGACTCGACTCTTGCGCTCCCCGCCGGCAGCCCCGCCATCCCACCGGACGTGTCCAAGGACCCCGTGGTCACCCAGGCCGATCTCAGCAGGAACCTGGGACCCGGCAAGTCGGTGGTGGTGCGCCTGGGCTCCCTCAACTGGATGGCCATCCGGCGTGGGGACCGCGTGGCCCTGCGGGTGCGCGACGACTCCAGCCAGGAGTACCAGGTCTTTCCGGGCATCGAGCGGTACCCAGTGTCCACCGACTGGCGGGTCACCGCGCGCTGGGTCCCGCATCGGAAGAAGGTGGCGGTGGCCAACGAGGTGGGGATGGTGACGGAGGAGGAGTCGCCCGCGCGGTTGGAGTTCTGGATCGGCGGCTTGAAGCACACCCTCGACGTCGTGGGTCCTCCCGAGGCAGGGCGCTACATGCTGGTCTTCGGCGACGCCACCAACGGCAAGGAGACGTACGGGGGCGGCCGCTTCCTGTGGATCGACGCCCCCGATGTGCGAGGCCGCGTGGTCCTGGACTTCAACCTGGCCTACAATCCGCCCTGTGCCTGGACGCCGTACGCCACGTGCCCCCTGCCGACCAGGGGCGACCGGCTCGACATCGCCGTCGAGGCGGGAGAGAAGGCGCCCAGGCACTGATGGCGCCCGGTGGCGGAGTGAGATCCTCGAACGGTTGACGCCTTCCGGACAGGGCGCAACGATCGGGATCGAAAGGGAGGCGGATGAGATGCTGGCGGATCTGTGGCGGGACGTACGGCTGGCGCTCCGGGGGCTGCGGAGCGCCCCGGTGTTCACCCTGGTGGCGGTCCTGACCCTCGCCGTGGGGATCGGTGCGAACACCGCGGTCTTCAGCGTCCTCCACGCCCTGGTGTTGGCGCCGCTTCCGTATCCGCACCTCGACCGGCTGGTCGCCATCCGCAAGGAGCTGGTGAAGCGCGGCATCCCGTTCTACCTCGCGAATCCGGCCGACCTCATCGACTACCGCGGCGCGAAGGGCTTCCAGGAGGTCGAGGCGGTGCCGGGAGGGACCCTCGACCTCACCAACGGTGCCGAGCCCGAGCGCATCTCCTACGGGCTGGCCACGCCCGGCCTCTTCGCCATGCTGGGCGCGACGCCGGTGCTGGGTCGGGCGTTCACGAAGGCGGAGGGCGTGCCTCCCGCTCCGAGCCAACGGGCGAGCTATTCCGCTCCCGTCGTCCTGAGCTACGAGTTCTGGACCCGCCGGTTCGGCGCCGACCCGAACATCATCGGCCGGACGCTCCACTTCGAGTACAGCGCCCGCGGGCCGACGGTCGTGGGCGTGCTGCCCAAGGGGTTTCGGGTCGTTACGTCCGGCCAGAGCGAGCTCGCGACGGACCATCCCGACGTGTGGTTCGTCTGGCTCATCGATCCCACGAGCCCGCGTCGCACCGGCTACGACCTGTACACCCTCGGGAAGCTGAAGCCGGGCGTCACGATCGCGCAGGCCAACAAGCAGATCGGGGCCATCAGCACTGGCAGCAGGAGCACTTCGCCGAGTAAGCGGCCCGGGGCACGCGGGCGTACGTGGTTCCGCTCCAGGAGGACGCCGGCGCCCGGATGCGCCCCATGCTCTTCGCGCTCCTGGGAGCGGTTGCCTTCGTCCTCCTCATCGCGTGCGTGAACGTGGCCAACCTCCTCCTCGTGCGCGCGGCGGGCCGCACCCGGGAGGTGTCCATCCGGGCGGCGCTTGGTGGGGGGCGGGCGCGCATCGTGCGCCAGCTCCTGGCCGAAGCGGGGGTCCTCGCCGTGGCGGGAGGCGCCGCCGGGCTGGCGTTGGGGTGGGCGGCGCTGCCGGTTCTGAAGCGCATGGTACCCCCCGGGGTGCCGCGCGTGGGCTCCTTCGCCCTCGATCCCACGGTGCTGGGGTTCTCCCTCCTGGCGACGGTGCTGGCGGCCACGGTGTTCGGCCTCTATCCCGCCGTGCGCGCCTCCCGGGCCGATCTCATGGGCGTGCTGCGTGGCCGCGCCACAGGCGCGCGGCACGGGGCCCGCTCGCGGCTCGTCGTCGTGGAGGTGGCGCTCTCCTTCGTGCTGGTGGTGGGTGCGGGCCTCATGGTGCGGAGCTTCGTGGCCATCCGTCATGTGGACCCGGGGTTCCGGCCCGAGGGCGTGCTCACGTTCAGCGCCCTGATTCCGCCGGGGACGGTGAGGACCGCGGCGGAGAGCGCGCGGATGAAGGAGCGCGTTCAGGAGCGCCTGGAGGCGCTCCCCGGGGTCGTCTCCGCCAGCGCCGGCATGGCGGCGCCTCTGGACGGGA
>Ga0316583_10000125_pt1 | contig 17783 bp, 16 predicted proteins | sample J_170502JBrBrA_D_FD_204513 | JGI IMG/M metagenome (GOLD analysis project Ga0316583, IMG submission 204513) | Rhizosphere microbial communities from salt marsh grasses in Alabama, United States - J_170502JBrBrA | ecosystem: Host-associated > Plants > Roots > Rhizosphere | place: USA: Alabama... | reverse complement strand
TATGTATCGTTTTGGCATGGTGTTCAGCGGTTCCGTAATGCAGGAGTGGCTCGTCTACAGTGGAAAATTATAATCGAGACAGCACTGCCGTGTCCTGTCCGGCGCGTTCCGCCCCTTTTACAGCGTGCAGTGCGCGGGTATCATCTTGATCAAGATTCGCACACAGAGGGATATAGGCACATGTCTGCAGATGAAATGAAGAGGCGCGCCGCCGAGGCGGCGCTGGAGTATGTGAAGCCCGGTATGATTGTCGGCGTGGGCACCGGCTCAACGGCCAACTTTTTTATCGATGGCCTGGCCCGGCTCAAGGGCAAGATAGACGGCGCGGTGGCCAGTTCCGACGCCAGCGCCAAGCGCCTCGCCAGCCACGGTATCGCGGTGTTGGATCTCAACACCACCGGCAGTCTGCCCCTGTACGTGGACGGCGCCGACGAGGCAAATGATTATTTACAGTTGGTCAAGGGCGGCGGTGGTGCCCTGACACGGGAGAAAATCGTAGCCGCGGCCAGCGACAAGTTCGTGTGCATCGCCGATGAATCCAAGTTGGTAGATGTGCTGGGGCGATTTCCTCTGCCGGTGGAGGTCATCCCCATGGCGCGTAGTTACGTGGCCCGGCAGCTGACAAAGCGCGGTGGCCGCCCCGTGTGGCGCGAGGGTTATATAACCGATAACGGGAATGTCATTCTCGACGTCCACGATCTGAAAATCGTCGATGCGGCCGCCATGGAGGCCGATTTGAATAACGTCGCCGGCGTGGTGACCAATGGTTTGTTTGCCCTGCGGCCGGCGGATGTCTTGATCCTGGGCACGGCCGACGGCGTGCGTACCGTTACCTGACGTTTGTTGGGCCCGTTTTACGGCCAATTTTGATTGCACGGGACGGAGAAGATGTCGGTATCGCGTGTCCTGATCCTCATCGGTATCCTGCTGGTGGTGTTGGGTCTGTTGTGGCCGCTGATCACCAAGCTGGGTCTGGGCCGCTTGCCGGGGGATATCGCCATCCAGCGGGACGGGTTCCGCTTCTACTTTCCCATCACTACTTCCATCATCATCAGCGTGGTCATCAGCCTGTTGTTGTGGCTGTTTTTTCGCCGCTAGCAGGGTGTTGAAAAACACCCTGCTGAGGCGGCGCAGGGATGCGCCGCTCGAAAACCGAACACGCAAGTGTTTGGTTTTCGGAGTAAGTCGCGGGCGTCTACCGCGGCGTAACGCGTTGAAAAAGGCCACGGAGGGACTTTTTCAACAACCTGTTAGGGGTATACGGCTAACGGTTGCGGGTTCTGTGTTTCGGGTTTCGAGTTGAAGGGTCTGGAGGGTCTTTCGCCACTCCATTGAATTCGGGGGGTGGGCGGCTTCAGCCGTCGAAGCACACTTCGATGAACAGCTTGCCGTAGTCGGTGGTGAAGGGGATGAGTATCTTGGGTCCCTGGGTCTTATGATGTACGGCATGGCCTTTGCCGGAGATCACGGCGGGCAGGGCCATTTCGAACATATAGCCCTTTTCCCCGAGGAGTCGTTTTGCGCCCCCCGAGACCATGTTGGTAATCTCCCCGGCCAGGTCGGTGGCCGTATCATCCATGGAGGTGAGTTCTTCGCCCAGCATGCGCTTGCAGATCTCCAGGAGTACCGGCTCGGTAAAGGTGATCGCCAATGATCCCTTGGCCTTGGGGCTGGTCATGCCGATGACGCCGGTCACGTCGCCGCGGGCGGTGTTATCGTTCTTGATGCAGGGCTTGTCGGCGGTGATGTCCATCATCGCCATGGTGGCGAGAATGTTTTTAATGGACTCCAGAAACGGATTAATAATCTCGACGTTCATATTGTCATTTTTAACCGATAGTCAACATGCCCGGCCATCGCCTGGGTAAACCGATTTGGCATCGGAACCTGGTATCGTCGTGATGCGTCGGGTCTGGCAGACCTAACATGACGCATCCCGAGTAGAGCCGGTTCTTGACACCAACAAGATTGTCGGCTGAAGGATCGGTGACTTGAGCCCGGTGGTGACGTTATCTGGGCGCCCGGCCAGGCTACGGCGAAATGTAATGTCGGCACGGGCCGAACATCGGCCCCGCCACGGGTCCACGGGGGGCCGATGTTCGGCCCGTTACGAATCACCGAATGGGCGCCCAGGTCACCGAGAATTTCTCTGCGGTATCATCATCCAGGCGCCCGTGTACGTAGAGCCCCGCCAAGTCCGCCTCGGAGGCGGCTTGATCTCCGTCCACGCCCTGATGGCGCCACTTGCCATGGACCTCCAGCTGATAGACGGTTGCCATGATGTCATGAAAGCGGATGCCGTGGGCCTGGCCCAAACGCCGGAAGTCGTCCAAGGCCAGAGGGCGCCTGAGCGTGTTGTATTCTTCGGTGACCAGGGCCTCCAGTGCCACGTCCCATTTGGGGATTTCCACCGGCTTGTCTACGGGTTTTTTTTCCATTGGATTTTTCCACCATTATACGTTGCTGACGGGGGACTATTCTTAGTTAACGGCGAGCGGAGTGCAAATCTCAGTCACCCTACAGGCGCTGTTGCTCACTGAACGGCCAAGGCCGCCAGGGCGGTGAGCCAGCCCACGCAAAGCAGTACCGGGCTGGATACCAGGTAGTACTTGGACGGCACCCCTCCCAGGGCGCGCAGCCAGCGGGGGGCCCGTTGCTCGGCCAATCCGGTGTCGTGTACGGAAAAGCGTATATCGCCTGGGTGGCGGGCACTTATTTCGTTTAATTTCAGCTGCCACGCCTGCTGGCTGAGGACGGTGCGTCCGATGGACAGGGTCCATACCCCGCAAAATGCACAACCGCATACGAACAACAGCGCGTTTTTCTCCTCCAGGCCACCGTTGAGCGTGACCACCGCTACAAGCCCGGCATTGACGGCCAGCAGTACCTGCAGCTTGATGGTCTTGATGGGGTTTTCGGCCCGCCACAGGTGCACCAGGGTAGCATAGGCCTCCAGATCGGCATTGGTGTCATTGGCTTCACTCATTATGATGGTCTCGCCGTGGTGGACGTCACGTTAGCAAAGCCGTCCGATGGTGAAAATCACCCTGTTTAGCCGGATTCTACGGGATGACTTGACCGGCCGCGATGAATAAAATGAGCGTCTATTGGATCATGTGAAAAATACCGCCTCCTATGCCAATATCCAGTCCCCCGTCCCCGCGCCGGCTGTGTGTCGCCCCCATGATGGAACGTACCGACCGGCACTTCCGCTTTCTGCTGCGTCTGATCTCCCGGCACGTCTATCTCTACACCGAGATGGTCACATCCCAGGCCCTGCTGCATGGTGATCACGCCGCCCTGCTGCGCTTTCATAACCATGAACACCCCTTGGGTGTGCAGGTCGGCGGGGACGAGCCGCGCACCCTGGCCGCCTGCGCCCGCATGGCCGTGGACGCCGGCTATGATGAGATCAATCTGAACGTCGGCTGTCCCAGTGAGCGGGTGCAGGCGGGGCGTTTCGGTGCGTGCCTGATGCTCGAGCCGGCGCGGGTGGCCGAGTGCGTTGCCGCCATGACCCAGGCGGTACCAGTGCCGGTCACGGTCAAGACGCGTCTCGGGGTCGACAACCGCGACAGCTATGAGTTATTGCGCGATTTTGTCGCGCGAGTCGCCGACGCCGGTTGCCGCAGTTTTATAGTCCATGCACGCAAGGCGTGGCTCAAGGGCCTCAGCCCGCGGGAAAACCGTGAAGTCCCGCCGCTGGACTATGACCGCGTGGCGCGTCTCAAAGACGATTTCCCGCAGCTTGAGATTATTCTCAACGGCGGTATTACCACACTGCCGCAAGCCGCTGGGTTCATACCCGCTGTAGACGGGGTAATGATCGGCCGGGCCGTGTATGACAACCCCTATATGCTGGCCGACGCCGACCGCGACTTTTATGCCGACGACCGTCAGCTGTCGGGCCGCGAAGCGGTGCTGCGCGACATGTTTCCCTACATCGAGGCGGAGCTGTCTGCAGGTGCGCGATTGAACAGCATTACCCGGCATTTGCTCAATCTGTACCACGGGATGCCGGGGGCGCGGGCGTGGCGCCGCGCGCTCAGCGAGAACGCCCATCGCCCGGGTGCCGGCATCGAGGTCCTGGAGCGCGCCCTGTGCCGTATGGATGCGCTGGTTCCGGGTCGGGCGGCGTGAGTAGCTCTCTGTCTCCCTGAGAACGGTTCAGCAGCGATGATGCTTCAGGATACTCTCACCATTAACACCCGTGGGCGCGGGACCAGGGACGTGACCGATGCGGTGGAGCGCATCGTCGCCGCATGCGGTATTCGCGCCGGGACATGTCATGTCTTCGTTCAACATACCAGCGCGTCATTGATGTTGTGCGAGAATGCCGACCCCGCCGTGCGGCAGGACATGGAGCGATTCATGAGCCGCGTGGTGCGCGACGGCGACCCGCTGTTTTCCCACGACGCGGAGGGTCCCGACGATATGCCGGCTCATATCCGCACCTTGTTGACCGGCGCCGAGTTGACGCTGCCCGTGCGTAACGGACGCTGCGCCCTGGGCACGTGGCAGGGTGTTTATCTCTGGGAACACCGTTATCAGGGCAGCGCACGCACCATCATCGTCACCGTGCAGGGCGAGTGAATAACCGATACAGCGGGGGGCGACGGGCGGGTCAGAACAATCCGAAAAGCTTTCTGCCCGGCTTGGGGTGGCTTTCCAGCAGTTGTACCAGGTCATCGCGGCCCATGGCGGCGGCCAGGGAGCGGGCCTGTTCGCTGTTTTCATTGCGGATATCCGGATCGGCCCCGTGATCCAGCAGGATGTTCACCGCCTCACGGTGGCCGGCGGCCACCGCCAGGAGCAGGGCGGTGTTGCCATGGGTATTGCGGCTGTTGACGTCCGCCTTTGCCGAGATCAGCTGTTTGATAACGGTGGTATGACCCTGGTCCGCCGCCAGCATCAGTGGCGTGTTGCCGTTGTCGCTATGGACATTGATGTCCGCGCCGCTGCGGATCAGGGCGTTGACCGCCGCGCTGTTGCCGCACCACGCGGCTCGCGCCAAGGGGGTGATGCCGTCCGTATCGCGGGTCTCCAGGGCCGCGTGATGGCGTAATAACACCGTGACCTGTTGGCCGCCGCCGGCATCCGCCGCATACCACAGTGCGGTGTGTTGGTGGCGGTCCCGGGCGTTCACATCAGCGCCGTGGTTCAAAAGTGCGTCCAATAATCCCGCAGGGGCGCCCATGGCCGCCAGCATCAGCGGCGTGGTACCGTTGGCAGTGGCGGTGTTGGCGTCGGCATGGGCCGCCAACAGGCGTATCGCCACCTCCCAGTGCCTTTGGCCCAGGCTCGCCGTCAGGGCCGTTTCGCCATTGTTGCTGCGGGCGTTCACCTCCGCCCCCGCCGCCAGCAGGGCGGCCATGCTGGCGGCGTGATTATTTTCCGCCGCCCACAACAGCGGTGTCATACCGTTGGCTTGTCGGACATTGACCTTGGCGCCCGCCGCCAGCAATTGTTTGACGATACCTGTGTGTCCCTGCCATGCGGCCCGGCTCAGAGCGGTATGACCGTCCACATCCACAGCGTTGACGTCGGCACCGGCGGACAGCAGCGCCGCGACCGCCTCGTCCTGGTCGCGCCAGGCGGCCACCATCAACGCCGTCCATCCATGGTAGGCGGCGATGGTATTGCCCGCGCCTGCGGCGGCCATGGCGGCGATGGCCTTCAGGGGTATCGATTTCTTCGTGGGGTGATCTTTTTCGGGGATCACGGCGCCGGCGGCCTTCAGTGCGGCGATGATGTCGGGACGGTTGCGGACCACGGCGAAGTTCATCGCAGTCCAGCCCTTGTTGTTCTTTGCGGCCACGGCGGCGCCCCTGGTCAGGAGGGCCTTGACCAGCGTTTCATTGTTCAACATGACGGCGAGCTCCAAGGGCGTATTCCCATTGACGTCCCGTACGTTAATGTCCGCACCCCCGCTCAACAACGCCTTGACCGCTTCCACGTGTCCCGCGTTGGTCGCTATGAGCAGGGCGTCATCACCGTAGTGATCTTTGGTGCGGTGGTCGGCGCCGCCGCCCAGCAACAGCTTGATCGTCCCGCTATCACCCTGGCGGGCGGCCTCCATTAATACCGTCTTACCGTATTTATCCACGGCGTTGATTCGGGGGTGACGTGCCAGGATGGCGCGTAGCGAATCGATATCACTCTTGCTCACGGCCCAGCGCAATTGATCTTCAAGGGGCGGGGGATGGCCACCGTCGGCGGGTGGCGCGTTCAGTGCCCGCGCGCCGGGCTGCATACGCTTCACCTTGGCCTGCGCCATGGGGTGACCGGCGGCCGCGGCCCGGCGGTACCAGGACAGGGCCTGGGTCTTGCTTAATTCGGTGCCCCAACCGTTTTCATACATGACTCCGAGGTTGTACTCGGCCTTGACGAAGCCCTGTTGTGCGGCCTTTTGCAGCCAAATAAAGGCCTTGCTGTGATCCTTGGGTACGCCCTGTCCGGCGCGGTACAGGGCCGCGAGTTGGTATTGGGCCTCGGCGTTGCCCCGATTCGCCAGGGGCTGCAGCAGGCGGACGACTTTGTCATAGTCCCTGACGCGAATCGCGGCCGCGACGGCGTCCATGTCATCGGCGTTGCCGGGCACGGGCATGCATATCAGGATTAACAATAGTGCCGCCGCCAGCGGCGCGGTGATGGAGTTCGGTAGGCTGCAATGGGTGTGCATGGCGAATCACTCGGTGCCGAATTTTGTCTGCACTTCGATGCCGATGGATTTTAAGAACGGCGTCGGCAGTATGCCGCCGGCGCACACGATAATTGCGTCGTTGGGCAGTTCCATGACAGCGTCTTTCTGGGACAGCACGACGGCCTTTTCGCCGACCTGTCTTACCTCGGACTTCATCAGTACCTGCAGGCGACCGGCGGTCTGTGCCTCCTGGACCTTGATGCGGTTTTTCTCCTTGGCGCGGTTAAACGCCTCAGCGCGGTAGGACAACGTAACGCAAGCACCTGGTTGCGCGGCAATGCTGGTGGCGGCTTCAAGGGCGCTATCGCCGCCACCCACCACCAGGACGTGTTGGTTTTGATACTGGGCCGGGTCGATGAGGCGATACACCACCTTGGATAAATTCTCGCCGGGCACGCCCAGGGTGCGTGGGGTGCCGCGGCGCCCGATGGCGAGCAATACCGCGCGGGTCTCATAACGGCCGCCTGAGGACGTGACCTCGAATCCATCGGCGGTTCTGGTGATGCCTTCCACCCGTTCGTGGTAGTTGATGCGCAGGCCGGTCTGCCGCTCCACGCCCTGCCACAAATTCAGCAGCGCCTCTTTGGTGGTCTCCGTCATCTTGACCTTGCCCACCAGAGGCAGATGGACCGGGGTGGTCATGACCACCTTGCCGCGCGGGTAATGGGCGACGGTCCCACCCAGGGACTCCTGCTCCAGGGTGACGAAGCGCATCTTGTGCTGCATCGCCGCCAGGGAGGCGGCGATGCCCGCCGGACCGGCACCGACGATCACCACGTCCAATCCATTCCCCCGGTTGGTGACGATCTTGGCGCGGATCGACTCCATGGCCTGGCGGCCTTGCTCGACGGCGTTGCGGATTAGGCCCATGCCCCCCAGTTCGCCTGCGATAAAGATGCCCGGTACGTTGGTCTCGAAATTGGGTTTCACCACGGGGATGTCCACGCCGCGTTTTTCACTGCCGAACACCAGAGTAATGGCGTCCACCGGGCAGGCAGCCTTGCACGCCCCGTGGCCGATGCAGTGACTGGGATTGATCAGGGCCGCCTTGGCGCCGATCACGCCCAGGACCCGGTCTTCCGGGCAGGCGTTGGCGCAGGCACCGCAACCGATGCAGCGCTGCTCGTCGATGATGGGGTGCAGTGAAGCCGGCTCCGTGAGCCCTGACGTCAGTGCCGCCTCCTGAATGGCGCGATTCTCCCGCTGTCTCCTGGTCCAAGTGTGAATGTAAGTGAACCAGATCAGCAACAGGATGCCGACGTATACGGCGGTCTGCAGGTCAGCGATGGTCATCATGGCAGGTGACCACTATGGCGCCTGGTACTTGCCGGCAACGTGAACCCCATCTAATAACCCCCGTCTTGGATCCGCTTTAATAGCGCCGGGCACGACACCGGGTATTCCCCGGACCTCCATGTTGTTACCAGTGCCGCAGCGACTCATGAAAGCGGCCGATGCGCCGTTATTTATACAGGATTTTATCAGAATTGGGAAATATTTCCCATTTTTAAAAAAATAAACCTATAATGTGGTCCCTGGATGGAGGAACAAGAGCAATGACGAGCCCAGCCCAAGCAATCGATACACGCCCACCCGTGGTCTCCCGCGTCGAGGCACGCCCCCGGCCGTCGTGGTCCCTGGACAGCGTCACGGCGCTGCGTATGCAGGGGTTGCGCGTACCCCTGCGCCGGCACTTGGGGGCGTTTGTGTTTTTTGGTGCGGTCATCCTGGTGTTATTGGCCGGATGGGAGAACCGGGATTACCACTACCTGACCGCCAAGAACGGCCTGGGTTACGGGCTGGGGATCACCGGCGGGGTCATGATGCTGGTCCTGCTGCTGTACCCGGCCCGCAAGCGGCTGCGTTTCATGCGGCGCCTGGGCCCGGTGAAGTATTGGTTCAAGACCCACATGATGCTGGGTGTGTTGGGGCCTTCTTGCATCCTGTACCACGCCAATTTTCAGCTCGGTTCGCTCAACAGCAATATCGCCCTGGCCTGCATGCTCATGGTGGCGTCCAGCGGTCTCATCGGGCGTTACATCTATTCCAAGATCCATTATGGATTGTACGGCGGCAAGGCAACCCTTGAGCAGTTGCGCAGTGACAAAGAGCACGCGGGCGGTTATCTGGAGGCGCTGTTTGCGTTGTCACCGGGTGTGGGTCAACGCCTGCAGGCTTATGAAAAGGCGGTATTAAGCAAATCATCTGGAATACTCGGCAGCGCGCTGCGGCGGGTGTTGCTGAGTGTGCGCGGTCGTTGGGCGTACTTCGTGTTACTGCGCAAGCTGCGCGCGGCCCTCAAGCTGGAACAGCGGCATAAGCGGATGACAGCGGCGGAGGTGCGGGAGCACAGCCGTCGTGCGCGGGTCTATTTGACCGCCTACATCGCCGCCATCGAGAGAATCACCGTGTTCGGCTTTTACGAGAAGGTCTTTTCCATGTGGCATGTGCTGCATATGCCCTTGTTCCTGATGATGCTGGTCTCGGGCGTTGTTCACGTCATCGCGGTGCATATGTACTGACGCGGACGCCATTCCTTATGTCAAAAGGCTCGTTTGCCCGGCTGATGCTGGGCCTGGGGATGATGGTGTTGAACATAACCGCGGCGCATAGCACAAGCCTGGAGACCCTGATGATGCCCGGCAAGCTTGTCCAAGGCCATGCGAAGTTCGAGGGCGAGTGCATCAAGTGTCATGAGCGTTTCAGCAAACGCGGCCAGAGCAGGTTGTGCCTGGACTGCCACAAGAAGGTGGCGGTGGATGTGAATGCGCACAGGGGATACCACGGGCGCATCCGCGATATCAACACGACGGAATGCAAGCTGTGCCATACCGAACATAAGGGCCGCAGTGCCGATATCATTATGCTGGATAAGGAGACATTTGATCACGGCGCCACGGATTTTCCCCTCAAGGGCGCCCACGTGAACGTCAGGTGCTCATCCTGTCACAAGCCGGCGGTCAAGTACCGAGAGGCGCCCTCGGGTTGTATTGACTGCCACAAGAAGGACGACCCCCATAAAGGCCGTCTCGGGACGGGCTGTGCCAAGTGCCATGCCGTCCGGGCGTGGAAGAGGGTCGAGTTCGATCACGAAAAGACGGATTTTCCCCTGAAGGGCAAGCACCGCGAGGCGACGTGCAGCAGCTGCCACCCCAATGAGCGCTATAAGGAGGTGCCCAAGACCTGTGTCGCGTGCCACAAGATCAACGATGCCCACGGCGGGCGCTACGGAGCCAAGTGCCATACCTGCCATAGCGCCAGGGATTGGAAGCGCGTCACCTTCGATCACGATCGCGACACCAAATATAAACTTGAGGGCCGCCACCGTAAGGTCGCCTGCGACAGTTGTCACAAGGGCAGGCTGTATGAAGAAAAGTTGGGGCGTGCCTGTTACGACTGCCACAAGAACGATGACTATCACAAGGGCCGCTACGGCAAAAAGTGCCAGTCGTGCCACTCCCCCGAGAAATGGACCAAGGGCGAGTTCGACCACGACCGCAAGACGGATTTTCCCCTGCGCGGGCGCCATGCCAAGGTGGATTGCCAGGCCTGTCATCGCGGAGACGTCTTCAAGGAGAAGCTCAAGACCGACTGCTTTTCCTGTCATCGTCAGGACGACCCCCACCACGGCCAGGAGGGCAAGCTATGCGAGCGCTGCCACAACGAGCGGGGCTGGGGGCGCAAGGTGGTGTTTGATCACGATCTGACGCGCTTTCCCCTCATCGGCATGCACGCCACGGTGCCGTGTGAAGAGTGCCATCTGTCCGCCGCTTTCAAAGAGGCCTCGTTGGACTGCGTCTCCTGTCACAGGGCCGACGACAAGCACAAGAAGCGCCTCGGTCCGTCGTGCGGGCAATGCCACAACCCCAACGGCTGGGAACGCTGGCGCTTCGATCACGATACGCAAACCGACTACAAGCTCGACGGCAAACACAAAGGCCTGGATTGCATAGCGTGTCACAGGGCAGCGGTCGAGACGCGCATACGCCTGTCACAGGCGTGTGTGACCTGTCATCAGCGTGACGATATTCACGTCGGCCGCTTCGGGCCGCACTGTGACCGTTGTCACGTGACCGAGTCGTTCAAGAAAGTAGCATTGCTCCACTGACTTTGAGGGGGCGATTCGGAGTCAGTTATGCAAGGAAAACGAAAACATCTTTGCGGTCGGGTAACCCGGTGTATGCGTCGCAGTGACGGCCCGGGTGATGGGAGTGGGTCAGGCGCCGTATCGCGTCCGTGGGGCGCGCTGCGGTACATCGCCTTGATCCTGGCATTGGGGATGAGCATGAATATGAGCGGTTACGCGGCGTTGTCTCTCGACGAGGGCTTTGATCACTTCACCACCGGCTTTCCGCTGACCGGCGCCCATGCGCGTGTCGACTGCGAGGGTTGTCACGTGGGCGGTGTGTTCCGCAACGCACCGGCGCAGTGCGACGGGTGCCATACCCGCGGCGGGCGTGTCGCTGCCTCTTCCAAGCCGGCGGGGCACATCCCGTCCACCAACAGCTGCGACGATTGTCACGTCACATCCACGTGGCGCATGGTCAGGCGCGTGGATCATATCGCCGTCATCGGGACCTGCGCGCGGTGCCATGACGGGCAAACCGCGCCGGGCAAACCGCCGGGGCACATGCAGAGCGATAACAACTGCGAACAGTGTCATACCACCGCGGCGTGGGCCCGGATTCAGTTTGACCACAGCGGCGTGGTGCCGGGTACGTGCATCACCTGCCACAACGGGGTGAAGGCCACCGGAAAGTCGCCGCGCCATATCCTGAGCAGCGATACCTGTGACGACTGCCACAACACCGTGCGTTGGTCGCCGGTGCGCGTCAATCACGCGGCGGTGGTGGGGACCTGCTTCAGCTGCCACAACGGCCAGATCGCCAGCGGCAAGCCGGCCGACCACCCCTCCAGCAGCAACAACTGCGACGAGTGTCATACCACCAGTACATGGGCGGGCGCCGGTTTCGATCACGCCGGCGTGGCACCGGGCACCTGCATCAATTGCCACAACGGTACCCGTGCCGCCGGCAAGGGTCCGTCTCACATCTCCAGCACCGATACCTGCGATGCGTGCCACACCACCCAGCGGTGGCGGCCGTTGGGGCGCGTCGATCACGCCGCGGTGATCGGCAGTTGTTACAGCTGCCACAATGGTCAGATCGCCCGCGGCAAGCCGGGCGACCACCCGCGCACCGGCAATAACTGTGAAGAATGCCATAACACCAACAGTTGGGACGCAGAAAGAGGGCGTGATTAATGACAACGCATAATTGCTCGCTCATGCCGACGGGATCGTGCAATAACCGCTTGTGGCGGTGTTGCATGGCGTTGATGGGAATTTTTGTGTTGCTGGTGATTGCCGCGGGTCACGCCGCCCACGGCGCGCCGTCGGTGACCACGCGTTTCGACCACTTCAGCACCGGTTTTCCGCTGACCGGCGCCCATGCCCGGGTGGACTGCGAGGGCTGTCACGCGGGCGGAGTGTTCAAGAATACACCCACGCAGTGTTCGGCGTGCCATGCCCGTGGCGGACGCGTGGTAGCATCGGCAAAGCCTGTGGGGCACATCCCCTCCACGGATACCTGCGACGATTGCCATACCACCACCGGCTGGCGGCCGGTGACGCGGGTGGATCACACCGCGGTCATCGGTATCTGCGCCCGATGCCACAACGGCCGCATCGCCCCCGGTAAACCGGCCAATCACATCCAGAGCGCCGATACCTGCAGCGATTGTCATACCACGACCACGTGGGCAGGTGCGCGCTACGATCACAGTTATGTGGCGCCGGGGACCTGCGCCACCTGCCACAATGGCAGCAAGGCCACCGGCAAGCCGGCGACCCATGTCCAGACCACCAACACCTGCGACGCGTGCCACAGCACCCAGCGCTGGAGCCCGGCAGTGCGGGTGGATCACCTGGAGGTGCTGGGGACCTGCTTCAGCTGTCACAACGGTACCACCGCCACGGGCAAGCCCGCCGACCACATCGCCAGCGCCAACACCTGCGATGACTGCCACACCACCAACGCGTGGCAGGGCGCCGGCTTTGATCACAGCTCTGTGGCGCCGGGGACCTGCGCCACCTGCCACAATGGCAGCAAGGCCACCGGCAAGCCGGCGACGCACATCCAGACCACCAACACCTGCGACGCGTGCCACAGCACCCAGCGCTGGAGCCCGGCAGTGCGGGTGGATCACCTGGAGGTGCTGGGGACCTGCTTCAGCTGTCACAACGGCACCACCGCCACGGGCAAGCCCGCCGACCACATCGCCAGCGCCAACACCTGCGACGACTGCCACACCACCAACGCGTGGCAGGGTGCCGGGTTCGATCACAGCTCTGTGGCGCCGGGGACCTGCGCCACCTGCCACAACGGCAGTAAGGCCACGGGCAAGCCGGCGACGCACATCCAGACCACCAACGCCTGCGACGCCTGCCACAGCACCCAGCGCTGGAACCCGGCGCTGAAGGTGGATCACCTGGAGGTGCTGGGGACCTGCTTCAGCTGTCACAACGGCACCACCGCCACGGGCAAGCCCGCCGACCACATCGCCAGCGCCAATACCTGTGATGATTGCCACACTACAAATTCCTGGCAAGGTGCCGTGTTCGATCACAGTGCCGTCGCGCCGGGCACCTGCGCCACCTGCCACAACGGCAGCAAGGCCACCGGCAAACCGGCGACCCATATCCAGACCACCAACACCTGCGATGCGTGCCACAGCACCCTGCGCTGGAGCCCGGCGGTGAAGGTGGATCACAACGAGGTACTGGGGACGTGCTTCAGCTGCCACAACGGCGCCACCGCCACGGGCAAGCCCGCCGACCACATCGCCAGTGCCAATACCTGCGAGGACTGCCATACCACATCCACCTGGGCCAATGCCTCGTTCAACCACGCTAACGTGGCGACCGGTACCTGTATCAACTGCCACAACGGGACCACGGCCACCGGTAAATCCGCATCGCACATGCCCACCAGCAATACCTGCGACGCGTGCCACAGCACCCAGCGCTGGAGTCCAGCAGTGACGGTGGACCATACCCAGGTCATCGGTAGCTGCTCCAGCTGTCACAACGGCACCATCGCCCGGGGCAAGCCGCGGGATCACCCCAGCACCACCGAGGACTGCGGTGCGTGTCACAGCACACGGTCGTGGAACAGATAGATGAGCCTGAGACGCTTAAAACACGGAAAAAGGAAGGCCATGAAGTTAATCGAACATAAATTCAGTATCCGCACGGGCGTGATGCTCTATCTGCTGTTGACGGCATCGCTGAGTGCGGCGGAGCCGGCCAGGAACCGCTTTCTGGATCAGGTACACGTCACTGACCAAGGGGCATGCAGCGTCTTTCAGGTGGGGTTTACCCTTCCCATTCGTTACGTGAGGCATTTTCCGCCAGATAAGGGGGATGAGCTGCGCATCAAGCTGGATCCCATCGCCGTGAGCCCGGTAGATCAGCCGGCACTGGGTATGCGTGAGTCCCTGCGACCCGTGCCCAACGGCCACGTGCCCCTGCTTGAGGTGATATTCGAGGGGGATATGGAAGGCGGGCCGTTCCTGACCCTGGATTTCAGTCGCGCGGTGAACTTTGCGGTGCGTCAGGGTACGGATTTTCGCAGTGTGATCGTTGCGGTGTCCACCCACGACGGCGCGCCTCCGGCACAGTGCCTGCAAACAGACGCCCCCGCCCAGTGACATGACAGGGAAACGGACGTTATCAACCACCCCGGCGGGTGGGGTACGCAACGGCCTGGGGGACAGGGCGGTGCTGTTGCTGATAGCCCTGTGGTGGACATTGGGCAGCGCGCTGGTCGCCGGTGACGCCGTCGCCGATGAAGTCAAGACCAGGCGGACGGCATTGTCGTCGGGGCTGTATGCCATCAATCTGGAATCCGCGTTGATCCCGTTTTCAAAAAGCGGGCTGCCCGCCGCCGCGGCACTGCGCCGCTATCGCCTGTATACCACTCAGATCAAGAGCAAGGGCAGGCTGTGGTATCGCCTGCGGCTGGGATTCTTTCCCAACCGCGAGGCGGCGGGCGATGTCAGGGAGGCCTTGTTGAAGGATTATCCGCGCTCGTGGATCACCAGGGTCAGTCCCGCGGAGCGTGATGCTTCCGCTAAAACGGCCCTGCTCGGCAGATCCTCGGCACCAGCTCTCACCCCGGCAGCGGCGGTGAGCAATGCCGCAACGGCCGTGCCTTCCAACCAGCGGCTGGACAAGCTGATGGAGGCCGCGCGCCAGGCCATGGCCAGGGGAGACTACGCCTATGCCATAAAGGTGTACACGGATGTGGTGGAGTTTCCCGACTATCCCCGCGCCCGGGACGCCCAGGAGTATCTCGGCCTGGCGCGGGAACGCAACGGTCAGTTGGCCCATGCCAAGGCCGAATACGAAAAATACCTCAAACTCTATCCCAAGGGCGAGGGCGCCGATCGGGTGCGCCAGCGGCTCGACGGTCTGGTGACGGCCCGTTCGGTTCCGCCGCAGAAGCTGCGCCAGGTCACGGCCCGCGGGGACCGGTCGGACTGGGACGTGTTCGGCAGTTTCTCCCAGTATTACCGTCGTGACGTCAGCGGCACCGACTCCACCGGTCAGTTGGTCAATCTGTCTCTGCTGGCCTCGGACATTGATGTCATGGGCCGGCGGCGCACCCAGAACTATGAGCTGCGTACCCGTTTTACCGGCGGCTACGATGCCGACTTTCTGAGCGGCGGCCATGACCAGACGCGCATCACTTCCCTGTACGTGGAAGGCAATGACCGGCGGCGTATCTTCTCGGGGCGGTTCGGCCGTCAATCCCAGAGCAGCGGCGGCGTGCTGGGCCGCTTCGACGGCGCGCAGCTGGGTTATCAGGTCACGCCCATTGCCCGGGTCAATGTCGTCACCGGTTTTCCGGTGGAGATCAACAGCCTGGATCAGATCTCCACCGATAAGAAATTATATGGCACCAGTGTCGACGTGGGCACCTTCGCCAACGGCGTGGATGTGAATACCTTTTTCATCAATCAGACCGTGGCCGGGTTGACCGACCGCCAGGCCGTGGGCAGTGAGTTGCGTTACTCCCAAGCGAACCGTTCCCTGTTCGCGTTGCTGGATTACGATATTTACTTCAATGCGCTGAACACATTTTTTGTCTTTGGTAATTGGATTTTCCCTGACAAGACCAGCATCAACGTCACCCTGGATTTTCGCAAGAGCCCCATTCTCACCACCAGCAACGCCCTGCAGGGCCAGACGGTGGGCAGCGTGAGCGGGCTGTTGGAGTTGTACACCAAGGACGAGGTCAAGCAGCTGGCCAAGGACCGCACCGCCGACAGCCGTACCTATACCGTGGGGGTGACCCGGCCCATCAACCGCATGCTGCAGGTGAGCGGCGACATCACCATGACCAGTCTGTCGGGCACGCCGGCCTCCGGCGGCGTGCTGGCCATCGACGGCACCGGCAATGATCTGTTCTATTCCCTGCAGTTGATCGGCCTCAGCCTGATCAAACAGGGGGACCTGGCGATTCTCGGCGTGCGTTATTCCGATACCAGCGCCGCCAGGACCACCACCTTCAGCTTGAATACCCGCTATCCCGTGAACGACGCATGGCACGTGAATCCCCGCCTTCGCGTGGATTGGCGTACCTTCACCCGGGACAACAGCAAGCAGTGGACGGTGGAGCCGTCCATACGGCTCAATTACCGTTTCCGCAGGCATTACCAGTTTGAGGTGGAAGGCGGAACCGATTGGTCGGCACGGGACCTGACCAGCGGTACGGAGAATTCATCCGGATATTACGTCAGTCTGGGGTATCGGGCCGACTTCTGATCGCAATCACGACGCGGCTGTCCTGCGCCCCATACCCGCCGTCACCAGGTTCGCAGTTATTGTTCCTGTGACGGCGTGTTCATGTTTTGCCGGCGCCGGCGGTACTCGCGCATCTCCTGGCGCAGCGGTTCGGTGCGGCCCATCTCCCGGCCGATGTAGTAGGCCAGTACAATCAGGCCCATGCCCAACAAGATTCTGGTGATCATTGTCTAAACCCGGTGATGTAGAAGCAGGATAGCGAATAATTATTTCATTATAGCGACCCGCGCCAGCGGTTGCTTGAGCAGAGGCCGCTGGGCCAAAAATTCATGAATATATTCAATTAGTTACGTCGTAGCGAATAGTGCGCGCCGGTGTGCTGTCACGACGCCGGCGGCTCGGTCAGGCGGCCGCTGAGCCAATAATCCACGCGCCCCGTGTGGTCCTTTATATAGGTGCTGACCGCCCGTTCCACCCCATTGTCGCGGGCCTCCAACATGGCCTGTTCCAGTTCCGGCATGGGAATGTACATGCGGGTCAGGAACCCGGTGACCCGGGGGTCGAAGTGGTTGTAAAACCCGCGCCGCGCCACGGCGTGAATCTGTTCCCGGCCGCCCAACAGGTGTTTGGGGTCCTTGAGGTAACGCAGGTGCCACTTCTGAAAGATCCAGTGCGGGCTCCACGCCGTGGCCACCACCCAGCGGTGCCGGCGGATGGCGCGCTTGAGGGCCGCGGTCATGCCCGCCCCGCTGGACGCCACCAAATCGTAGCCGGTCAGGCCATAGCCATCGATGGCCTTTTGCGAGGCCTGCATCAACCCGGAACCGGGGTCGATGCCGTAGATGCGGCTGTTCAGCCGTTTCATAACCGCGGTCTTTTTCAGGTCGATGAGACTGTCCAGTGTCTTCGCGGGTACGTAGTCGGGCACCACCCATCCCAGACGCGCGTTGAGGTACAGTGGGCCCAGGTCCATGACCTTGTCGGAGACCTTTTTCCAATAGTTGCGGTGGGTGGTGGGCAGCCACGCCATGAGCATTACATCCAGGTCACCGTTGGCCACGCCTTGATACTGTATGCCGATGTCGGACATCACCAGGTCCACGTGATAGCCGAGGCGGTTGTGCAGCAGGCGTCGCGCCAGCTTTGTGACGAATTCCGCGTCGGCCCAGGCCGTCCAGCCGATGCGGATGGTCTTGTCGGTCGCGGCGGCGGGCGTCGACGCGGGCTGCGTCCGCGCCGTGACGGCGGTGCCGTTTATCGGCCCCGCGGGCT
>Ga0316583_10000124_pt1 | contig 17814 bp, 10 predicted proteins | sample J_170502JBrBrA_D_FD_204513 | JGI IMG/M metagenome (GOLD analysis project Ga0316583, IMG submission 204513) | Rhizosphere microbial communities from salt marsh grasses in Alabama, United States - J_170502JBrBrA | ecosystem: Host-associated > Plants > Roots > Rhizosphere | place: USA: Alabama... | reverse complement strand
CTCCAAGAGGAGAATCTCTCATCAACTCACTAACTTATCTACCATCACGAGACAGTAATCCATGCACAATCAAATGTTGAATGCTCGGGACAAGGGAGACTCAACATAGATGGACGGGCGGGCAGGGGAGGTTGTGAGAATCTTCTTCGCGGGAAAGCTCTCTTCTCGCTTTCTTTCACGCTTTCAGTCACGCAGGAGCGGGTGGCAGCCCTCGGACTTCGTAGAAAGATTGTTTAAGCAAATGTCGGTAAAAAGCGCACAGGTTGGGTTCCCGGAGGTTAACCTAACCCCCTCGGTGACTCCGGGGGAGGGATCAGACTTTCCTATGCAGTATTCTATCGACATCTTGGGAAAAGGAAGAAGCCCGCTTCAATATCAACTGGTGGAATCCTCCCTTCCAGTCAATGAATCAAAACATCTCTGGCATATCTTCTTCGTTTCCTTCCTTCGGGTTCACTTCCCAATGGGATACGTCGGGATTACCCTCCCTGAGGATTGCTCAATAGGGTCACTAGTGGCTCAATAGTCAGCGCTTTTCCAGCCCGGCATTCCTTACTTAATTAAGGATTGCGGGGGTGACCATTAGAATAGAGGATAATAGACCCAGCAAATAATAGAGTTGACGAGCCTAATGCGTTAATCCTAGGGCTTGGCTTATTCCCATCCGTTTGTTGAATACCCCTAAACGTCACTAAATAGAACTCGTGATCGGACTTTCCTTATGTAGAAGAAGAATAATAAGAAGCAGGATTTGTATTTCCTTGCTGCTGCTGCTGCACCATGTTCAGTTCTGCTCTCAGGGCTGCAGCATCCTCTTCTGCCTGATTATCACGTTATTAATTTCATCAAAAAAAAGGATTCGAAAAAGATATCATACCAGTTTTGATTTGAAACATAAATATACGGCATGTGCAAGCCAACATACTCTATATTGCTCCTCTTCTGCATCCTTGAATCGCTTCTTATTATTACCCTGACCCTCTTGAGCCAAAGCATCCTTTCCTCCTGCTTATCAGAATTTCAAACGATCAGATGAGATCAGTACATTTGTCAGAGAGGTCTTAATCATAATTACACAGTGGCCAAAAGAATCAAAACTCAGCTCATACTTTCGCAACAACAGCTGCATCTTTTTCAATTGAGATGTTATTCATAGAACATGTTCAATCGGGAATTTCCCAGATCTAGTACATATGGGATGAAATTCCTTTCAATATCGTTTATTTGGGGGGCAAGACCTAGTCCTATATAGAGGTTCTGAGAACAGAGCTCTCTCTGCGGCTTTCAGCACTTTCTTTCCGGGAGCAGATTGGTTTTGTTCACACGCATCCTTTTTCAGAAACCATTCTCTTTTTTAGGGAGGTGGATCGCTTCCTAGCAACTCTACTATACTTCATGACCGAAGCAAAAACCAATTCTCTTCCCTTCTAAAGCACTAACCAATTCAATACTTCCGTCAACTTCCTATTTCCAACTTCAGAGAGTTAGACTAGGCTCTTCTTTCTTGCTTGCAACATCTGCTTAGAACCCCTTACGACAATGCGGGATAAAGGCTCAGACCACTTATTTCGCATCAACATAAAAAGGGCTGGCATTCACAAGTCCTTATCTCAAAACCACAGAAAGTTCAGTTCACCATCAGTCACTTTGATCTATCTCCTTTCCAGAGGGCTAGGCACCCCCAACGTCGTGGGTAACCGTAACCCTCAGTAGTCTAGTCTGATTCTATTCTAGTGGTAGTAAGGACGGAATCTTTCAGCCCCTACGCCTATACTTCTTCTATGCAAAGACCCAACGTAGCTTCTTCAACTATCACTAGTCTATCTAACAGCATCGGTTGTTTGAACTCCCCAAGAGGAGAATCGATGGAAGGCTGGTATAGCAAGTGAAGTGAGTCGAGGGATTGCTCTGACTCGGGTCAGTCCTTTCCATCGGAACAAGTTCTTTCTATCTGATATTCCGGGTTTATGGAGCGGAAGAAAGGGTGGGGATGTGTTGCTACCACCACCAAGAAAGCATACGTCTCGCCGCATGTTTTCTTTGATGATGCTTTTTCTACTTCTTGAGGTTCTTTAGTGATGATGCTAGAAGAGCTGTTCTGGAAGGAGGATCGGGAACCCGCGTAACTGAAAGGTGATCTTCTATCTGCCCATCCGAGTCATTCCGTACTCCAAAAAGAAGAACCAAGGAGAAATCAGTCCCTAATTACCGAACTTTCCGGCGCATCCATATTCAGTTAGCCCCTTCCCTCCGGAGAAATAGCCCGAGCGAGCGCCCCCCATTGATGTGATGGAGACCGAGAACTCGGGGATGGTGATACAAGCCGCAATGCACTCAAAACGAAATCACTTATCTGAATCTCGTAGGAAGTTAGAAAGTGAAGTCAGTCCATCGAGTAATGAATGCCCTTCCACCGTACCTACATCCACATACCTGCTTTCGAAAAAGAAAGAAGCAATCAACTTCCTTCATGAAAGGATTCCCAAATTAGGTCAACACATTAGGAGTGTCTGGGCTGCTCGAACCATTATACGCTTTTTTCTCTAGAAAAACCTCTCAGTCAGGTCCCTCCCTTTCTCGCTTAGACAGATAATGCCTTTATCCCACAACTAGGACACCTGAAAGGAACTACTACCTTTATGGCTCTTGGGCTCGCTGGACTCCTATGGTTCAGTTTCACCTCTAGCATAAGCTTGGCCCTGTCTTGAAGGAAAGGAGGGATGTGCTTTCTTTTCTTTCATTCATCTTCCAGGGCTAGGCTATCGACACGGCAATAGGGATTTTGCTAGCTTGGTGAGTAAGAAAGACGGATCACTTCGCCCCCCGAAAAAGGAAGCATTAGTAGCTGACCCCAATCAGTCTTTCTACCGAACGTCGACTATCTCGGAGTACGACTCAAGCGAATGAGGACTTTCAATCAAGACCACTGACTGACTCCCACAGCCTCGTATGCTCTCACCATTCTACCTTGATCTCAGAAAGGCTCTTTCTCGAGGATCAGGTACTCGGATTAAGGCTCACTGGAAAATCAATCGACAAGTTTTTTGTTCATTCTCCAGAGGAGAGAGAGGCAGTAGGGGTGTGCGGGTCTTTTCTTCCTTCCATAGTCTCTTGTGGGCTGGGTGAAAGCATTCTACCGATTTGCCTGGGAGGGAAGGAACTTCTGATTCGGCATATTCACTCGCGAGGCAGACGGGGATGAAGAGTCACACGGTCATATACCTTTCTTCTTTCTCTTCCTCGCACGGCTTTGCTTGGTTGAACTGCTAATGGTTCTCTCCTAGAGCTCTCGACTACTTCAGCTAGCACTTTTCCTTCTGAACAGCAGTCCTGACTCGCTAGCTTGAGTGAAACTCACTACGTCGGTGGGGGAAAAGGTGATGCTCGGCTCGGCTCCGCTTACAGGGGCTGCTCCTAGGTATAGATATGCTATAGGATGGATCTGCTGCCGGAGCCTGTCCCTGCTTGCTTTGGTAGGACCAAATCACTAGCTAGTAGATGCGCCGACCTACGTTGATCACGGGGCCAAGTTATACATGGTTGACGGAATGATGGGATCAGTAATCAGTAGCGCTAGTAGCAGTGGAAGAGTCGGTTGCTGTGATGGCAAGGCGCTAGTGTCTTGGTCCTCTTCCTCGTAACTCAGTGACTTGACTTGGGAGGTTTGACCTGTCTGCCCTGCATCAGGACGCAACCCAACCCGTCAAGGGAGGGCTTTCGACTTCCACCGGTTCGGAAGGATATTCTAAGCCGCGGGGACAACACTGAGCTTTCCAACCGGAAGGAAGAGAGGTCCCAAACGGAAGGATGCCTCTTCCGGAAGGAATCGATTTGACTCAATCTACGTGATCTAGAAGAAAGGACGTATTGGAAGGATGCCTCTTCTCAAAAGGAACAGAGGATTGTTAGTTATAAGGGGACCGTCAGGAAGAGACTTGATGAAAGGGACCCATGCACCCCGTCTTTGGTAGCTGCGCAAAGGGAAGGAAGTAGTGTTAGGCAGTGCGAAGTAACAGAGCTTCCTTAGCACCCAGTGATCAGTAACAGAGCTGGTCTTTAGACAGGGGAAAGGCTCATTCAAAGCTAAGCAAGTACTGTGCTTTAGGCAGGGATGAGCTGGTCGCAGGGGGCATTCAAAGGAAAGCATTCAATTAAGTAGCGAGAGCAGTTACTGATTCATCAGAGAGGGGTCATTCAAAGCTAAGTACTGGTATAGAGCTAGCAAGAGAAGGGAAAGCCAAGCTAAGCAAGTACTGGTCACTAGGAAAGGAGATGTGTCATAGTTGGAATAGGGATAAGTGCCTTAATTAATCACTATGCTGCTCACTGGAGAGGGGGAAGTGTCGCAAGAACTAGAGGAATGAAATAGCTTTCTCACCTCCAAATTGACCAATTGGAAAGAAGCTCTTTGAAAATGAGATTTGTCACAGAAATCCAGGTGCTAGGGGCTGACGCAAACGTCGTTCAATGACATCCGAGTTAGCAAAGCTGTATGAGGTTGATGATAAGGGAACAGCCTGAACTTCTTATCCCAGGAGCAACAATTGATGCTTCTTGGGGTTAGATCAATTTCCTTATTTTTGGTTGAGGTGGAGGTGTGACAATTCTAGAGATGAACGCTTTTGTTCACGAACTGATCAATTTACAGCTTGAAGCGAAAGGTGGATTTCCGGTGCTAATCGCCGTCGAGCCTAAAAACAGACTCTCTCTTTTGGTCATTAATCTTCTCTTTCTTCTGCAATGCTAATCCCAAGCAGCCCTATTCATTCAAAGCCTATCCCAGAAATACGCCATAGAAGAGAAGTGTTAATCGAGCTCAAGATCGAAAGTCAGGTTTTCCCGGGTCGGTGGGACCGGATAGAAAAAGCCAGTTGCTAAAAGTGAGATCAGACCAGCAGCTGTTCTTGAAACTCTCAGACCAGTAGCTGTAGTTGGCATTTGATGAACTAGAGTTGGGCAAGGAACTTGAAGATCCTGATGAAAAAGCCTCGTCTCATTCTTCAAAGTGAGCTTCCACCTCAGCTGAATACCTAGTTTGAGGAGGGAGAATCCGCATCATCTCTTGGTCGATCCCTCGGCTAACTCTCCGAAATCAGATACTTCAAGGATGCCTGCTGCCACTCATCTTCCAAACCATGTTAATGTGAAGAATGCCCTTGCTTCGCTGAATAGGTGGACTCTCTTTGCCAAGGCGTGTGGAAGTCAATAAACTCAACCTGTACTGGACAACAAAGGTCGAATAACATCGAATTCGACCCCGAAGCTGTCCTTTGGGTTCTAGCCCTCCGAGAATTAGTCCCTTCGGTGGAGGTGAATCAGGGCGAACCAGACTTCCCAGCATCTGCTATGTCAGTGTCCGACCTATAATCTGATGAGGCTCCAGCCCGTTGAAATAGTGTTTCATAACCTGCCTGCAGCGGGAAAAACATGTGTTAGGAGTCCCCAGTAACAGTAAGCATGTGTTGAATTGAGCTCCTGGGTCGGGATGAAGGTAGTCGATCTTCTCTTTCTGTTGCGGTAGTCTCTGGATCGACTTCGAGGAAGAGCTGATCCTGCTCCTGATTCTGTTGAGGTTCTTTTGAGTTCCTCGGTCAAATACACCCCAACAAACTTTCCCATTGGGAAGAGTAGAATCCCTTTCTCATTTTGATATGGCAAGAAAGGCTTATTGAGGTCTTTGGGACATTCGACAACTGCCTCCACAAATCCAAACAGATGCTCGTCATCCTCGCCCTCTAAGTTCTTATGCCAGACAGGTTCACCACCCGGCATCAGATTGAGAGCCATCACAAAGGGATATAATGAATTCACATCATAGTCAAACAGATCCTCACCGTATGGGATATAAGCATCCACATGACCACCTTTGAGTAGTAAAGTAACCACGACGAATGAACTGACTTTGGTTACTGTTCGGAATGTGGATAGGGCATTTCTGAGGCTCATAATACCGTAACCTAAATATCTTCATTGCAAGTGCAGAAAGCGTCAAACACTCACCAATATCTACGCCGTATTTTGTCCAATAAATAGATTTGGCATGAACCATCACACCACCTAAGAGACGAATATCTTGTTTAAGATAGTCCAACAATTTCTCCCGTTTTCACTTTATGTTTACCAGAAAAAAGGTGAACTACACGCTCTCAAAACTCTAGTCACATTTTTGGACTTCGGTCTGCAAAGTCGGGCAGTACAAATTCATAATTCTCACTAGAATCTGTTTCGATCTTATTATCCATGGAAGCCACATCATCCTCGGGATTCCACAATAAAAAGCCAGCTGCATAAGGCACGTGAATCTCATTAATTAACAAACTTTCAATATCAGCGACGATGAAAGGCTGACATTTATGTCTCTTCTGCTTGAATGCCCCTATCAACTTTGGTTTACGATTCCTACCTGGTGATCCTGCCGCTCCTCCCGATGAAAATATCCAATTCAAGGGGATTTGAGCGATTTCCTCGTCAATAATCAATAAAAGTGGAAGGCCACATTGGTTTTGATGGCATACTCTCTGGGAAGGTAGACTCGAACAAACAAACCTTCTAACACATCCTGATCATACTCCTCCGCCTTCTTCTCCACAAGCTCCTCTATTTTCTTATACACGTCCATGTTTGGGACTGCTCTACCACGGGCATCTTGTAAAGGGATAGAAGTACCGACAGTCAATGTCAAATCCATTGCAGACTCTAGCTACGTGTATATGATAGCCAATAGTGAAATACCCATGCTCGAAGCCTGTATTATAAGCATACTTGATGAGCAGTTTCATAATACCAAATGTGATCTGTGTGGTTTCCGTACAGCGGAGGTCAGGTTCATCAAACCGCATATCAGCGACCCTCAACCCACGATAAGGATCATGGTAAGACTCACTATTAATTCACTCATGTAATGCGTGCCATTCATGATAGAAAGCCCATGTAGCGTATTTCTTTCCCTCACGCGGGCTATAGTGCTTATTCTTTTCCTCATCTCCGCTTCCCGCCAGCAGATGTCAAATAATTATGAACAAACGAACTGAACCTACACTTAACAACAAACCAATTCCCAAGTAAGTCAAATCCAAGTAGTAGGGAAGAAAGTGTCTATCAGATGTGAAATAGAGAGAAAGACCTCCTTCTCTAGGTAGAATCCTGACCCCCTCTGTGTCTCTGCGAAGTCCGCCTAGATAGAGTCAATTGTGTGTTGGCTATGACCCGAGTCCAATCATATCTCCTCTTCGTCTTGGCAGGGACGAGTCAAAGTCAAAGTAGAAGTTGGTCAAGCACTTGCAGAAGAGTCAAAGTAGCAGTATTATCTGTGAGAGCGGGGGAAGAAAGTACCACTCACAAGTGCCATGTCCAAGGACAGAGGTTGAAAGTAGCACGTCCAAGGCCTTGGGAAAAGAAGGCTGTCTGAAACTCTCACTCCGAAGGTTGTGCTAAGAAAGCATCTTCCTTTCTATGGCTAAGGTATTCTCTAAGTAGGTCAAGGTCCCACTTCCAAGGTTGTGTCATGAAGCTCTGTATTTTGAATACCACTCCCCGGGCTCGTTGCAAGTCCCTAGGCTCAAAGTAGCACTCCCAAGGGTTGTGTCAAGTTCCTAGGATACAAGTTCCATCCCTTCTCTTTTGCTTCCACTGAAATGGAGCATAGTAAGTTTGAACCAGAATTGGCCTCCGAAGAGTTATTTCAATTCGTCCACGATAGGCTGCAAGTAGATGTCTATATTTCTACCGGGACAATCGGGCCCCGGTATTATGAGGGTTCAGAACATGTTTTGGTCACGCATTACCATTCCTGTTTTGGTAAGGAACAAGAAAGACTGGCCAACAAGTGTAAGGGCGACCACCAATGTTGAAAGGAGTGAAACCATCCGATGAAAGACCAAGACGGACATTTCAATGGTAGAGCTCTCTTCCGGCGCTTTTCTTGGACCAGTTGATGGAGGCAAAGCAGCTAGGCAGAAAGAAGGAGTTGACTCGGAGCGTAAGAAAGACGACGCTAACCATCAGCTTATGTCACCATAGAATGCCTTGGGATACAACGTTCTAAACAAGAATTTCATTTCTTCCGTCAAAGGTGAAGCAAGAGTTCCGCTATGATAATATGATTGAAACATAAGAAGAATCAAGGACTTTCCTTCAATCAATTCAGTATACATATTACCAGAAGACACATTCAACCCGTGTTGCCTGAATAGCCGTCAGCGAATTGCAGGTATACAATAGAGAGAAAGGGTCCCCACTATCGACGTTTGGCATCATGGAGGTGGCTTAATGCATCATCAATCTCTCTCTTCAAGTGGTAACCCCGAGGTCTTGGATTGTATCAATCAAGTTCACCATCTCTACAGTGTTAGTGGTGGATCCAAGCATCACTCGTTCTTCCTCCTTCAGTTCTCTTATCCTTCGTTCAATCCACTCTTTGAGCTTCTGCAAGCATGTGATTAACTGATGTTTTCAAAGTTGGTGATTTTCTTTGTTTTCAATTTGGTCTATTTGAAAGGTTAGTCTAGTTCCTAATATGGATCAAATCTCAAGAAAGAAGAACTCGAAAGTGAGTGTGGAAGATCTGGAACTTTCCTTTGACCAACTCATATAAGAGATTTGCTTATTGGGCTCTTTGATGTTTCTTGTAGTCAAGGACATCATACTACCTCTTCCTTTGACTTTAGGGCAGGCTATAGTTCTATGAGAGCACTTTAGATCAGATTCCTACACGAGAATAAGAACCTCGGAAAACTTCGTGAGTAGTTACTTGTTTTGGAAAGAAGAGATGAGATGAGGCCTTTGTATACCTATTCGTACGACGTCAGGAGCTCGCTTTCTCACAATCCGGTATGCCCGTTCTACTCTCTTCCTCCTAGCTTTCGTCATGAGGGGTAAGGGGGGGAAAGCCAGCTTACACGGGACTTCCGCAAGCTACTTGATATTGAAAGGAAAAAAGAACTAGCTAGTAGGACTGGTCATAGGTATGCCCTAACGTCCCGATTCTAGCCCTTGATCCGGAGTGGACCTCTGATGAGGGAAAGCGATCATACTAGTACTTGACTTTGGGACAGATGAGGGAAGGAATTCCACGCAGATAGAGTAAGTGAGTTCATCCATATTGGCATTACCTGTTGTAAGCAAGATCTCCTTGGTTGGTTATTGTTGCTCTCCAACTAGTGGGAATAAGGAGTGCTTCTGATTACGAGGAACCTGGTCCAGTTGGATAGGCTGGTTCAATAGTGCTAGCTTGAGGCCAATGCCGAGTGGACTTCCGTTACCAAGTTCCCGCTAAGGATGACTAGAGGTTGAAACTGAGAAGGAGAAAGATTCCTACTCCACACCGTTGTCTGTCCCGTGCACCTCTCGTCCCTTGTCAATCAGTTAGCTTTCTTGGGTACCTCAGCTATCCCTTCTATCGGCACTATACTATTCTGGCATTCCACACCGACTTGTTCCGGGGAAAGATTTCTCTGCCTTCCTTGGCTTAGGGTGTCGGAACTCATCTGTCAAAAAGTCCGAAGCTATGAATGAACTCCTTTGAAGGGAGTCAGGAGAAAGCAGAAAGAATAGGCTAAGAAAGAGTAGGCGAGTAGTACTTGCTCTCCTCAAGGAATGGATGGAGATTTGGAACTCTAAGAAGAAGCGCAGGAAGATACCTCTGGTACTCGAAGAACTAGCTGTTTGAACACATAGAGATTGAGCATAGCGAGCGGAAAGGTCTTCAGTCCCACTGGCTAGAAGAAAGACCATCCTATCCCGTACCTTGGCATCACCTCGAGTATCGCCTAGTAACTCAGGGGAGGGGGTACATCGACGAAAAGCCCAAAATCGAATCAGAGTAAGGAGAGTTCATGCAAACTGGAGAAGCCATGGGCGGAGACTAGGCTTTCGGCCAGCACCGAGTCAGGGGAAGTAATGAGCAAGAAGGTGATTATCCCCAAGTCAACTCAGCTCATGGAACTCGCCATTAACTCACCCCGGCCCCACCTGGCTGCTCAATACCAACCATTAGAGGTGAGGAAGATTTCTCAAACTTCCCCAGGGGATAGGAACGAACTGAATCAACGGGCGGGCCAGCCAAAACTGATTAGGTATGCAGGATAGCATGCTCAACATGGAGGGATACACCCTTTTTTGATAGTGACCTACGTTTCCTTATTCTAGAATCATATTGGCTGTTCTTTCCTGAGACCAAACACTGGGGATACTAACTACACATCTCTTACTCACTGCAGTTAGCTTAGCGGGCATAAGTGAACTACTAACGTTCCGAACACAGTGCTCTTTCTATTGTCGTCAAAAGAAGAGCCCCCTCGACCGGAGTTCCTCGTTGGTTCTTCTAAATGAGAATCATCAGGACAGGGAACCGCCTGGCGCATATGCGCCGGGAAGAGTCGTGCTTCTCACTATTGTCTCGAGCGCGCGAACTTCTATTTTGGATAAGCCTCAAGCACGGGCGTCACCTATGAGAAGAAGGTTCCTGCAAATAAGATATCGAGCCACAAGGCGGAGAGAGATTTCTTGCCGCCTTGCTTTGTCAACTGCGCCGAGTTCTAAGGAATTGGCCAATGCCTACTAATCGACTTTTCCTGAGTTAGAGATTCAAGTGCTGAATTTCGGGATACATGGATTCTAGTGATATCGATTAACTGGACTTTTCACTTATGGGACCCGTAGAAAGGGAAGGGATCCGAATGTCCGTGAATTGGATTCTATTTCTCTTCCCACGAGCTACTATGCATTTCGGCATTTTAGCCGGGCTGGAGTATTACCTCAACCTCTTTTTGAACAGAAACCACCACACACAAGCAATCCGTAGAGAAGTGATGTAGGAAAGGTGGAAAGCAGGAGTGGAAATCAAAGTTCTGACCGGGCCAGATTTCAGCTATCTTCCGGGGGATCACGCAGTCAGACTAGATTCAGCTGCTAGCAGAGGGTGGAGCCAACCAAGGACTTGTCAGAAAGAAGGGTGTCTTTTTGGTAAGCTTGCTATATAAGCTCTTCTTAAGGAGGGCTGAGGGCGAATGCTACATTGGAACCTTCTACTTACCGCCCCGCCCCGCCCGCTCATAGGGCTCTTTTGGAAAGCTGGAATCGTCAAATAAACGTGAAACCATAGGTTCGGACTTTGTGATCAAAAAACTCCGAGTAGGGTCAACCTGTACACCACACCAAAGAAAGAGGCTGAGCCTGATCGACAAAAAAGAAAAAGATATCTTCAATTTCCCTGATTTGAGACGAGTCAACCGTCTCCTAAATTGAATTAGTAAGGGAGACTTTGGAGAAAGATATTGGATTTCAGTATATCCTGAGTTCAAAATGATTAGATCTTAGTCTAATTACTATGGGGCCTTGGAAGACCGATCTCAACGTATATCAAATCTATCCTTAGTTGATGTCGAAGATCAGCTGTTCGACGTCTGAAATGAAATGACTACAAATGGTGAAGCATATTCTCCTGACAACGCAGATCCGCTGCTATTATAGTCTGTCTATCCTGAGATTCTAGTCTATTCTGATCTCTTTGGATAAATCAATCTTCATCTCTCTTAATGCATGCACTCTTTATAGATGTCTTCTTTCTCCGCGCATTTCTCTCTGGCAGGTTTGACAGTGCTTTCAAAAAGTCTGAATAATCTGAAGAAAGTCAGACAGAATCTATGCTCAGCTAGGGATTCTATTCGCTTCGAGCTTTCTTGCCCGCCCTGAAAAGTAGTGTGAAAACATAACATAAGAGTGGGCCCAGATTCCATGCCCTTTATAGCTACCTGCAGGCTCACAGGCAGTGCCCTGCCCAAATAAAGGAGCACATTGATCGCAGATAACAAAGAGGGTATTCAGGGGTAGAGAAAATGCCTCGAACCGATGTCCGACAGGCGCTACGAGGCTGAAGTCAGCCATGTCATACTCCCAGGAAAAGCTCTCTCTTTGATAGGTGAACCGGGCAGTTCTTCTGAACGAAGAAAGCGATTCCCGTTTGGTCCTCACGGAACTTGTCGTAGTCAGACCACCTTTCAGACAGTAGCCTTTGCCCGGATCCTAAGACTCAGAGGTCGGATTTCCTTATGCTACGCCCCCCGAACTACCAGCTTCGCCAATTACCTGCTTCACCAACATCACCAAATAAGACAAGGAAAGAAGGAATTCGTTACTTTCCATAAATCAATCTTATTCGACGCTTTTTTAGCAAGATTTGATCCATCAATGGCAGGCTCAGACGAGGGCGGCATAATACACGATTGGTCTTCTTACTTGTGATCGGAAGGTGGGTCAAAGCGCCGGACGAATTGCATCGAGGCGAGACTACACAGACGATTCAACCCTACAACATAGAGTTGTTCTCCACCCCTTTCGTCTCTTTTTCCGCCAACACAACAACAAAACAAAATGGAACACAAAGCCAATCCCAGTGTCCCCTCTCCTTCGAACGGATCTCAGACACGCAAGCTAGTATACGCGCATTTGCCCGATTGCTGATCGAGAAGCTTGACCTCATAGGGTCTTCAGGGCAGACTTCAGTAGAAGTGGACTAAGACGAAGGGAGGGAAATTCAGCTCATTCAGGCTGACTTTCCAAGCTTGTTGCGGGGAATCTGGGCTCTTTTCAGCCCCTAAGGACTGCTACTTTGATAAATGAGGCCTAGCTGCCGGTCTTTCTTCCTCATGCTACTCCTACTGCTATAGCTATTGTGACTTAGGGAATTGGCATCTCTTTCTTCATAGGGGCCTAGCCAAGGAAAGCTTTCCAATTAAATGAATGTGCTTGCCTACTCTGAGATTCCTGCGGTAAATGTGGGATTAATTGAAATTTCTTTTTTTGATACAAAGAGAAAAGGATTGTATCGCAGGTTTGATCCTAGCGAGAAAAGCAGCTGTCCCTCGTAGAACGTTCACGACTTGAAGTTCCTACTCTATGAATCCAATCCCGACAGCAGCTCCTGCTTCAGCCTAATATAGAGCTATGACAGCGACTGAGACGTCGAGCTTTCGTACCAAACCTCTTTGATCGACTAATGTGATTCTCCCTCTTCCAGCTAGGAATGGATGGGGTACGAAACTTGAATCAAAGCATAATGGTTGTTACAAGCTCAAGACTGATCAATGTATGAAGCACCTAGATTTCAAGGAGAAGTCCTGTCGCGCTAGGCAGCTTGTTTTTGGTATTCGAATCTCTTCCTCTACTACCTTTCTTTCTATCTCCTCCTCTACTGAAATACAATACGTTTTTCCGATACCTGCCCCTAAAGGATTGACACTTTGCCGACACCTGCCTGCAAAAGTTCCTTGCTTGGGTCCCAAAGGCTCGATACTAGATCCACCCTTTTGGCTAAACCCGCTAGTGACCTGGAGTATAATGAGGCTACACCGCAGTTGAAGGGAGCAGATCTGACTATGACATCACTTCGTCGGAGTTTGTTTCAGTGGTACTTTCACTCGATAAGAGGGGAGGAGTCGGCATTCCTGTTAAAGAAACTCCGAACTCATCGCATTAAGACTAGTTCTCGCCCCACAAGGACTAACCATATTTCTTCTGGCCTTTTCTGCTGAACTCTAACTGAGTGCGCCTCTTGTTCTCAAAATGGAGTCAAAAGTCTCTCTTCCTCCCTATTTTTGATGTTATCGGGCCTGGGTTCTGAGCCAGTGTGCTAAGGAACTCAACCTTATTCTCAAATTCTCAGTAAGCAAGGATTCGGAATACTTCTTGTAAGCCAGCCCACGTCCTGTTCTGGAAACTCAGGCAGATGGAAAGGATTCATCCTCGTCTCACCCGCTTTCCAAAAGAAAGGAGAAGAGAAGGGCATCGGTGAAGTCCAAGTCCTAGCTGAGGTGTCGCTCTATGTTATCAGCATAAGTCCTTGATCACTGCTCGGGACTCACTATGTCGAGGTAAAGGGCTTTCTGGGTCAGCCTACTCGTATATTGTAGAAGGAGGAAGCAGTGCTCGGAAAGAATGGAAGAATCTCTAGATCAAATCTAAGTGAAGAGGTTTGCCAGTCGAGTGAAAGACCAGAAGATCAGGACACAAGAACTATTGGTAGATGAGTCATAAGCTTTTCCAGGCACGTCAGTTGCGAACCAAACAGAAGCACTTCCGCGCTAGCTTTGTTTTGACCCAGCGACTACTAATGAAGAGAGCTCTATTGACTTCATAATGAATGGCGGCACCTCACTTGTACTAGACCGAGAAAGCAAAGCACTCGTAGTAGAAATCGAAAGAAAGTTTGGGTACCTATAAGGGGGTGGTACGAGCTACTCTAGTCGGAAGATTAGGTCTAGGAAAGCTCTACCTACGTGTCTACCCTGTTCCGAGCTTCAAAACTCGTTCAACAAACAAAAGATCCCACTCGAGCGAGGTCTAAGCCAATCCTCGCATACAAAGCTTGAACCTAGTCCTCATTTAGTCTTCTTCATTCTACAACTCTCGACGTCTCATTTTCCTTATTTCATATAAGAAGTCCTGTATTTGAATTTTGTCACTCCTCTCTTCTTCCTCCTCTATAGGTGATGCTAGATGTCAGTGGTGAAGAAGACCCATGATCGGACCGGATGCTATCTCCCTATGTTTCTTCTGACGGAGGACTGGTACCAGAAGTGCTGACTTTCTCCTCTTCTGAGAGGATTCTGACTAGCCCTTCCCACAGGTCTTGACTCATGAAGTGAAGTAGGCCGCGGGTCAGAAATCCCTGGGGAATAGGGCGGACAAGAGTATTAGTTCTTGCTGTCGGGCCTTCGTCCTGGTAAGCATGTTGGATTTGATTATGATGGTACTCGGGAAAAGAAGTCACTTATACTACCTAGATTCTTGACTTGAAGGTCACTCTATACTCGGATATGTGTTTTCGGATGCTTTTTTCATTCAGTCAATTCGAATGGAAAACAGTTTTTGAAGTTAGTTAAGGCTGCCGATATGATGAAGTTCAGACAGAAGGGGATTAGTCATCAAGTAGGTCAGTTGCTTTCTCATGAGTTGTTGATAGAAAATAGCTTCCTTCGCCGTCCCTTGATTATATATTCGAATCTATACTCCAGTTATGATATGAAACCTATTGAGCTTGAGATTGGAAACTTCCCCTCATTCTTATTCAGGTAGATTAGATGGACACTTCCCCAGCGAGAAACGACTAATGTTTCGACCTAAGACCAAGCGAGACTCGTTTATATGCTCTTCCCATAAGCCCTTCCTCGCTCCTTTCGACCACAAACTCCACTCGAGTCTCTCGTAAGCCAACGCGCCGCTTTCTTTCATTTGATCGACATGACACCTCGACTTCACGAACAAGGAAGAAGGAAGCCAGCCATACTACGAACTGACTATCGTAGAGATATTTCCTCTTTCTTTTCTGAATCGGGAAGAGACTGAACTACTTACGGGAAGAAAGCAAGTGACAATGAATGCAGGGCAGTTCCCAAGGGCAAAGCAGACCCACTTGGCCGCGTCCTTACTCATAGAGCCCTCAAGAAGGAGTCAATCCCAAGGAGATGGAGATCGATGTCCGTTCTACCGTAATCACGCTCTGTAGGATGAGAAGGGCATAAGTGACCGTATTGATATATGAGTGGATGTCCTGGAGTTCGCAAGTTCCAATGAATGGAGGGAAGTTCGCTACTTCAGTTCAGTCTTGAGCGAGGTCGGTAGCCACATTCTCAGACTTGCAGTCCTGACCTTGCTCTACATCAACTTTCAATAGTGAATGAAGAGTGTGGGCTCAGCCTTGTCGTAGGGAGTAGACGGGTACCTCCCCGGGTTTCTAACCAAATCCTCGTCTTTGAACTATGGAATGTTGTGAAAGACAAAGTGGAGTTGTATGTAGGTTGGAGCAGGTTCGGAGGGAGTCAGCACAGTTCTAATCGCAATGGAGGGCCCACCGCACTTTGGCTCAGTTTGAAGTCGTGGGAGAGGTCGCTCGCGTCCCATCCTCCCCCTCTCAGTCCTGACTTGTTGGGTCGTTGGTCGGTCATCGTGGGAAAGTTGGATTCTCCCTGGCTAGCGAAAGATGAGCATCCTCACTCGGTGAATGAAAAGCTCACTCCTTCCTTGAACATGATACGAAGTCCCAGTCGATCCTAGGAATTTCTTCAGCATAATAGATCAAAATTCTTTTCCTATCAAATACGAGTCAGGCTCCCCAAGGTTCGTAATTTGCCGACAGACTTTTCCAATGTATTATTCTTGCCACCACCCAATTTGGATTTGTCTTTTCATCATCCTCATTCCTTCATTCTTAGTGAAAGGGAACGGGACCTGAGAATCAAAGCATATTGGAAAGAATCCGTCTCTACTAGGGATTCCACCACTTTCCTCAGAGTTGAGTTATTTTCTTGCTTTCATCATCAACCTTGGTGCCTAAACACTTTGATTAGGGATCTCTTGTCTTCTCTAATCAAAGGTGGGAACCGCCTCAAAGTTCAACTCGTTAAGTCAAAGACTAGATGTTTCAAAGAAGGCATTCGGAGATTGTTAAGAGGAAATAGATCTTTGTATTATTTCTTCGAGATCAAGATCAAGCGTCAATGGCCAAAAGCGCCCGCCCGCCCCTTTCAAAAGCCAGGGGTGGCATCTTCTTAATAACTAACTACAGAAAGGACTTTCGAAGCTATCAAAAATATGACAGGTATCATTCCCTCTCCTTTCCTAATTTCATTAATGTCTTTCCTTCTTTTTTGGATAAAGGAAAGGTCAGAAAGCTGACATACGAGGTTGATTCTACCCCGGTAAAGTCAACTTGTTTGATAGACCGGGTTTCTTCCTTATGCTCTTGGCCACTATGTCCTATGGCTGATGCCTGCTAATCTGGAATCTCCAGTCCGCGATGAAGGAAAGGGATTTTGTTCTACCTATACCAGAGCTCGAATAGTCAAATAATTATGTGATGAAGCAACCCGAAACAGATCCCGCTTCCCTAAAGTGGTGGCAAGAATAATACATTGGCTCTGTGGGTAACGGGTGGAAGATCAAGCTGTAGTTCCTTACGAGGGCTAGAGTAGAAATTGGAGAAGTTAGGAAAATCAGAAAACAAATGATTGGGTATTATTAATAAGTGGGACCAGCGGGAAAGTGGAATATAACAGAGAGAGAATGAATGGCTATGAAACCAGAATGGAAGACGAATAGACACATAGAAGACTTTTGCTCATACAAGATCCTTCGTCCTTTCCGTTTAGCTCCTTTGGAGTGATAAGGGTTGAAGTTGAATAAGATACATTGGACAGGGATTCCCTGGGTTTGTGAAAAGAAGAGAAAATCCTTCCGCTCGTCAAAGATACTGTATAAGGGTGTATTTCATATTGCCCTATACATTAACGAAGAGGTCGGAATTCGTTTCACTCAGCAAATGTACGGGCCTCGCTCTTTCTTCCAAAGAGCCCAGAGTGGAAGCTTTCCTTCCTCAGTGATTCAGCTACCAAAAAGAGGATCGCTCATAGTACACTTGTTCTTTTATCAAATCGACTTCTCTTTCTTTCAATCTTGATAGTGGTATTAGTTTGAACTGCGCGTATATAGCCATTGGAAGGAATGAGCATTTCGAAAATATCTTCTAGTTGAGGAGACAAGAGCCCAGCATAGAGCTTTCCATAGTGAAGTTCAAGGATTCGGGAATTCTCCGAGGTACTAAAAAACCACCAATATGGACTCGGAGGACAATCAGACTTCTATTCTTTCAAGGCATGGGCAGTCCCTGTACCCGGTGGAACCTTAGAAGAAGAAAGCGGCGGGTTGTGCACCCGAACCCTATGCCTGAAGACACAAAGAGAGGGTGTTCGGGTCTTTCAGTCTCGTGAGCAGTTCGTGAACTCCCATCCATGCAGGCAGGTGCTACTGCTGGCTTCTTTT
>Ga0316583_10000123_pt1 | contig 17891 bp, 18 predicted proteins | sample J_170502JBrBrA_D_FD_204513 | JGI IMG/M metagenome (GOLD analysis project Ga0316583, IMG submission 204513) | Rhizosphere microbial communities from salt marsh grasses in Alabama, United States - J_170502JBrBrA | ecosystem: Host-associated > Plants > Roots > Rhizosphere | place: USA: Alabama... | reverse complement strand
GGCGAGATCAAGAAGTTGCGCAAGAAAGTGGCGGAGTCGGAAGCCAAGGTCGAGCAGTACCGCGCCAACAAGAGCCTGTTCGTCGGCACCAACAACACCTTGCTGCCGGCCCAGCAACTCGCCGACCTGAATACCCAGATCGCGGCCGCGCGCGCCCAGCAGGCGGATCTGCAGGCGAGGTCGCGCCAATTGCGCGCGCAACTGAAGGCCGGTCATTCTATCGAGTCGTCTGATCTCGCCAATTCCGAGACCATGCGCCGGCTCGTCCAGCAGCGCATCGCGTTGCAGTCGCAGCTTGCAGAGCAGTCGACCACGCTGCTGCCGCGCCATCCGCGCATCCTGGAGCTGAAGGCCCAGATCGCGGAGACCGACCGCCAGATCAAGGCTGAAGGGACGCGGCTCGCGAGCCAGCTCGACAACGACGCCGCGGTCGCCGGCGACCGCATCAAGACGCTCACCGCCACCTTCGACCAGGTCAAGAAGATGGTGTCGCAATCCAATCAACAGGACGTCCAGCTGCGCGCGCTGGAGCGCGAGGCCAGGACCGAGCGCGAACTGCTCGATTCCTATCTGCAGAAATACCGCGAGGCCAGTGCCCGCGACAGCATCAATGCGGCGCCGCCGGAAGCGCGCATCATCTCGCGCGCCTCACCCTCGCTCAAGCCGGCTTTTCCGAAGAAGCTGCCAACGGTGCTGATCGTTGCTTTCTCGGCCTTCGCGCTGTCGGCCGGGTTCACGGCGACTGGCGCGCTGCTGGCGCCGCCGCCGTCGGCTTCGTCTTATCCCTATCAGCAATATGCCGCTGCGCCCTACGGCTCGGCTGCCGCCCCGGCCGCCTACGCCTCGCAGGCCCCGTCGTTCGCACCGCCAGTGCCACCGCAGATGGGCTCACCGCCGTTGGCGCCGGCTGCGCCCGCCAATATCGGCTGGGCGCCACAGCAGGGCTATCCGCAAGGGCACGCCCAAGGCTACGCCCAGGAATCCCGCCAGGACCACCCTCAAGACTATCCGATGCCGCCGAACCTCGATGAGGGCGTGCCCGCGCCGCAAACGGCCAATGTCGATGTCACGCCGGACGTGCCGCTCGTACCGTCTGCGCCGCTCCATGCGAGCAGCATCGAAGAAATCGCCGGCGCCGCCAAGATCGCGGCCAAGCTCGGTGGTGAAGATGCGCGCTGCATCGCGGTCGTCGGCGCCGCTCGCAACGTCGGCACCACCTATTCCGCGGTTACGCTGGCGCGTTCGCTTGCCGAGGATGACGCCTCGGTGGTGCTGGTCGATCTCGCCTTCAGCTCACCCAACCTGTCGGTGATCTCAACCGAACCTGACGCGCCCGGCGTCGCCGAACTGGTGCACGGTACGGTTGCCTCGTTCGGCGACATCATCACTCGCGACCAGTATTCCAACGTTCAGCTGGTGGCGACCGGTGACGTCGGCAATGACGCGGCATCGCTCGCGGCCTCGCCCATGGTGGCGACCGTGATCGAGGCGCTGGCGCAGAGCTACGACCACGTGGTGCTGGACCTCGGCTCCACGGCCGATCAGCCGGTCGAGGCGTTCGCGGGCCTTGCCACGCGCGCTGTGCTGGTCATAGGTGATTCCGCGCAAGCCGCAACGCGCGCCGTGCGCGACCGTCTGCATGCCGCGGGCTTTGCCAATGTCAGCGTATGCGCTGGCGGCGCTCAGATGGCGGCGGCCTGAACGAAAAGGTAGCGCGTCTTCTGGGGTGGTTCCAGGCGAATTGGGAACCGGTTCGCCGTCCGGAAACGCGATAAACGAGAACCTGGGTACGGTCGCTGCTTTCTTGAAACGGTGAACGTGTCTAATTCGTGCCCGACAGCCGTGCGTGCAGGCGGCGCGTCAGCTTCACCGCCGCCCACAACGACGGGTGCTGCTTGACGGCGCGCTTCACGGTGGCGACGAGGCGGCAGGCCATCGCCGGCATCAGGCCGGCGGCGCTCAAGCTCAGGAAGCTGTCGAACAACGGCTCGGCGTCACCGCAAAACAAGTTCTTGTAGCGCGCGTTGCCGACGCCGAGATCGAACGTGTCGAGCTCGCGCTCGCAGCATTGCCGCACCAGGCGCACGATCAGCTGTTCGCCGGGGCTTTCGGCGGCATAACGGCCGCCGGCGATGGAATTGATCATGGCGCAGAAACGACCGCGCCCGACGATGCCGCCCATGGTCGCCACGATCATGTCGTCAACCGAGAGCGTGTAGAGCTCGATCAACGGCTCGCCGCCGGAACGCCTGGCGGTGGCGGCGTCCTCGACGAAGCGGCGCACGTTGGGATCGGCGAAAGCGTCGCTCAGGCCCTGCGCGCGCATGCGAGCGCTCTTCTGCTTGAAGAAGGCGTCGAGCGCGCCGCGGATCTCGCGGATGCCCTCGGCGCGCGCGAAGCGCACCGCGCCGAAGCTGGCGAGCGCGCGCTCCTTCTTGCGCATCTTCTTGCGCGTGGCGGCGTTAGTGCGCGCGCGCAGGAGCGCCTCGAAATCCGGGATCAGCCCGCCGCTGAAGGCCGCGTTGGCGGCGCGCTGGTGCGGCAGCAGGGCGAAGGGGTTTGTGGCACCGGCCCACGTCAGCGGCTGGTTGACGAGGCTGAGGAGATCAGCCTCACGGCCGAGGCGCTTGAGCACGGCTTTGACGTCGCTGGCGGTGAGCTGGGCGGCGACGTCGCTGCGCCACAGCGCCATGTTGAAGTTGGCGTGCTTGCCCCCCAGGAACTCGGCGACCCGCAACCCCGAGACGCGGCGCAGGCCGAGCGGCAGCAGGAACAGCGGCGTGCCAAACGGGTTGAAGCCGACCACGATGAACGGCATCACCCCGGCTGGGGCACCCACGTGGCGCTGCCACAATTTGAGGAAGTCGTATTGCTGGTAGGGGGTCGCCAGCACGCAGGCCTGCTCGAGCGCGCGCCAGTGCGGCTCGGCCGCGGCCATATCCGGAAATACCGTCACCTCGGCGATATTCCCGTCCACAGGGGCCGGATTGCGGGCATTCGTGGGCAGGTCGCGCAGGGCGAGCACGGTCATGGCACTGAAACGGGGGCTGGCTAATTACGATGCCTGTTAGAATGGCAAAGAAATATCAACAAAGAGTTGGAATATTGGCCCGCAATTGACCCGGGAATTGAGGATTTTGGGGGCCCTTTTGAGAAAGACCATTATCCGCAGCGGCCTGGAGACGCTCTATTTTACCGGGGCGCATCATCTGTTGCGGCCGGCGCTCGGCGGTGTTGGTGTCATATTGACACTCCACCACGTGCGCCCGCCGCGGCCCGATGCTTTCCAGCCCAACAGGCTTCTGGAGATTAGCCCTAAGTTCTTCGAGCGGTTGCTGCACATTCTCAAGCGCATGCGCGTCGACGTCATCTCGATCGACGAGATGCACCGCCGCATGGTGGCCGGCGATTTCAAGCGCCGCTTCGCCGTCATCACGATTGACGACGGTTACAAGGACATCAAGGAATTCGCTTATCCGCTGCTGCAGAAATACGAGATGCCATTCACGCTCTATATTCCCACCAGCTTTCCTGACCAACTCGGTGAGCTGTGGTGGCTGGGGCTTGAGGCGGTGATCGCGCGCAACACGCGTATCGACCTTTCCATCAATGGCGAGTACCGCCATTTCGATTGTGCGACCGTCGCGCAGAAGCGCGAGTTGGGTTGCGAGATCTATCGTTATTTGCGCAGCATGAAAACCGAGAAGGAATTGCGCGAAATCGTGCGCGAATTGTGCGCGCGCTACAAGGTCGACATGGCGGCGTTCTGCCGCGATCTGTCGATGAGTTGGGGTGAGATCGCCGAGATGGCCGAGGATCCGCTGGTGACGATCGGGGCGCACACGGTCAGCCACTCGATGCTGAAAAAGATTCCCGACGACGCCGCGGTGCGCGCCGAGATGGAGCAGAGCCGCGCCGTGCTGGAAGCAGCGCTCGGTAAGCGCCCCGAGCACCTAGCCTATCCGGTGGGAGACCCGACCGCCGCGGGCCCGCGCGAATTCCGTATCGCCGCCGAGCTCGGCTTCAAGACCGCGGTCACGACCCGGCCGGGCGTCTTGTTCAAGGCGCACCGCGACCATCTGATGGTGCTGCCCCGCATCTCGGTCAACGGCGAGTTTCAGCGCTCGCGTTATCTCAAAGTGCTGATGTCGGGGGCCGCCACCGCCATGTGGAATGGCTTCCGGCGCGTGAACGCGGCGTAGCCTTTTACCGTCGCCCTTCGAGGCGCGCTACGCGCGGACCTCAGGGTGACGGATCGCGGCCAGCGCTGCCGCGTCCGATGTGTCCATGCCGCACTATCCCTCTTCGAGACCCCACTGGATTCGGGCCCAAATTCTTTCATGCCCGAGGTAGGCAAACGAGGTGTAGATATTGCTTATGATCATGAAGCCAACGGCAACATGGATGGCTCCGGTCAGCAAGTAGACCGTCAGAAAATCCAAGATCATAATCAAGACGCGGTAGGTCAGCGCTTTTGCCAGGGAGCGCCGGGGGCTCGCCACGCGCATTCACATCTCCTCTTTCGCCGAGAATGCCGGCGTACATTCTTGCATGCACGCGGCTGATGAGAATACTGCTTAGGCGTTTGAACGGGCGCAGCCGTGGCCGTGCTGCCCCGCGCATCGGCGGCGACCATCGCATGTCTGGAATGGCTTATCGTCGACCGACGCAACCGTTATTCAAGGCTGGTTCTTGCGCGCTTCGCCCCGCGCGCCGGGCGCGGATTACTGCGGATCGGGCGCGTCCGGCCGTCCCATCCACTTCACCAGCACCATGGCTGGCAGCACCCAGCCGAGGCCTGCGACCACGTAATAGATCGTGGCGATCCAGCCGTTGATGTCGGTCAGCGCCGACTGCGCCAGCGTCATGGCGACGAGGCTCCATACCGTCACCAGGATGATGAGGGCGAAAGCGCCGATCAGCTTGCGGGTCCGGATGCGCATGGGGGCCTTTCTCAACGGTCATTTGCAGTCGTGCAGACCTGACTATATGGTCCGCGCCATCTCCCGCAAGCGCTTGTCCCGCAAGGGCTTGCGGGAGCCTTGAATACCAGGCCCGACACGATGAATGCGTCCGAAACCCATGCCCCCGCGCTGCGCTTCTGGCTGCTCGCGGTGGCGGCCATGATCTTCCTCACACTGATCGTCGGCGGGGCCACCCGCCTCACCGAATCCGGCCTCTCGATCACCCAGTGGAAGCCGGTCACCGGCGTGGTGCCACCGCTGTCGCACGCGGCCTGGGAGCAGGAATTCAAGGATTATCAGGCGATCCCGCAGTACAAGGAACTCAACCGCGGGATGACGCTGGCGCAGTTTAAGACCATCTACTGGTACGAATGGACGCACCGGCTGCTCGCGCGCACTGTCGGCATGGTGTTTCTGCTGCCGCTCCTGTTCTTCCTCTGGCGCGGCTGGGTGCCGAAACGCTTGCGCGTCCGCCTCTGGACCATCTTTGGCGCCGGCGCCTGCCTCGGCGCGGTCGGCTGGTGGATGGTATCGTCGGGGCTTGCCGGCTCCGGACGCGTCAGCGTGTCGCAGTATCGGCTGGCGTTCCATCTGACGCTGGCCTGCGCCATCTACTTTGCCGTGTTGTGGACTGCCCAGCAGCTTGCGCCCAAGCGGCCGAGCGAAGCGCCCGGACGCCTGCGCGGTTTCGGGCTTGTTATCGCGTTCATGGTGCTGGGGCAGATCTATCTCGGCGCGCTGGTCGCCGGCAGCGGTGCCGGGTTGATCTACAACACTTGGCCGCTGATCGACGGCTCGTTCATTCCCGCCGCCAAGGACCTGTTCTTCCTGCATCCGGCCTGGCGCAATTTCTTTGAGAACACGCTGACGGTTCAGTTCGACCACCGCATGCTCGCTTATGCCATCTGGCTCGCGGTGGTGTTCCACGCCTATGACGCCTGGCGCACGCGCACGGCGGTGCGCGGCGCGGTGACGCTGGCCGCCATCGCCACCATCCAAGTTGCGCTCGGCATCACCACGCTGCTGTTGCAGGTGCCGCTCGACTTCTCGCTCGCGCACCAGATCGTCGGCGTGCTGGTATTCACCGTGGCGATTGTGCACGCCGAGCGGCTCTGGCACCGCGAACAGTTCGTCGCGCTGCCGCAAGCGGTGCCGGCGGAATAGGGGACCGGAGCAACAGACCCATGTTCGAAACCGCTGCTCACGGTCCCATCACCGTGCTCACCATGCGCCACGGCAAGGCCAACGCGCTCGACATCGATTTCTGCGAGGCGCTGGCCGCGCGCTTTACCGAATTGCGTGCGTCCGACACCCGTGCCGTGGTGCTGACCGGTCAGGGCCGCATGTTTTCCGCTGGCGTCGATCTGAAGCGTCTCAGTGAAGGCGGCGCCGATTACATCCGCGCCTTCCTGCCTGCGCTGCACAAGCTTTACGACGCGGTGTTTTTTCATCCGAAGCCGGTCATTGCCGCGATCAACGGTCATGCCATCGCCGGCGGCGCCATTCTCGCGACCTGCGCCGACCGCCGCATCATGGCGGAACGCAGCGGCCGCATTGGCGTCACCGAGATGCTGGTGGGCCTGCCATTTCCCACGCTTGCCTTCGAAATCCTTCGCTTTGCGGTGCCGCCGCGCTATCTGCCCGAGTTCACCTTGAGCGGTGCGAGCTATGACACCGACGAGGCCACGGAGCGTGGCTGGATCGACGAGACCACCGAGCCGGAAGAGCTCATGGACGACGCCATCGCGGTGGCGCAGGAAATGGCCGAGCTGTCGCCGTCGGCCTTTGCGCAGACGAAAGAACAGCTGCGCGCGGCTGTGTGCGAGCGCCTGGCAACAAGCGGCGCGGCGACCGACAGGACGGTCACCGACCTCTGGTGCGCGCCGGAAGCGCTCGACGGCATCCGCGCCTATGTAGCGCGGGTTTTGGAGAAGAGGTGATCCCTCGCGGGTGCTCTATCCCCCTCGCCCCCGCGGAAGCGGGGGCGCAGTTCTTTGGCGACCAAGCACTGGATTCCCGTTTTCGCGGCAATGCGTGGATGGGTTGTCCGGCGCCGCTATCGGCGTGCGCTCACACCGCCTTCAGCGCCTGCTCCAGGTCGGCGATGATGTCAGCCTTGTCCTCAATGCCGATCGACAACCGTACCACGTCCGGCCCGGCGCCGGCCTTGGTCTTGGCTTCGTCCGACAATTGCCGGTGCGTGGTCGAGGCCGGGTGGATGATCAGCGAACGCGTGTCGCCGATATTGGCGAGATGCGAGAACAACTCGATATTCGACACGAGCTTGACGCCGGCATCGTAGCCGCCCTTGAGCCCGAAGGTGAACACGGCGCCCGCGCCCTTGGGCACGTATTTCTGGGCGAGCGCGTGATACTTATCGCCCGCCAGGCCCGGATAGCTGACCCACGCCACCTTGTCGTGCTTGGCCAGCCATTCGGCGACGGCCTGCGTGTTCTCGCAGTGGCGCTGCATGCGCAGGGCCAGCGTCTCGATGCCGTTGATGAACAGGAAAGCGTTGAACGGCGACATCGCCGGCCCGAGATCGCGCAGTCCCAGTACGCGGCAGGCGATGGCAAAAGCAAAGTTGCCGAAGGTCTCGTGCAGCACGATACCGTGGTATTCCGGGCGCGGCTCCGACAACATCGGATAACGCCCGCCGCGCGACCAGTTGAAGCTGCCGCCGTCGACGATGATGCCGCCGATGGAGTTGCCGTGGCCGCCGAGGAACTTGGTCAGCGAATGCACCACGATATCGGCGCCGTAGTCGATCGGCTTGCAGAGATAGGGCGTCGCCAGCGTGTTGTCGACAATCAGTGGCACACCTGCCTTGCGCGCGATATTGCCGATGGCCTCGACGTCGGTGATAACGCCGCCGGGGTTCGCGATCGACTCGATGAAAATCGCCTTGGTCTTGTCGGTGATGGCGCGCTCGAACGAGCTGATGTCGTCCGGGTCGGCCCATGCCACGTTCCAGCCGAAATTCTTGAACGAATGGGTGAACTGGTTGATCGAGCCGCCGTAAAGCTTGTTGGAGGCAACGACCTCGTCGCCGGGCGTCATCAGTGCGTGAAGGGTGATCAGCTGCGCGGCGTGCCCGGACGCGAGCGCCAGCGCGGCGGTGCCACCTTCGAGCGCGGCGACGCGTTCTTCCAGCACGGCACAGGTCGGGTTGCCGATGCGGGTGTAAATGTTGCCGAAGGCTTGCAGGCCGAACAGAGAGGCAGCGTGATCGACGTCGTCGAAGACGTAGGACGCGGTCTGGTAGATCGGCGTGATGCGTGCGCCGGTGGTTGGATCGGGCTTGGCGCCTGCGTGGATCGCCAGCGTGTCAAAGCCCGGAATGCGGTCGGCGTCGGCCATTATTTCTATCCTTGTCTAGATTGATGCGGCCGTGCGGCCCGGCGGATCGAGGCGCGATTTAACGGGTCGGGTGGGGAGGGCGTCAAGGCGTACGGCGGTCTCGGCGTGCAATCGCAAGGGGCTGCTCGCGGAGGAGCCGATCGTAGCAAATCGTTTCAGGCGCGGCGGGCTGCTCAGCCGTTGTTTTCGGACGTGCCGCGCGGCCCAAGCGCCGGCTGTCGTCGGTCGATGTGGTCGCAGTTCTTTCAGTGATCAGGGGCCCGCCAAGACCCGCTCCCATCGGTGGCGAAACTTGCGCTGTTTCAAGTCAACGCTATGATCGCAATAGAGAAATTTCGATCTGGAGGCTTCCTGGAGCACCGCGTTTGGTGCGCTTCTCCGGCAATAATCAAGCGGAAATCAAGCTCTCCTGAAAGCGTTTTGGCCGCGAGTGCCCCATGCTTTGGCTCAATCGAGCGTAGCGAATCCGACCGCGCGAAATCCCAAGCAAGCTCACGGAGCTGCCCGGAAATCCCGATTTAGTCGCGACGTCATTGAACGCTGAGAGGACTGCAAGGTGAAGCGGAAGGCCGCGAAATCATTAGCTTTAGGAGCGGCGGTAGAGGCAACTATTCACGCGGATAAGAATAAATCATGACCGAAAAATCAGATCACGAGCCGACCTATCGTTGGGTGATTGTCATTACGGTGGCGGCAATGCTCGCCATCGCCATGGGCCAATTGGTCAATGGCATGTCGGTTTTCTTCATCCCGTTGGAGCATGAATTCGGCTGGTCCCGCGGTTCGATCGCACTCATCAATTCAGCGGGCCTTGTCGGCCTGGCGGTTGGCAGCATCGTGATGGGTAGCATCGCGGACCGCGTTAACATCAGGTACATAAGCTTATTCGGGGCCGGGGTTATCGGACTCTCCGTGTTGGCAGCATCATGGACCAGTGCGCTGTGGCAACTCTATGCGCTGTTCTTCTTTGCCGGCGCCTTTGGTGGCGGATCGCTGTTTGCACCGCTGATAGCGCTTGTCGGAAACTGGTTTAAGACCGGGGCCGGCCTGGCAATCGGTATTGCTTCGGCCGGACAGGCGATCGGGCAGGGTGGTGTGCCATTCGGCTCCGCCTTCTTGATCGAAGCGTTGGGTTGGCGCGGGGCATTCGCTGCATTGGGCGTCATTTCCTTGGCGACGCTGGTGCCGCTTGCGCTACTGACGAAAGAACCGCCGGGCAAGTCTGGCGTAGCCGCCGGCCATGCAACAAGAGAATCCACGCCGCTGCCGACGCATGTTGTCGTCATATGGCTCAGCGCGGCGGTGCTTTTCTGCTGCACCTGTATGTCGGTTCCACTCATGCATCTGGTACCGCTCATTCAGGGCAAGGGAATATCCGCACCGGAGGCCAGCGGCGTGTTGTTCGTCATGCTGATCGCCGCGATTCTCGGCCGCGTCGCCTTTGGCAAGCTGGCGGACATCATTGGCGCCGTCCCCGCCTACATGACAGCATCTCTCTGGCAGACCGCGTTGGTATTTGTGTTCACGCAGATCAATAACTTGGACGCGCTTTATGTCTTCGCCGTAATCTATGGCTTTGGCTATGCGGGCGTGATGACCGGCGTGCTAGTGACCATACGCGCGTTGACGCCAGTCTCATGGCGTGCCGGTGCGACGGGCATAATCCTGGCCTTCGCCTGGTTGGGGCATGGCATCGGTGGCTATCAGGGTGGACTCTTCTTCGACCTTACGGGGAACTATACCCTGAGCTTTGCGAATGCCGCGCTGGCGGGCCTGCTCAATCTCATCATCGTGGGGTCGCTTTTCGTCACGATCAAACGGCAAGGGGTGGCGCCGGCGCAGGCGCAAGCATCGCATTAGCGGAACGTCGCCGGTTGCGACGATCGGCCACCTCGCCGTCACGAAGGCGATTGAAGCGACGCCGGGCCGATCGTTTCAATTGAGAGAGATTAGTCCGCAAATTTTGTGTTCGCGCGGCATTTGTTGTGTCCCGATATCAGGCTCAGCCGAAAACGCCGTCTTAGTCAGTCGCCGTCATTTTCTCCCTGAGTCCGGTTGGTCGTCTTGGCCGCGCTTGTCAGCGCCATGCGCTGCACGCCGGAGCCGAAGCCCTGTGCGCGCTTTGACGACAGCGTGCGCGAGTTGATGCCCATCCACGAGATCTCCGAGGACAGTCGGCCGTATTCGATCTTGGGGCAGCGATCCATCACCACCTTGAGGCCGGCCTCTTCGGCGCGCTTAGCGGCCTCCTCGTTGCGGATGGTGAGTTGCATCCAGATCACCATCGGCTTTGGCTTGAGCGTCAGCGCCTCCTCGACGATTGGCGGCACGTGGCTCGCACCACGGAAGATATCGACCATGTCGATGGGTTCGGGGATATCCGTGAGCGAGGCGTAGCATTTCTGGCCGAGGATTTCCTTGCCGGCCTGACCGGGGTTCACCGGAATCATGTGGTAGCCGCGCTCGAGCAGGTACTTGAATGCGAAATAGCTCGGCCGGTTCTCCTTCGGCGAGATGCCGACCATGGCGATGGTCTTCGCCGTGTTGAGGATGCCGCGGATATAGCTGTCGGGGTAGGAGTCGTGGTTCATTGCGTTGCTTGTCCTGCCAGCGCCGCGCGCAGGCGGGCATTTTCGGATTCGAGTTCGGCGATCTTGGTCTTTACGGTGTTGAAGGCGGTTTCCAGGTCCGCCTCGGTGAAGCGGGTGACGATGTGCTGCGAGCAGTTCACGTCCCAGGCTTCGATGGTGAACAGCAGCGCGCGCTCGGGTCTAGCCTTGTAGCCATCGTCGAACAAGCGCGCGATAAGCGCGGCGTCGTTCTCCACCATGCGCGCGCGGCCCCAGATCTTGATGCGCTGGCGCCGGGCGGGATCGAGCAGGAACAGGAAGGCGCGGTCGTTTTCGGAGAGGTTGGCAAGCGTGATGTACTGCCGGTTGCCGCGGTAGTCCGCGAAACCGAGCGTGCGTTCGTCAATGACTTTGATGAATCCCTTCGGGCCGCCGCGATGCTGGATATAGGGCGCGCCGTCCCCGCTGACCGTGCCGAGAAAGACGGTGTCGATCTCGGCGATAAAGGCCGCCAACTCCGCCGTGACGGTGTCGGGAAAGCCCTCGGTCAAACGCTGTTCATAGGCCTTGGCGGAGCCGCGCTCGGCCTGTGCCGCTTGCGCTGCCGGCGTGAAGACAAGGGAGGCATTAGTCATAGGCTATCCGCGATGCTATTTCGTGGATGCTCAGCGGTCTTCCCACTTGGGTTCACGCTTCTCGATAAAGGCGCAGATGCCTTCTTCGGCGTCGCGCGCCATCATGTTCTCGGTCATCACTTCGGAAGCGTAGGCGTAGGCGTCGGCGAGGCCCATTTCGAGCTGGCGGTAGAACGCCTCCTTGCCGACCTTGAGCGTATAGGACGATTTCGAAGCGACTTGGCGTGCCAGCGCCAGCGCCGCATCGCGTTCCTCGCCGGGCTGTACGACGCGGTTGACGAGCCCCATTTGTGCGGCGCGCTCAGCCGGCAACATCTCGCCGGTGAGCAGCATTTCCATCGCCACCTTGCGCGGCACGTTGCGCGATAGCGCCACCATGGGCGTCGAGCAGAAGAGGCCGATATCGACACCGGGCGTGGCGAACTGGGCGTTGGTGGAGGCGACCGCGAGATCGCAACTTGCCACCAGTTGGCAACCGGCAGCGGTGGCAACGCCCTGCACGCAGGCGATCACTGGTTTGGGTAGCGTGACGATCTGCTGCATCATGCCGCTGCAGGTGGTCATGATGTGGCGGAAGTATTCGCGGCCGCCGTCGGGGTCGCCGCGCCGCGACGTCAGCTCTTTCAGGTCATGGCCGGCGCAAAAGGCGGGACCGTCGGCTGCCAGCACCACCGCGCGCACGCCTTTGTCCGCGGCAAGTTCCGTCCAGGCCGCGGCCAGCACCTTCAAGAGCTCTTCCGACAAGCTATTGCGGGCGCGCGGCCGGTTGAGCGTCAGGATGGCGATCTCGCCGTCGCGTTCCTGCGTGAGCACCGGGGCGGTCGCGTCAGCAGCGCGGGTCTGCACGTTCATGGGCCAAATCCTATAGTTTCGGGGATACTTAACCTGATGCGCGAGCCATGCAAGGCTATGAGCGGCCGGCATTGCCAGCGCAGGGTGAGCACCATGGCAAAGCGCAAAAGCAAATCGTCGCGCACGGCGTCTAAACGCAAGACGCCGCCACAATATTGGTCGCAGCACGTAACTGACACGAGCGACGCCCTGACGTTGGAGGAGGGCGTGTTCAAGAAACCGACCCCGCGCGCCATCGCGCTCTCGCTTAAGCGCTCGGCCGAGGCCAGCCATCGGCGCAAATCGTCGCCCTATCGCTCGGCCATGTCGATGTTGGTGTTCTACATCAACCGCGCCGGCAAGGGTCTGTCCGAGGCCGAAAAGCAGAAGTTGGAGAAGGCCAAGGACGAGCTACGCGCGCTTTATGACCGGCCGCGCAAAGGAGTCTAAGGAGACTGAAGACGGTGCCGCCAGGGCGGTTGACCGCGCGCCGCGCCGCTCTATGACGGAGGTGCCGGGCAATGAGGAATGCGCCGGCGAGGGGGATGTTCATGCCGGCACCGGCACTGACCGCCGATGAAATCGGCGAACTTCTGGCCGCGGAATTTCCGCAGGCCTTCTACGCAGGCTGCGGGCTGACCATCGAGAAGGTCGAGTACGGAAACGTCAGCGTGCGCCGCGCCTACCACGCCGACTACCTGCGCCCGGGCGGCACCATTTCCGGCCCAACCATGATGGAGCTCGCCGATTTTGCCATGTACGTCGCCGTGTTCTCGGCGGTCGGAGCCCAACCGCTGGCGGTGACCACCAACCTGACCATCAATTTCCTGCGCAAGCCGGCCCAGGCCGACCTAGTCGCCGAGGCCAAATTGTTGAAAGTTGGCAAGCGGTTAGCGGTAGGGGAGGTGGCGATCTATTCGGCCGGCCAGGATGAGCCGGTCGCCCACGTGACTTCTACCTATTCGATCCCGAGTGCCGGCAATTAGCCAGAGGTTCTGAGATACCATTCGTACAAATAATTGAATCTACGCCATAAAGCTGCGAGAAGGGGCGTTGACCGCATCCCGGGGCTCGTTTACAGAAGCGCCCCAAGAAGAGCCTTAAGTTGGTGCGCGAAAGAGCGCGCCTTGTCCTCTCAAGGAATTCGTCATGAAGACCTATTCGGCCAAGCCCGCCGACGTCGAGAAAAAATGGGTGACCGTCGATGCCACCGGCCTCGTCGTCGGGCGCCTCGCCTCCATCGTGGCGCTCAGGCTGCGCGGCAAGCACAAGCCCAGCTACACTCCGCATGTCGATGACGGCGACAATGTCATCATTGTCAATGCCGCCAAGGCCGTGTTCACCGGCCGCAAGCGCGAGCAGAAAGTCTACCATCATCACACCGGCTATATCGGCGGCATCAAGAGCCGCACGGCGAAGCAGATCTTCGACGGCAAGTTCCCGGAGCGCATCGTCGAAAAGGCGGTGGAGCGCATGTTGCCGCGCGGGCCGCTCGGTCGCGTGCAGCTCGGAAACCTGCGGGTTTATCCCGGCCCGGACCATCCACATGAGGCGCAGAAGCCCGAGAAGCTCGACGTCGCCGTCATGAACCGCAAAAACGTGAGGAGTGCCTGACCGTGTCCGAGACGACCGTACAGTCCTTGGAGGACCTGGGCGCCCTCAAGCCCGCCGCACCGGACGCTCCGGTGTACGAGCAGAAGATCGACGCGCAAGGCCGCGCCTACGCCACCGGCAAGCGCAAGAACGCCGTCGCTCGCGTCTGGATCAAGCCCGGCGCCGGCAAGATCGTCGTGAACACCAAGGAGATCGAGGTGTTCTTCGCCCGTCCGGTGCTGCGCATGCTGATTCAGCAGCCGCTGGTCGCCACCAATCGTAACGGCCAATACGACGTGATCTGCACCGTCTCCGGCGGCGGTCTGTCGGGGCAGGCGGGCGCGGTGCGTCACGGCCTCGCCAAGGCGCTGACCCACTTCGAGCCGGAGCTGCGCACCACGCTCAAGCGCGCCGGTTTCCTCACCCGCGACTCCCGCGTGGTAGAGCGCAAGAAGTACGGTCGCGCCAAGGCCCGCCGTTCGTTCCAGTTCTCCAAGCGCTAATCGACCGGCAATACGACCGATTTGGGAAGGGGCGCGCCTCTGGCGCGCCTTTTTTCGTTGCCGGCTCGGTTCGACCGCCGACCGCCCCGCGGCAGCCTTTTAGTTCAATTGTCACAAAGCTTGTCTCGAAGGGCGCGCGCTTGCGCAACGCTTTCCCCATAGCTCGTCCGTAGTTTTACGGCCGCGGCATACGGATAAGGGATCATCACGCCGCGAGATGGAGCGGGAATGTTGGCCAATAGCGCACTGCCAGTCGCGGGCCTCGACGTGTCGACCTTGTCGATCGTGGCGGTGTGCATCGCCGCCTTGCTTGGCCTGCTGCTCACGGTCGCCTGGATGCAGCAGCGCGACGTGCGGGCGCTGGCCTGGTGGGGCGCGGCCTACCTGATCGGCGCCTCGGCGATGGCGCTATGGAGCGCGCCGGTGGAGCTGTTCCGGGTGCCGGCGGAGGTCTCCTCCGCCCTCATCTTCATCGCCTGCGGCATGATCTGGAACGGTGTGCGCCTGTTCCAGGGTCGGCGCCTGCTGCCGTTCGCGATCTTCGCTGGGGCGGTGGTCTGGCTGCTGCTGTCGCCGTTTCCGATGTTCGCGAACAACGACAGCGCCCGCGTCGCGCTGAGCGCCGTGGTGGTCGCCTGCTACACCTTCGCCATCGCCTTTGAGCTCGGGCGCGAGCGACGTAAGGCGCGCTATTCGCGGCTGCGACTGTTCGTGGTGCCGAGCTTGCATGCCGGCATCTTCCTGCTGCCGCTCGCCCTGCATGCCTTTGTGCCGGGCATTCTGGACGCAAGCTGGCTGACGTTGTTCACGCTGGAGACGCTGATTTATGCGGTGGGCGCCGCCTTCATCGTGCTGATGATGGTGCAGGATCATCAGGTGCAGGTCTATCGCAGCGCGGCCGAGACTGACTTCCTGACGCGGCTCTTGAACCGCCGCGCCTTCCTCGAAGAGGCGCAGACGTTGTGCCTGCGCCAGGCCGCGCGCCGTGAGCCGGTGACGCTGCTGATGTTCGATCTCGACCATTTCAAGTCGATCAACGACCGCTTCGGCCATGCCCTCGGCGACGCTGCCTTGCAGGTCTTTGCCGAAGTCGCCCGCACCAGCATGCGCGCAACCGATATCGTCGCGCGCCTCGGCGGCGAGGAGTTCGCCGCCATCGTGCCGGCGCCGCTGGAGATTGCGGTCAAGATCGCCGAGCGCGTGCGCACCAACTTCGAGCGCGCCGGCGTCATCATCGAGGGCCGGCCAGTTGGCGCCACGGTCAGCATCGGCGCGGCGTCGGCTCTGGCACCGGTGCACAACATCGATGAATTGCTGACGCGAGCCGACGACGCGCTCTATGGCGCCAAGCACGCGGGCCGCAACCGGGTAAGCACTGCAGACGACCGCAGGCCGGACGTGGATGTCGAGGCGCCCTCGCTCGCCGACGTCGCGATGTTCCCGCTGCTGCGGCAGGGAGCTGCCGGCTGAACGTCGCACCGACCCCTAGGCAACTAGCCTGAGAAGCAACATTTCGTTAACCATCCCGGTCCTATCATTCGTCCATGATGCTCAAGTCGGACGGTGGAATGCGGGACGGAGATCTTATGGCGCTCGAGGCGCGGGCCGCGCATGCGGGTCTTGCACTTGCCTGCAGCTATTCCAATTCCGCCGAATTCGACGCCGCCTTGATCGCGGCGCGCCGCGCCGCCGGCGCTTACGGGCCGCGCCGCCATCGTCGGCATCTGCTGGCGGCAGCCGCGGGCTTTGTGGCCGGGCTGGCGGTGCTTCTGCTTGCGATCCACCTCTTCGCTTGATCGGTTTCATTTAGAGCAAACGAAAACGGGCGCCCCTTGCGGAGCGCCCATTGGTCTTCGCGTCGTCTTACCGGCCTAAGGCCGAGGGGGTGGCCTTACGCGGCTGCCGACGCCTTGCCGTCCGTCGAGACTTCGGAGACCGTCTTCAGGATCTGCGAGGCGATGGCGTAGGGGTCGCCTTGCGAGTTCGGCCGGCGGTCTTCCAGATAGCCCTTGTAGCCGTTGTTAACGAAAGAGTGCGGCACGCGGATCGAAGCGCCGCGGTCGGCGACACCGTAGCTGAACTTGTTCCACGGCGCGGTCTCGTGCTTGCCGGTCAGGCGCATGTGGTTGTCCGGGCCGTAGACGGCGATGTGATCCTCGAGGTTCTTCTCGAACTGCTTCATCAGCGACTCGAAGTACTCCTTGCCGCCAACTTCGCGCATGTACTTGGTCGAGAAGTTCGAGTGCATGCCCGAGCCGTTCCAATCGGTGTCGCCGAGCGGCTTGCAGTGCCACTCGATATCGATCTCGTACTTCTCGCAGAGGCGCAGCATGAGATAGCGGGCCATCCACATCTGGTCGGCGGCGGTCTTGGAACCCTTGCCGAAGATCTGGAATTCCCACTGGCCCTTCGCCACCTCGGCGTTGATGCCTTCGTGGTTGATGCCGGCATAGAGGCAAAGATCGAGATGCTTGTCGACGATCTCACGGGCGACCGAGCCGACGTTCTTATAGCCGACGCCGGTGTAGTAGGGGCCCTGCGGCCCCGGAAAACCGGCCGCCGGGAAGCCGAGCGGGCGGCCGTCTTTGTAGAAGAAATATTCCTGCTCGAAGCCGAACCACGCGTCCGGGTCGTCGAGAATGCCGGCGCGCGTGTTCGACGGGTGTGGCGTGACGCCGTCCGGCATCATCACTTCGCACATCACCAGCACGCCGTTGGTGCGGTCACCGTCCGGGAAAACCGCGACCGGTTTGAGCACGCAATCGGAGTTGCTGCCTTCCGCCTGCTCGGTCGACGAGCCGTCGAAGCCCCAGAGCGGAAGCTCTTCGAGCGACGGGAAGGTGTCGAATTCCTTGATCTGCGTCTTGCCACGGAGATTGGGCACGGGCCTGTACCCGTCGAGCCAGATGTATTCAAGCTTATACTTTGTCATTGCACGTCTCTCTTGAACGGGGGACCGAAGGTGAGGAAGGCACGCGTGCCGGCCCGCCGGTAAACGGCGCACTTCCGCCGTCAACGGCTGACGATCGCGAAGCATTAAATATGCCAACACCATGCGGCTTCCGGTGCGGCGCCTGGCGGCATGCCGCCGACGCTTGCACCAGGCGGCACCGCATCGAAAAGGGCCTACTTTTAAGGCTGAAAATGGCGCTGACGCAGAAGTGTGCGATGGTTGGCGGTATCCGCTTCATGAGGGCTTCGGCGTTTGCCCCCTTAGGCAGCATGACACGTGCTGCCTATATTCTGGACATCCTGCTTATTTTTTGCGGGCAACGTGCCCAAGTAACATTCAGAATCTGATAAACTGATTTTAAGCGACCTGACGCGTTGAGCGCGCAGGTTCGCGAACGAAGGATTTGGAGACGCATAATGTCGAACACGACAACAACGAACGAGGCGCGGAGGTCGGCGACGATCATCCCGTTTCCCACAAGC
>Ga0316583_10000122_pt1 | contig 18052 bp, 9 predicted proteins | sample J_170502JBrBrA_D_FD_204513 | JGI IMG/M metagenome (GOLD analysis project Ga0316583, IMG submission 204513) | Rhizosphere microbial communities from salt marsh grasses in Alabama, United States - J_170502JBrBrA | ecosystem: Host-associated > Plants > Roots > Rhizosphere | place: USA: Alabama... | reverse complement strand
GCGTTCGTCCGGGACGAGCTGGCGAGCTCCAGGCGGGCCTTCGGCCGGTTGAGGGAGCTGTATCCCTCCTGGCTCACCCCGGCGATTCGTCAGAGCTATGCCTTCGGAAACGACGGTCTCACGGCCCAGTCCGACTCCATCAATCAGTACCTCGACGCGCACAGGGACCGGCTCACACGGGTGGAGGCAGCCCAGGTCGACTACAACCTGGCGTTGAAGCGCGGAGACTGGGAGGCGGCATACCGGGCAGCACGGGAAAACGCGCAGGCCGATCCCGTCCGCTACGCCTTCGGCGCCTTCCGGACCGCAGCCTACACGAATCGCCTCGCGGAGGCGCTGGCGGCCCTGACTCGGCGGGATACCAGCAGCGAGATGGAGCACCAGCAGTGGTTCGGGTACCTGAACATCTCCGTCCTGGCCCGCCTGGGACGTTACGACGAGGCTCTGGAGGTGGCCCGAAAAGTGCGCGCCACCGAGCCCCAGGGCGGCCACGGCTGGTTCCTGGAGGCCGACGTCCTCGCGGCCATGGGCCGCAGGGAAGACATGGAGGCGCTCCTCGCGGAGGCGCGCGCAGTCTCCGTCGCAACCCCCCTAGTCCTCGCCGAATTCCTGGAGGCGCCAACACGGGTCGCCGCAGGTGTCGGCCGCATGGACGACGCGAGATACTACGCCGGCCAGGCGTTGCAGGAAGCGGAAGCCGCCCAGGAGGACACGCGCTTCCTGCGCGCGCGGCTGCTGGCCTTCGCCGGAAGATGGGAAGAGGCTAGAGTCCTCCTGGAAGGTCTCTCCACGGCGACGCCCGACAACCCCGACCTCCTGGGCATCTACGGCTGGGCCCTGGCGATGGCCGGGCGACGCTCCCAGGCGTTCGACGTCAGGAAGCAGATAGAGGCGCTGCCCCAGACTACGGCGGGCAGACGGGCCGTGGTCTCGAGCTGGATGGCCGCCATCTCGGGAGCGCTGGGCGAGGACGAGCGCGCTCTCGAGGAGCTCAGACAGGCCCTGGCCAACGGACTCGGCTTCGACACATGGACGGTGTGGTCACCGTACCATCGCCCCCTGTACGACGACCCGCGCTACCAGAGCCTGGTGGCACCCAGGTAGGGATCACGCCTGCAAAGAACGGTACCTCAGGGCGCGCGCCTTGCGCACGCCTCAGCGCACGTCCCACCACACCGGAGTAGTCATCAGGTCGAGCCCGCCTCCCTGCCGCGCCACCGCAGCCTCCAGGTTCGCCTTGTTCAGCGACTGCTCCAGGTCCGGATACGTGAAGCGTATCGGGATCCGCGGGAGCGTCAGGTCCGGGCCGGCCTGAAGATGCGGTACGTCCGTCCTGCGCCAGTTGAACCAGGCCTCCGGCCCGTTCATGTAGAGGGCCAGCCATTGCTGCAGGTGGATCTGATCCAGCCCGGTCGCTGCGTCGTACACCACCCTGGGCTCAGCCAGGTACGCGTCGATCTCGGCGTCCGTGGGCTCGTTGGCAGGTGACCAGGGATCGTACTGGTGCATGCTCGCCCGGATGCCGGCCTCGTAGAGCGTGGCGGGATCGGCGGAGATCCACCCACGGGCTGCGGCCTCGGCCTCCAGGAGGAGTGCTTCCGCGTAGGTCATGATGGGCGACGGCGTCGTGGCTCCCTCGGTCCAGAACCTCCCGGGACGTGAATACGACGAGAGCAGGAGGGGAGGGTTGACGATGCCGTTGCCGAGCCCGCGATACTCGCCGTCCTGGGCAGCGGGCTCCGCGTAGAGCGCCAGGCGCGGGTCGCCCAGGGACTTGAGCGTGTCGATCATGGTGGCGCTGACGCCGTTCATTTGGTACGTGTTGCACCAGTCGAACACCGGATTCCGGTATGGCGCACCGGGCCACCGCAACACGGCGTTGTCGTCGTTGCTCTCGAAGGCGCCGGCCTGGTACGCAGCGGCGAACTGGCTCCGGGCGGTGGCGGGGTCCACCTCGGACAGGCGCATGGCCAGTCGCATGCGAAGCGAGTTGGCGAACCTGCGCCACTTGCCGAAGTCGTTGTCGTAGAGGACGTCCCCGCTTCCGAAGGAACCTGAGCCCGAGCTCAACCTGTCCACGGCGTCGCTCAGGTCCTGCAACATTCCGGTATAGATGTCCTGCTGAGGATCGTACACCGGCGCTGTGATGCCCTCACTGGCCCTCAGAGCCTCCGAGTAGGGGACGTCCCCCCATATGTCCGTGATCTGTTGGAAGACCCACGTCCTCCAGGTGAGGCCCACCCCTTCGATCTTGCCTTTCCCGCTCGCCTGTCCCTTGGTGACCACGGTCTGGATGTCGGTGAGCACGTCCAGGTAGAAGCCGTCCCAGAAGCCCTGGATCTTGTCCGGACGCACGTCACCCTTCTCCTGAACGGGATACTGGAGCTGCACGAGCTGCTGAGACCAGATCTCCGTCATGTTGAGCATCAACCACCCGCCGTGGACCCCACCGACCGCCCACGTGATCGCGGTCGGGAGGAAGTACTCGGGCCCCACGTCCGTGGGCGCGTTGGGATCGACGTTGACCTCGGTGAGTCCCCGGTCGCAGGCGCACAGAGCCGTGACCAGGAAGACGGACAGCACTCCGAGGAAGCGTGTTCTCGCGTTCATTCCGGTCTCCTCAAAGCGGGGTCACGGTCGAATCGACAGGGCGAAGCCGATGCTCCGCGCCGTCGGCATCTGGCCGCACTCGATCCCCTGCACGTTGCTCGCGTCGAAGGCGGTCTCGGGGTCGATGTTCTCGGCCCTGGACCAGAGGGCCAGGTTCCGGCCGATGAGCGAGATGTCCCCCCCGGAAAAGCCCAGACGCCGCATGAGTGCCGGGGGGAGCGTGTATCCCAGCCGCACCTCCCGCAGCTTGACATAGCTCGCGTCGAGGATCGCCGACTCGCGGTTGTCGGAGAGGCCGCGGAAGTAGTCCTCCGCCGTGACGCTGACGTCGTTCGCTCCGTCGCCGTTCACGGAGCCATCCGGGAGGACCCCCCGCTCCACGATGCCGGGATCGTTCCAGTCGTTCTCGCGACCCCGTAGGGTGGACGCCAGAACCCCGCTGGACTGGCCCGACATCCGGGTCATGGACAGGATGTTGCCGCCCTTCTGGCCGTCCACGAGCACGCTGAGCTCGAAGGGCCCGTAGCTGAAGCGGTTCCGGATGCCGCCGATCCAGTCGGGGTTGTAGTTCCCGAGGATGCGTCGCGTGGGATCCGTCCTGGGCACCCCGGACGCGTCCAGCATGAGCATGCCGCGCTGGTCTTCGGTGCACGCGCCGCCGGCGATCTGGGCGTCCCCACACCGGAGGTACCCGTTGCCGATCATGACGCCGTACGGCTCGTTCTTGCGGGCCTCGATGTTCACGCTCCAGTAGGCGCCGAGGACCAGCGTCTGCAGGTCTCCGTGGAGGTCCACCACCTTGGAGTCGTTGCGGCTCCAGTTCACGGTCATGTCCCAGCGGAAACCCTGCTCGTGCCGGATCGGCGTCGCGTTCAGGAGCAGCTCCCATCCCCGATTCCGCACCTCCCCCGCATTGAGGATCCTGCTTCCGTACCCGGAGGTCGCCGAGATCTGGACGGGCAGGATCTGGTCCCTGGTCGTGTTGCTGTAATAGGTGAGGACGAAGCCCAGACGCTCGTCCAGGAAGCCGAGGTCGGTACCCACCTCCCACGCCGTCGTCCGCTCGGGCTTCAGGTGGATGGCCGGGAGCACATTGGAAACGGAGAAGAGTGGCGCCGAGCCGAAGTCCACATCCGTGTCGAGTGACGACGTCAGTTGATAGGGATCGGTGTCGCTGCCCACCCGGGTCCAGCTCGCGCGTACCTTGCCGGAGCTGAGGATCGCGCTCTCCAGACCCAGGGCGTCGGTGAACACGAACGCCGAGGAGACCGACGGATAGAAGTACGACCAGCTCTCCGCCGGCAGCGTGGACGACCAGTCGTTGCGGCCGGTGACATCGAGGTTCAGGTATCCGCCGTAGCTCAGGCTCGCGGAGGCGTACAGGCTCCGGACCTTCTTGTGGGCCACGTTGTCCCAGGGGGCCGGCGTCACCCCGGCGTTGTCCACGGAGTAGATGTCGGGGACGATGAGGCCCGTCACGCTCACGCCGGAGGCCGTGTAGTCGTTCGTGCGCACGTTGCCCCCCGCGTTGACGTTCAGCGAGACCTTGGAGCTCAGCTGCCGGGTGGCCGTCGCCAGCACGTCGGCGTTGGTCTCCGAGACGTACCGTGACATCTCCGTGAAGCCCCCTTGGCCGGCATACCGCTGGCTGCCGATGGCGCCGACATCCTTGCGATGCTCGCGGTACCAGTCGCGCCCGACCCTGCCGGTGAGGGTGATCCAGTCGTCGAGCTGGTAGCTCACCTGGCCGCTGCCCATGACGCGGTCCCGCTCGTCTCCGTTGGTGTCGACGAGTTGCGCCCAGAACGGGTTCTGGCCGGAGAGGTAGTTCCAGTTGTACTGGCCGCCGTTGGCGTCGCAGGGGGTGGGCTCCGTGCCGTCGCACAGATAGTGCCGCAAGGCGTTCAGATCGACCTGGCGACCAAACCAGGTGAAGCCCTGCATGGCGTTCTGGGCTTCATAGCCCGTGCCCATCCGGTTCTTCGCCCCCAGGGTCACGTAGTTCAGCGACGCGTCGGCGGTGAGGCGGGTCGTGAGTGACGCGCCGCCCTTCAGCGCGATGGACTTCCGGTTGATCCGCTCCCCGGGAGCCATGCCGGACAGTTGGACGTTGGTGAATGAAAGCCGCAGATCGGAGCTGGTGTTGGTCCGGCCGACGGCGACGTTCGTGCTCCACGTCGACCCGGTGTTGAAGAAGCTGCGCACGTTGTCGGGGTGGGGTGACCAGGGCATGGCCGCGCCGGTGAACTGGTCGATGGGCCGGCCGTCCATCCTCGGCCCCCAGCTCTCGTCGATGTAGTCGTAGATGCCGCCTCCTTGCGGGTCCGCGCCGCCGTCCACCCACTGGAATTGGCCACGCGATCCCTGCCCATACCCGTCTTGATACGAGGGCAGGCGGAGCGGTGTCTCGAAGGTGATGCTGGACGTAGCCGTGAGCCCGGTACCGGCAGCATCGATGTCCCTTCCGGACTTGGTGGTGATGACCACGGCCCCGTTCGCGGCCCGGGAGCCATACAAGGCCGCCGCGTTGGGGCCCTTCAGAATGCTGATGGACCGGATGTTGTTCGGATCGAGATCCTGGATGGCGTTGCCGTAGTCGAGACCACCGTAGCCGTAGTTGCGGGGATCGCCATCTCCTTGCGCCCTGTTGTCCACCGGAATGCCGTCCACCACGAAGAGCGGCTGGTTGGACCCGGTGAGGGAGCTGGAGCCCCGGACGACGATGCGTGCCGTCCCCCCGGTGGGCCCGGCGTTGGTGATGTGGACGCCGGCGACCTTGCCCTGGAGGTCGTTGACGAAGTTGAAGTCCGGGGCCCGCGCAACGTCCCTGCTTTTAAGGTCCTGAACGGAGTACCCAAGGGAGCGCTTCTCTCGCCGGAGACCCAGTGCCGTGACCACGAGGCCCTCGATGCCGATGGCCTGCTGGTGGAGGGCGATCTCCAGTCGGGGCTGGATCGGGGCTTCCACGGTCTGATAGCCCAGGGACGTGAACACCAGCGTCGTGGCGTCTCGCGGAACCTGTAGCGCGAAGTTCCCCGCGTCGTTGGTGAGCGTGCCGATGTTGGTCCCCTTCACCACGATCTGGACACCGGCCATCGGCTGAGTGGTCTCACCGCTGCGCACGTGACCCGTCACCTGGCCGGGCGCCTGCCCGCCCAGAGCGGAGGGGACGAGCGTGAGGAACAGCAAGGTGAGCACCCGTCTATGGTGGGGTAGCAGCATGGGGAGCTCTCCGTCCTGCGACGAGTACGAGTTGGTCTGGCGCTCAGGCGCCGCGTCAGGGGAGGACGGGCGGGCCGCCACTGCCTCGCCGACCTGAGCCCTCCGATGTGCGAATCTCACCGGCGAGTCTATGCCCGGGTCTGACCCAGGTCTGACCCAACCCTGACCTCGGCTCCGTTGACCAATCCGAGCCTCCGCTCGTATTCTGTTCAATGTCCCGCGGAGCCATCCGAAGCCGGATGACCGTGGGAGCCTGTTTGAGGCCCGGAGCGGCACCACCCGCCTCCCTTGCCGGTCGCCTGCCCACCGGTATGTCGCTCCTTGACATCACCCGAGTTTAATCGACGAGCGCATTCGGCGGAGCACGGCATGCTGACGCTCAAAGCCTTCGGCGCGATCGACGTCCGGGACGCCGCCGGACAGCCTCTCGGTACCCTGCTGGCGCAGCCCAAGCGGGCTGCGCTGCTGGCGTATCTCGCGCTGTCGCGCCCCTACGCTCTTCACCGCCGGGACTCCCTGCTGGCCATGTTCTGGCCGGAGCTGGACCAACCGCATGGACGGGCGGCGCTGAGCCAGGCACTGAGCTTCCTGAGGCGAGAGCTGGACGACGGCGTCCTGACGACGCGAGGCGTCGAGGAGGTGGGCGTCGATCCCACGCTGGTGAGGAGCGATGTCGGCGCCTTCGAGGATGCGTTCGCCGGAGGGGACTGGAGTCGCGCGCTGGATCTCTATCAGGGCGATCTGCTGGAAGGCCTTTATGTGACCGGGTCGGCACCATTCATCGATTGGGTGGACAGGGAGCGGGAGAAGCTCCGTGAAGCGGCGGCGGTAGCGGCGTGGAAGCGGGCGCACGAGCTCCTTACGATGGCCGAGCCGACGGAGGCGGAGCGAGTCGCGCAGCGGGCGCTGCACCTGGTCCCGACTGACGAGAGTCCGGCTCGCGGGTTCATCGAGGCACTGGCTCGTGCGGGAGATCGTGCCGCGGCGGTGCGCTTCTACGAACGGTTTGCCCGCATCCTGGCGCAGGAGTTGGGCGTGGAGCCGGCGCCGGAGACGGTGGCGGTGGCGGAAGCCGTGCGGGGGGGAGCCGAATCGGTGAAGGCGAAGGCCGTGGCTCCAGCTCCACGGCCACCCGAGAACGGGGAGATCGAGCTTTCGGCGGCGGACCTGCCCCCGGCTGCGGACCCGGAAGCCCTCGGCGCGCCTCCCCGCGAGGTCTCGGGAGTTCGAGGCTGGATGCGCTGGCTGGTGGCGACAGCCTTCCTGGCGATCCTCGTCTTCGGCGGCTACTCGCTGGTGCGGGCCAGTTGGACGGGAGGCCCCGGTACGTTGATCCGTGAGGGCCTGGCGGCGAAGTACGATCAGGTGGTGGTGGCGGACCTCACCGCGTCCGATCCGAACCTCGGCCTGGCCGCCGCCGAGTGGCTGCGGACGAAGCTCGACGAGTCCGACATCGTACGCCCCGTGAGCCCCACGGCCGTCAGCGACGCGCTCCGCCGCATGAACAGGGACCCGTCGCTCCCCGTCGACGCGGCGACGGCTCGCGAGATCGCGATCCGCGACGGGTATCCGTTGGTGGTCGCGGGAGAGATCGAAGGAGCGGGCAAGGGCTATCTTCTCACGGCTCGGCTGGAAGCGCCGCAGAGCGGTGAGGTGCTCGGTCGGTTCCGGGCGTCCGCCGCGACGGGCGACGAGCTCGCGGCGGCCCTGGAGCGGATGGGCGGCGAGATCCGCGCGCGCATCGGTGAGGCCGTCCGCTACGTCCGACGGGATCCACCGCTGCAGCAGGTGACCACGTCGTCGCTGGAGGCCCTCCGTCTCTACACGGAGGCATCCCGGACGAGCCCCCTGGACGCGGTGCCCCTCCTGGAGCGCTCCATCGCTCTGGACACGACGTTCGCCATGGCGTACTCGGCGCTCGGGGACGCCCTGAACACGTACATCACCCAGTGGGACCGACAGGCGGAGTACGCCCGCAAAGCCTACCGGTACAGGGATCGGCTGCCGGAATACCAGCGGCTTCTCGCGCAGGGGGACTACGTCTTCCAACGGCTCGTCGGCGGGCAGGATCCCGGAGTGCCAGCCCCCACCGAATGCGACATCGACGAGCCCATGCTGCACCTGTACGAGGCCTACGTCGCGCGGCACCCCGAGGATCCGCGTCCGCTGCAGAACTACGGCGTCTACCAGGAACGGACGGGACATCCGGAGCGAGCCATCGCGACGTATCGCCGTCTCGTGGCCATGGACCCGTCGAACAACGGCGGCTTCCACGCCCTCTACGCTGCGCAGCTGAGGCTGGGCCGGTTCGAGGAGGCCCGCAAGACCGAAAAGCAGTGGGCAGAGCACCTGGCAGGCGCCGACCCCTGGCGACTCCATCTGGCGGACCTGGAGCTGCGTGCACGGCAGGCCGACTACGACGGAGCGGACTCGGCGGTGACGCTCTACCAGGCGGCGGTGGGCGACGACCCCGACGCGCCGCCCATGGAGGGAGACCTGGACGCCGTGCGCGGGCGGATGCGTGAGGCCTTTCGCCATTACGATGCCGGCGTCCGTCGGATGGAGGAGACCGGAAACCCGGAGCTCCCGGTGCCGCGAGTTGCACAGCGCGCCCGCGTCCGGCTGGTGGCTCTCGGCGATACTGCCGGAGCCATGTCGGACCTGTCCGCGGCACTCGACCGCCTTCCCGCCGACGCCAACCTCTCGGGAGGATGGATCGGCGTGGGGGTCCTCTACGCGCTGGCCGGTGACACGGCCCGGCCGCGGCAAGCCCTCGAGGCCCTGAGGCGGACCGGCCGTGGAAACTGGAGTGGGACCAGAGGCGTGTTGGGTGCCGCCCTGGCGCTGGCCAGGGGTGATCCGCAAGGAAGCCTCGACCTTCTGGCGGAGTCGGAGACTCCCTGCACCTTCAGCCCCTCGTTGGGAGTCGACCACCGCCAGAGGCGGATCCTGGCGGGGCGAGCCTACGAGGCCCTGGGCCTACCCGACTCGGCCATCGCGGAGTACGAGGCGTACTTCACCGAGCCTCCGATCAGCTACCCGGTCCCCCTCGACGCCGCCTTCCGTTTCGACACCTTCGAGCGCCTGGGACGTCTGTACGAGGCACGCGGCGACAGCTCGCGGGCCGCGATGTACTACGTGCGGGCCGCGGATCTCTGGAAGGAAGCCGATCCCGAGCTGCAGGGCCGGGTTCGGGATCTGCGGGCCCGCGCCGCGGCGCTGGCGGGTGCCACGGCGCGCGGGAAGCCCTCGCGGTAACGCGGGCCGTCCCAAGCGCGCACCTCCGATGCCGCGGCGCGCCACGCCCCACATGGCGCTCGCACGCGCTCGCTTGCCCCACCCTCCACGCGACATCAGCTTGCTCCCCTCCACCCGTACCGGAGGACCCCACCATGCCCACCGCCCGACCTCTGCCCCCGGGACATTCACACAGCCGGTGGGCGGTCCTCGTGCTCGCCGCCTCCCTCGCTTCCCTCGCCGGCTGCGACCGCAGCCAGGGCCCCGACCCGACGCTCGTGGAGTACATCGACACCCTGGCCGCGGTGGACGCCCATGCGCACCCCATGGCGTGGGTCGCGCCGGGCCAGCCCCCCGACACCGACTTCGACGCGCTCCCATTGTCGGGCATCCCCGGCTTCCAGGTACCCGTGGGGCTGCGCCCCGACAACCCGGCGTATCGGATCGCACAGGAGGCGCTGTACCACATCGATCCCACCGATACCGGCAGCGTATACGTCGAGGCCCTGGACTCGGCCCGCAGTGCCACCCTGAAGGAGAAGGGCACGGGCTTCGCGTCGTGGGCCCTGGACCGGGCGTACATCCGTTACATGCTCGCCAACCGGATCGCCATGGGCTCGGGGCTTCCCGCGTCGCGCTTCGGATGGATCCCCTTCGAGGACGCGCTCATGCTGCCCCTGGACATCCGGCGCGAGGCGGCGCGCACGCCCGACACGCAGGCCCTGTATCCCCTGGAGGCGAAGCTCCTGGCTCGTTACCTGCGCGATCTGGGCTTGACGCGGATTCCGTCCACGCTGCGCGGCTACGAGCGCGACGTGGTGGCGGCAACCCTGAAGAAGCAGAAGGACGCCGGTGCCGTGGGTCTCAAGTTCGAGGCCGCGTACCTGCGCTCCCTGGACTTCGAGCCGGCGGACTCCGGGGTGGCGGCGGCGATCTACGCGCGCTACGCGCGCGGGGGCGTTCCCACCCACCAGGAGTACACGACGCTGGAGAACCACCTGTTCCGGGTCATCGCCAGGGACGCCGGAAGCCTCGGGCTCACCATCCAGATCCACGTCACCGAAGGGTTCGGCAGCTACTACTCCGAGCGCGGGAGCTCGCCGCTCCTCCTGGAGAGCGTCTTCGACGACCCCTCGCTGCGCTCCACCAACTTCGTCATCACCCACGGAGGCTGGCCCCGGGTGCGGGAGACCCTGACGCTTCTGAACAAGCCGAACGTCTACACGGACATCTCGATGATGGACCTCCTGGCTGAGCCCCGGATGCTGGTGGATGCCCTGCGGCTGTGGCTGGGCGAGTGGCCGGGGAAGGTGCTCTTCGGCACCGACGCCTTCGACGGCGGCGCCGCCCAGGGATGGGAACAGGTGGCCTGGGTGGCCTCGCGCAACGCCCGCCGCGCGCTGAGCGTGGCGCTGGACGGCATGGTGGACGACGGAGAGATCACCCCGGCGCGCGCCCGGGAGATCGCCCGCATGGTGATGCGGGAGAACGCCCTCCGCGCATACCACCTGTCGCTGCCCTGAGACACCGGGCGCCGCCCCGACCGCGGACCACCGCGAACCGCCGTGTCGCAGGGGCGCCGCGGAGCGTCCCTCAAGAGCCTCCCGCCTCGTACAGGAGGATGATCCAGGCCCGTTCCAGGATCGTGTCCCGCACCTGCACCTTGTCCGCATCGGTGATCTGCACCGGCACGTCCGGCGCCAGCCCCACGCCCTCGAAGAACGTCCCCCCGACCCCCCACAGCTGCCACCGCGGCACGTGGACGATCCAGCCGTTGGGAAGCTCCCGGGCGATGGGGTTTCCCGAGCCGCCCCCGGTGGTGTCCCCCACGGTGGTCACACGGGGGAGCGCGCGCATCGCCAGCACGAAGTCCTCCGCCGCGGAGTAGACTCCGCGGTTCGTGAGCACCGCGATGGGACCGTAGTAGCGGTGCCTGCCGGAGGGCTCGAGGTAGTCCGGGATCGAGGGCCCGAAGTCGTCGTGGCCCGGCCCGCTCTTGTAGCGGTGATAGGCGTACAGGACGCGTTGGCGCGCGAAGTGCCCGGCCACGGCCCGGGCCTGGGCCTCCGAGCCGCCTCCGTTGCTGCGCACGTCCACGATGAGGCCGGGGAGGGAATCACCCAGAGCCGCCAGCGCCGTGTCCACGGCCGCGGCGATGTCCTGCCGACCGAAAGTGGAGATCCCCAGATACCCTATGGTGCCTAGCCTGCCCCACACGACGCCCCCTCCGGCAGCCGTCCTCTCGCTGGGACCCAGATAGGCGTCGACGAACGCCGACGAGTAATTCGCGGGGTAGTCCTGGTACCAACCGTCGTACTCGTAGTGGCGACCCGGGGCGTCCAGGGTGGCGTGCCCGTCCTTCAGCTTGCTGAGCATGATGCCGAGCACGTCGAAGAGATCGGAGTCGGACATGGCCGTGGTAACCCGGGGCAGGTACTCCCCGCCGACGGAATCCCAGTCGGTCTTGTTCACGTCGAAGAAGGAGTAGTACTGGTCCACATCCGTCCACATGGCCTGAGCCACCTGCGGCGGCGAGTCTCCGGGCTCGGGAGAAAGGAGCGCGTCGGCGCACCCCGCGCAGAGGAGCATCGCCGCGACGGTCAGGGGCATGCGCCGAAGGCGGCACCTCCCCGCCCGCACGGACGGCGCGTGGCGCTGACTTGCAAGTCGGCCGCTCACGGCCTACCCCCGCCGCCCCGGAGCAGCGTCACGCCCACGGATACGTCCTGGCGCACCATGCGCAGAGGCCGCTCGCGATCCGTCGCCAGAAACGTGAGCCCGTGCGTCAGGAAGACGCGCACGTGGGGTGACATGCGCACGGACAGGCGGAGCCGGTGGCGCACGACCTGCACACCCCCAGGGCCCGTCCACCACGCGCGCGCAAGCGTCCTGGCGCCCGCAAACGGGCTCCTGAGCATGACCGTCAACAGCCCCACGTCCAGGCGCTCGTCCAGGATGCCCCTCGCGCCCAGGTCGTGGCCGAGGCCCACGCTCAGCGAGAGGGGGAACGCCACGTCGTCGAAGTACTCGCGATATCCGGGGCTGTACTGGTGCCTCCGCCCGAACACGAGGCCGCCCACATCGGCCCCGAGCTCCAAGGACGTGTGGGTGCCGAAGGATGCCACTCTGCGCGCCCAGCGCACGTCCGCGGCCAGGGTCCAGAGGTCCTCGAAGCCTCCGGTGGCCGACGCGATGCGCGAGCTGGAGCGGTCCATGCCACCGCCGAGCGTCACCTGGAAGCCGTTGTGCACGAGGGTGAGGTCGCCGTCGACACCGGTGCCGTGCTGGTGAAAGGGGGAAGCCAGCAGATCGGAGTGCGCGTCGAAGCCGGCTCCGAACCGGATGCCCACCAGCGTGGAGTCCTGGGCCGTCGCAGCGTCGGCGACGGCAGGAAGCGACAGCATCACCGCCACCATCACGCAGCACAGCCACCCTCCCGGTCTCCCCATCCTGCTCCCTTCTTCCCATCGAGTGAACGGAGGGGAGTCGGCACGTCCCGCGCGAGTCCGGGCCGTGGCCCACACCGCTGCCCGTGCGGGGGCCCGAGCCGGGAGCTCACCGCGCGGCGGGCGCCAGGGAGGTAGCTCCCGGCTCGGAAGCACCCACTCACCTCATGGCGAACCTCACCCCCACGAAGAGCTCACGCTCCGGTCCCGGCTGATACGAGTTCCCGTCGGGATCCGGCTCGGTGAAGGCGATGTACTTCGTGGCCGTGAGGTTGCGACCCTGGAGCGTGAGGTCGCCCGTCGTACCGGCAACGTCGAAGTGCCACGACACTCTTGCGTTCAAGAGCGTGTAGCCGTTCACCGACGCGACGTTGCTGGCGTCCACGTACCACTTGCTGTAGCTGTCCGTCCCCACGCCCAGCGTCACGTCCCGCATGGGGGTCCACGCCACGTCGGTCATGAGCTGGTGCTGGGGGCTGTTGGGGAGCCAGTTCCCCTCGATGTCCCCGTAGAAGCTCGTGGACTTCTTGTACAGGAAGTGCGACCAGGTGTACGCCACCTGGACCCACACCGGGTCCACCGGGTTGACGTTCGCGTACACCTCGGCGCCGAAGCGACGGCTGTTGCCGCCGTTGCGGTAGAATGTCTCCAGTGGGCGGCTCGCCACGCGGTACCGGTCGAAGTCACCGCTGGTCTCCAGGTGGAAGAGCCCCACGTCATAGTAGATGCGGCGCCCGTGGACGCCGCGCAGTCCGAGCTCCTCGCCGCTGGAGAGCGCCGGCTTCAGGGACGTGTTGAACCCACCCTGCGCGGCGGGATTGTTGTCCAGCTCTTCGGTGGCCGGCGGCAGGAAGCCCTGCCCCCAGTTCGCGTACAGGCTCCACTCCTCCGTCGGGGCCCACGTGAGGCCCACGCGGGCGGTGGCGCGGTCGAAGTTCGCGTCGCCGGAGAGGTCGACGCCCCCTGACTGCAGGTGATCCTCGAGTCGATTCGTGATGCGGTCGTAGCGGACGTTCACCAGGGCGGTCCACTCCCGGCCCAGGTTCACCCGGTCGAAGAGGAAGATGCCGACGCCGCTCTGTCGGATGGTCTGGTCGGAGAGGAGCGTCGAGCCCTCCACCGCCCCGCCCATGTTCGGAAACCGGAACTCGGTGATCCGCTGCCACTGGACGTCGGCGCCTCCGCCCAGCGTCTGCGTGAGGTTGCCGTGTCCGACCCGGCTGCTGAGCTGGACGGTGCCCCCGGGCGCCGCCAGAGCGCGGTGATCCACCGATGAGGGCACGGGCTCGACGTACCGGGTGTTGCGCAGGTACCCGTTGAAGTCGAGGGTCGTCGACGAGCTGAGCTCGTAGCGACCCACGAGGCCCCCGGTGAAGCGGCGCGTCGTCTGGAACTCGTTGAACGTGATGGCGTCGGGGTTGGCCTGACGGCGGTCCTCTGCGAGCCAGGTCAGGTTGAGGCCCTCGGCGTTCTGGTTGAAGAACGACGTCCAGGACACGATGGGCGTGAGGGTGAGCCGGTCCGAGGGCGTCCACACCGCCTTGGCCCGCACGTTGGTGGCGTTGAAGCCGGTGTGTACGCGGTAGCCGTCACCATAGGTTCGGCCCACGTCCAGGGTGTAGCCCACCCGGCCCGTGCGGCCGCCGCCGCGCACCGCCGTCTTCCAGAATCCGTTGGAGCCCATGCGCGCCTCCGCGGACGGCCTGATGGCGCCCTCCTCGGTGGGAGGCGGCGTGGTGATGATGTTCAGGACCCCCGCGGTGGAGCCTCCTCCGTAGAGCGAGGCGCCGGGTCCTCTCAGCACCTCGATGCGGCTCACGTCGGACCAGTCGACGTCGTAGAGATCCGACGCGAACCCACTGGGGTCGTTCAGCGGCAGTCCGTCCAGGAGCACCTTGATGCCCCGGAGGCCCCTCTCGCTGAGGATCCCCTGGCCCCGTATGGACATGTGCACCCGTTCGCCGTCGGCCTGGTTGTCGACCTTCACCCCGGGCACCAGGCGCACGGCTTCGTCCACCGCGATGGAGCGGGGCTGGGGCTTCAGTTCCTGCTGATCCACCACCGTGGTGGCACCGGGATTCACCCGCAGCGGGATGCTGGTGCGGGTCGCCGTCACCGTGAGGGCCATGAGCTCGTAGACGCGCAGGCTGTCCGCCTTCGCGGTGTCTGTGGCGATCTGTTGCTGTGGCGGGGAAAGGCTGTCGGAACATGGAACGTGTGGAGCGGGCCCCACGCCGAGAAGCGAGGAGCAGAGCAACAGCGTGATCATGTGGTCGTGCCTTCGGGCGGTGCCCGTACCGGCAGGGGATGTGGGCAGGAGACATCCCCGCTGGACGCGGGCGGTTCATTGGCAAAGGCGGGGCCCTTCAGGCGCCGCCTCGTCCCCGGATGTCAAGGTGATCCAACGGCCCTGCAAGTTATGACAGGTGTGGGATCGGGGCCATCGGGGCGGTGGCCGTCGCGGCGACGCGGAAGCCCACCCTTGTCCATCGTTCCGGCCTTTCATAGGGTCAAGATCCGGCCACCCGGCGAACTGCCCACGGCGGAGGGCCGACGTTTCCCGTGCGGGTAGAACGGAGAGCGCAGCAACCGTGGCGAAGCGCGGTGACGTCGAGACGACGGGGTCCGGAGAGGGATCCGTGCACGGTCGCCTGGGGATCCCCGGAAGATCCGTGGCAGCCTGTGCAGTCGCGGCGGCCCTCCTGTGCTCAGCCACGGCCTCGCCCGGGTGCGCCGAGCCCGGTCCCGTGCAGGCGAGCCAGCCCTCCGACTCGCTTCATGACTGGATGCGCTTCGGCTGGGACGTCGGCCGCTCCAGCGCGTCCACGGCCGCGACGGGCATCACCGCCGCCGACGTCGTATCCCTGCACCGCCAACAGGTGCAGATCGACGGGACCGTGGACGCCTCCGCCATCTACCTGCACGCCGTCCGGGTGGGTGGCGCGACCCACGACGCCTTCTTCGTGACCACCACCTACGGAAAGACCCTGGCCATCGACGCGGACAGCGGCACCGTCCTGTGGCGCTACACGCCGCCGGGGTACGACTCGTGGGCGGGAACGTACCGCATCACGACGGCCACGCCGGTGGCCGACCCCGACCGGCAGTACATCTACGCCGCGGGGCCCGACGGGTACGTGCGCAAGCTCGATGTACGCGACGGCCATGCCGTGTGGAGCACGGCCATTACCCGGCTGCCTCGGCGCGAGAAGATCGCGTCGCCTCTCAACTGGTTCCGGGGCCGGGTCATCGCCACCACCGGCGGCTACATCGGCGACCGTCCTCCCTATCAGGGACACGTGGCCATCCTCGACGCAGCCAGCGGCGCGCTGCTCCACGTGTGGAACTCGCTGTGCAGCGACCGTCGGGAGCTCATGGACCCGGCGTCCTGCCGGGCCAGCGACTCCGCTATCTGGGGCCGTGCCGGCGCGGTGGTGGACTCTACCACCGGCGACATATTCGTCGCCACGGGAAACGGTCCCTGGAACGGCCGGGACAACTGGGGTGACGCCACCCTGGAGCTCGCTCCCGACGCCACCCGGATATTGGGCAACTACACGCCCGCCAACACCGACGAGCTCGACCGGACCGACGCGGACCTGGGATCCACCTCGCCGGTACTCCTGGGTGGCGGGCTGGTCGCCCAGGGGGGCAAGGACGGGAAGATCCGACTCCTGCGGTGGGCGCAGATGAGCGGCACCGCCCCGCACAAGGGGGGTGAGCTCCAGGTGGTGTCCACCCCCTCCGGAACGGATCTCTTCACGGCACCCGCGGTGCTCCACACCGGCACGTCCACCTGGATGTTCGCCGCGGACAACGGCGGCACGGCGGCCTGGGTGCTGCAGGGCGGTCGACTGCGGCCGCGGTGGCACAACCGCCACGGAGGGACCAGCCCGGTGGTCGCCGGCGGTCTGCTCTATGTGTACGATCCCCACGGAGGCCTCCGGGTCTACGATCCGGAGTCGGGCCGGGGGCTCGTCGTCCTCGTCTGCGGCCCCGGGCCCTGGAACAGCCCCATCGTCGCGGACGGCAGGATCGCGCTCCCCGAGGGCAACGCGAACCGCCACGCGACCTCGGGCGTGCTGGACATCTGGCGGCTGAAATGAGCGTCGGCTCTCACCACGGAGAGGGAGCGACAACACGAGTCCTTGCGGACCCACGACACCTGTGCGTAAGGTCGCCGGAGGCGACGTCGTATTCATAGTCATGAAAGAAGCTGCACAACGCTCGCGCCGCGGTCCCGGGAGGGGATCGCTCGCCCGAGGGGCTGTGGTCCTCGCCCTGGTGGGAATGCTGTTGCCGTCTACGGGGGAGGCGCAGAACAGCTCGGTGGTGAGGCGGGCCATCGAGCAGACCTGCGGGAAGCTCCCGGATCCCAAGACTGAAGCCGTGGTGGCCGGCGTGGTCGTGGACTCCATCTCCGGCGTGGCGCTCCCGGACGCGGACGTGCGCCTCTCCTGGAAGAACACCACCAACGGTAAGAAGGGGTCCCACAAGACCAAGACCGGCCGCGGCGGCTTCTTCTCGTTCTGCAAGGTTCCTGCGGGTGTGACGGCCTCGCTCTCGGCGCATCTGCGTGTGACGCGGGGGTATGACCTGGAGATCGACCAACCCGGGGAGCTCTACGTACAACACGTGCTGCTCCCCGTGTCCACGACGAGGGACCCGGGAGTGCTCGTCGGTCGGGTGGTGGATGCCAAGACGCGCGATCCGCTGGTGGGGGCCACCGTGCGCCTGGTCGAGCGCGGGGACGTGACGTCCACGAACGACCACGGGTACTTCTCCTTCGGCAAGCAGCCGTTCGGGATCTACATGCTCGAAGTGAAGATGCTCGGGTACGAGGAGCGCAAAGCTCCCGTGAGGGTGGCCGGCGACTTCACGCAGGAGGCCGAGATCGACCTCTCCCAGCATCCCATCGAGCTGCCCGGCCTCAACGTGCAGGTCCGTCCCCACAACCAGCGCTTCGATCTGGACGGCCTGGTCCGGCGCATGAGCCTGGGCATCGGCAAGTTCATCACGCGCGACGTGCTGGAGAAGCATCCGCGGTCCCGCATCACCGACCTCCTCAGGGCCACGCCGGGGATCAGCGTGTTCGTCAACCGTGATCGGTCTTACACTCTCGAGGTACAGGGACGGGCGTGTGCGCCGGACGTCTTCATCGACGGCGTCTACTACATAGACTCCGACAACAGTCTCGACATCCCCTCCGCCGCCGACCTGGAGGCCATAGAGATCTACAAGGGCGTGTCCGAGATCCCGGCGGTATACCTGAGGCCCAGCCCCCAGAAGCCTCCCTGTGCGGTCATCGCGGCGTGGACCCGGGTGCACCCCGGAGCGGGCAGAGGCCTCGGGGGAGCGTCGCACAGGTAGTTCGCTCCCGCCGCCGCTCCGGCACGAGCACCCGGACCTGTGGACCCGCTCCGGACTCTGTGCGTAGAGTAGAGGCGTCGGCAGGAACCTCGGGACCTCCCCTTCCGTATGGGAAGGATGACGATGAGGTGGATGAAGCGGATCTTCCGGTCGCGCGTCGGGCTCGT
>Ga0316583_10000121_pt1 | contig 18269 bp, 11 predicted proteins | sample J_170502JBrBrA_D_FD_204513 | JGI IMG/M metagenome (GOLD analysis project Ga0316583, IMG submission 204513) | Rhizosphere microbial communities from salt marsh grasses in Alabama, United States - J_170502JBrBrA | ecosystem: Host-associated > Plants > Roots > Rhizosphere | place: USA: Alabama... | reverse complement strand
CGTCTATCTCGTCGGCACGGCTTTGGTACCCGGCAGGTGGCAATCGAGCAGGCAGCGTCGCAGCAGGTCGATCGCCTGGTGACGCGGGAAGCTGGTGCGCCAGACCATGCCGACGCGGCGCGATGGTTCGGGTTGCGCGAAGTTGCGCACGCGCAGCAGCGGATCGTTCTTCGGGATGGTATCGACGGCAGCCGCCGGCATGACGGTGATGCCGACGCCCGACGCCACCATGTGGCGGATGGTCTCGAGCGAGCTGCCCTCGAGCACCTGCGGCCCACCTTCGCCGGCCGCCGAGCACAGGTCGAGCACCTGGTCGCGGAAGCAGTTGCCGCGGCCCAGCATCAGCAGTTGCTCGTCGAGCAACTGATCCGGATCGATGGTCTTCTCCTTGGTCCAGGCATGCCCGATGGGCAACAGGACGCGGAACAGTTCGTCGTAGACCGGTTGTACCACCAGGCCCGGCTCTTCGACCGGCAGTGCCAGGATGGCGACGTCGAGTTCCGTCGTCTTCAGGCGTTCGATGAGCCGATGCGTGTAGTTCTCCTCGAGCAGCAGCGGCATCTCCGGCGCCCGCTCGCGCAGCAGCGGCACCAGCTTCGGCAGCAGCCAGGGGCCGATGGTGTAGATGACACCCAGGCGCAGTGGCCCGGCGAGCGGATTCTTGCCGGCGGCGGCGATCTCGGCCAGCTGCGCCGTCTCGGCCATCACCTTCTCGGCCTGGGCGACGATGCGCTCGCCGATCGGCGTCACGCGCACCTCCTGCGGCGAGCGTTCGAACAGGATGACGCCAAGCTCCTCTTCGAGCTTCTTCACCGCCACCGACAATGTCGGCTGCGAGACGAAGCATTTCTCGGCGGCGCGGCCGAAGTGGCGTTCGCGCGCGAGGGCGACGATGTACTTGAGGTCGGTCAGGGTCATCAGCGTGCCAATGCAGTGGCGGCGAATGCGAAGAATATAGCAGCAAGCTGCCGATTCGCCCCAATAGCCAAAGCGCGTATGCGGCCCCGCCTCGGAGCGCCGGTACTACTTGATCAGGCCGCGCTCCATGGCGTACTTGGCCAGCCCGGCCGGAGTGGCGATGCCGAGCTTGCGGCGCAGGCTGAGGCGGTGCGTTTCCACCGTGCGCGTGCTGATGCCGAGCTTCTGCGCGATGCGCTTGTTGCTGTCGCCCTGGGCCAGCAGCGCCAACACTTCGGTCTCGCGCTCGGTGAGCGCGTCGTCGGCGACGCTGACATGCGGCTCGGCCTTGGGCACGGGCGTCGAGAAGTAGGTGTTGCCGGCCAGCACGGTATCGATGGCGGCGATGATGCACTGTGTCGGCGCGCCCTTGAGCACGTAGCCGCGCGCGCCGGCGGCGACAGCCGCGGCGACGTACTCGGGATCACCGTGCATGGACAGGATCATGGTCTTGATCTGCGGCGCCGCACGGCGCAGGCGCTGGGTCAGCTCGATGCCGTTGATGCCGTCCATGTTCACGTCGGCCAGCACCAGGTCCGGCGCCAGCGCCAGCGCCAGTTCCAGTGCCTGGCGGCCGTTGTCGGCCTCGGCGACGACGCGCAGGTGCGGCGTGGCGGCGAGATGGGCCTTGAGGCCGTCGCGCACCAGCGGATGGTCGTCGACGATGACGATGCGCACCATGTCGGGTGTTTCGCTCATGTTCTTCTCCTTGCCGTGGCGGCGGGAACGCGCACTTCGACCGTGGTGGCGCCGAAGGTCGATCGTATCGCCAGCGAACCGCCGAAATGCTCGACGCGCTCGCGCATGTTGCGCAGGCCGATGCCCTCGGTCGCGTCGCGATCGCCATCGACGTCGAAACCGCAGCCGTTGTCGATCACGCGCAGAACCAGTTGTCCCCGGCGCTCCTCGAGCGCCAGCCGTGCCTCGGTGGCGCCGGAGTGGCGCTCGACGTTGGTCAGCGCCTCCTGGGCGATGCGGTAGAGGGCGACGGCAACGTCCTCGGCGAGCTCGAAGGCCGGGCCGCCGGTATCGACGTCGAGCGCGATGCCGGTACGCTGGCCGAAGCGCTCGCCCAACTGGCGCAGCGCCGCCTGCAGGCCGAGGTCGGTCAGCGAGGCAGGGCGCAGGTCATGGGAGATACGGCGGACTTCGTCGATCGCCTCGCTCAAGCCCGCGAGTCCCCTCCTAACGTCGTCGGCGCACGAGCCATCGCCGGCAAGCTTGTTCTGCACCAGCTCGAACTGGAACTTGACCGATACCAGGAGCTGGCTGATACCGTCGTGCAGCTCGCGCGACACCCGCGCGCGCTCCTCTTCCTGCAAGCCGACGATCCTCTGCGTCAGCAAACGCAGCCGATTGTCGGCCGCGCGCTGCTCGCTGACGTTGAGCATCATGCCACCGCCGAACACGATCAGGGCGGCGACGACGGCGACGATGGCCAGCTTCCACATGCTGGCGACGACGTTGCCGGCGATGTCGGCGCGCACCTTGGCCGTCGCCCGCTGGATGTCGTCGAGGTAGAGGCCGGTGCCGAGCGACCAGCCCCAGCGCTTGATGGGAACCACGTAGGCGATCTTCGCCTCCTCCTTGCCCGTCGACGGCTTCTCCCAGCGGTAGCGCAGGAAGCCGCCGCCCTGCTGGGTCAGTCCGACGATGCGCTGGATCACCGGCAGGCCGGTGGAGTCGCGCAGGTTCCAGTGGTTCTTGCCGACGAAATCCGGCTTGCGCGGATGCACGAGGTTGTTGCCGGCCTGGTCGTAGACGAAGAAATAGCCGTCGGCGCCGAAGTTCATGTCGTTGAGGATGCGCTTGGCCCTGGCCTGCGCCCCGGCGTCGCCGGCCCTGGTCGCCGGCAGGTGCTCGATGGCGGTGGTGGCCAGGGAGACGTAGTTCTGCAGTTCGGCGCGCCGCACCGCCAGCAGGCTGTGCTCGATGACCGAGGCCTGTTCCTCGGCCAGGCGGCGCGACTGGTCGACCATGATGAACGCGATGGCCGCCACCGCCAGCAGCAGCGGCAGTCCGGTCAGGAGGATAAGCTTGAGCCTGAGCTGCATGGAGATTCCCTCTTCGTCATCGGCGCATCTTAGCCGCCACCGGGCGCCGCCGATCCGGTAGAACTACGTAGCCGGCGCTACGTAGTCGTCGGGATACCGCGCGCTTGCGGATTCCCGCATAGTCTGCGCCCAAGAGCCGGCGCCCGCGCCAATAGGCAACCGGCCGCCAGAACGAGAAGGAGACTCGAGACCATGGATCAGTGGTTGCAACGCACGTACCGGGGTGCCGCGCCGGCGGTGAATCCGGGCCTGCCACCACGCCTGAGCGCGCGCGAACAGGAGATTCTCTTCCTGGCCGCCCTCGGCCATTGCAACAAGACCATCGCCCGACGCATGAACGTCAGCGTGCGCACGGTGGAAAACCACCGCACGGAACTGCGGCGCAAGCTCGGCGTCGGCACCGTCGGCCGGCTCGAAGCCATGTTCGCCGTCGTGCTCGGCCACAGCAGCAAGCGCATCGCCGAACTGCTCGATATCGACGAGCAGGACTTCGAGCGTCGTCGCCTGCAGCTGCGCTCGGCACTGAGCTAGCCGGCGCTTGCTGAGGCGGTCCGGTCCGGGCGATAATCGCGCCCTTTCGCAGTACCCCTGCCGGAGTTCCCCTTTGTCCCTGCCTACCCCGCTCGCCGGCGAAGTCGCCCGCCGGCGCACGTTCGCCATCATTTCCCACCCCGACGCCGGTAAGACCACGCTGACGGAAAAGCTGCTGCTGTTCGCCGGCGCCATCCAGATCGCCGGCAGCGTCAAGGCGCGCAAGGCGTCGCGCCACGCCACTTCCGACTGGATGGAAATCGAAAAGCAGCGCGGCATCTCGGTGGCCAGCTCGGTGATGCAGATGGAGTACCGCGACTGTGTCATCAACCTGCTCGACACGCCCGGCCACCAGGACTTTTCGGAAGATACCTATCGCGTGCTGACGGCGGTGGACGCCGCGCTCATGGTCATCGATGCCGCCAACGGCGTCGAGGCGCAGACGTTGCGCCTGATCGAGGTCTGCCGCGCGCGCAACACGCCGATCCTGACCTTCATCAACAAGCTCGACCGCGAAGTGCGCGAGCCGCTCGACCTGCTCGACGAAATCGAGCGCACCCTGGGCATGCCGAGCGCGCCGCTGACCTGGCCGGTCGGGCAGGGCAAGCGCTTCCACGGCATCTACGACCTGCGCAGCGACCGCATGCGCGTCTTCCGGCCCGGCGCCGACCGCGCCGGCGACGACGACGAGATCGTTGCCGACACGGCTCAACTTGCCTCGCGCTTCGGCGCCGAATGGGAAACCGCGCACCACGAGATGGACCTGATCCGGCATGCCTCGCACCCGTTCAGCCGCGACGACTTCCTCGCCGCGCACCAGACACCGGTGTTCTTCGGCTCGGCCGTCAACAATTTCGGTGTGCGCGAAGTGCTCGATGCCCTGGTCGACCTGGCGCCGGCGCCGGCGCCGCGCCAAGCCCTGACCCGGGAAGTGCATCCCGAGGAAGCGCAGTTCTCCGGCGTCGTCTTCAAGATCCAGGCCAACATGGACCCGTCGCACCGCGACCGCATCGCCTTCCTGCGCGTCTGTTCGGGCAAGTTCGAGCGCGGCATGCGCCTCAAGGTGCGCCGCACCAACAAGGAATTGCGCCCAACCGGCGTCGTCACCTTTCTCTCTCAGCGCCGCGACCGGGTCGAGGAAGCCTACGCCGGCGACATTATCGGCATCGTCACCCACGGCGGCCTTCAGCTCGGCGATACCGTCACCGGCGGCGAGGTACTGCAATTCACCGGCCTGCCGTTCTTCGCGCCGGAAATGTTCCGCACCGTCGAATTGGCCGACCCGATGCGCAGCAAGCAACTGGCCAAAGGCCTGCAGGAACTGGGCGAGGAGGGCGCCATCCAAGTGTTCCGGCCGGTCGCCGGCAGCCTGATGCTGCTCGGCGCCGTCGGCCAGCTGCAATTCGAGGTGGTGGCGCACCGCCTGAAGACGGAATACGGCGTCGAGGTACGCCTGTCGTCGGCCAACTTCGCCGGCGCGCGCTGGGTCACCGCCGACGATCCAAACGAGCTGCGCCGCTTCCTCGACGCCAACCCGAGCCGCATGGCCCTCGATGCCGCCGACACCCATGCCTACCTGATGTCGTCGCGCTACGACCTCGAACTCACCCAGGAACGCTGGCCGAAGATCGAGTTCCACCCGATGCGCGAACACGCCGGGCTGGTGCTGCAAGGGAATTGAAGAAGGCTTTGGGGGGCGGCTAGCCCGCCCCCCAAAGCCCCGAACCGCTTAGTCGCCGACCTTCAGGTGGCCGCCGGTGCCTAGGCCGCCCTTCACTTGCTGGGCCTTGTAGTTCTTGACCGCCTTGATCAGGTTGTTGACCGAGTCGGTGAACGCCGCCACCACGACCTTGCCCTGGGCGGTATTGGAGTAGCCGCCGAGGCCGCCGCCACCGTGGGCGCCGAGAATGCCGCCGATGGCGCCGAAGTCCATGTTGCGCGCCGATCCTTCGGCCGCTGCCAACTGCACGCCGGAACGGGTGTCGATCAGCGTCAGCATGGTGCTGGCCTCCTTGGTGTGGATCGAGCCGCCGATGGCGGCCCCGACCGAACCGAACAATCCGCCGATGGCCCCACCGATGCCGCCGGCGTTGCTGTTCGAGAAGGTCACCGAGGGTTCGACGATGTAGTCGGCCGCAACCATCTGGCCCTTGTGCATCTTGGAGTTCCTGCGCAATTCACCGGATGCCGCCAGTGCGCGCTCCTGCCGCATGTTGCGCATGGCGCGGCCGCGGGCGACGACGACGAAGCAGTTCGATTGCTGCAAGAGCATCTTCAGCACCGGCGTGGTCGGGCCGAGCTGGTACTGCTGGAGCGAATAGAACCACGGCTGCGTCGTGTCCTCCTCGATGGTGACGGTACCCAGCGTCTCGGTGCAGTGTTCGAGCCCGCTGTTGGCGTTCTGCGAATTGGCGCCGCCGGCGGATCCGGTCGCCGTCGTCTTGGCCTCGTCGCTGCCCATCTGCATCTTGGAAAAGAACTGGCCGTAGGCCGTACCGGAAATCAGCCAGGCCATGGCACCGATAAAAAGAATTCTTCTCATGCTTCATCCTCCCGAAAAAACATTGTTCGCGCCAGGCGCCCCTATTAGTCGTCCGAAAACAGCGGTGGGCACCCGTGGCAACTGCCCCGCGATATTCAACCGTAGGCCGGTACGGCAGTTTATACCAACGTCGAAGACCGTATCGTTGCCGGGCGCCCTATGCCGCTTGCAATCCGGGCAACGGAGGCCACAATTGGATCGGGATTCCTCGGCAGGCCGCGTCGATATGAACGTCACATCCCTGCTCGATCCGCATCGCTACCCCCACCCGGTAGAACGGGTGGAGTTGCTGGAAACGCATATTTCCTGGCTGCTGCTGGCCGGCGAATTCGCCTACAAGCTGAAGAAGCCGGTCACTTTGCCCTTTCTCGACTACGGCACCGTAGCCCGCCGTCGCGCCTGCTGTGAAGCGGAATTGCGCTTGAACCGGCGCTACGCGCCCCAGCTCTATCTCGGCCTGGTGGAGTTCGACGGCGAGCCGGCGGTGAAAATGCACCGCTTCGACGAAGCTGCCCGGCTCGACCGGGTATCACGGCGCGGCGAACTGACGCCGGCGCATCTCTCCGATCTCGCCCGCACCGTAGCGGCATTTCACGCCGACGCCGACGCCGCGCCCGCCGACTCGCGCTTCGGCTCGCCGCAAACAGTGCTGGCGGCGGCGATGGAGAACTTCGACGAACTCGACGCCTTGCTGCCGGCCCACGCGCCGAAGCTGGCCCGGCTGCGCGCGTGGACGGCTGGCGAATTCGAGCGCCGGCGCGCGACGATTGCCGAGCGCAAGAACCAGGACCGAATACGCGAATGCCATGGCGACCTGCATCTGGGAAACTTGGTGCTGCTCGAGAATCGAGTGGTGCCTTTCGATTGCATCGAGTTCAACGACGCCTTGCGCTGGATCGACGTTGCCAACGAAATCGCGTTCACTTATGTCGACTTGTTCGACCACGGCAAACCCGGCTTGGCCTGCTGGCTGATCAGCGAATGGCTTGTCTGGAGCGGCGACTTCGGCGCCCTGGCCCTGCTGCCGTTTTACGCCGTGTATCGGGCCGTGGTGCGCGCCAAGGTCGCCGCCATCCGCGGCCAAGCCGATGAGGCCATCGAATACCTGGCCATGGCCGAAACGCTCACCGCCCGCACGCCGCCGACCCTGACCATCACCTTCGGCTTGTCGGGGTCCGGCAAGACGACGCGCTCGTCCGAACTTCTGCTCGCCGATACGCGCGCCGCCACGGTACGCCTGCGCTCGGACGTCGAAAGAAAGCGGCTGTTCGGCCTCGCCCCCGATGCCGACAGCGGCGGCGCCATCTACGGCACCGAAGCGACCGCCCAAACCTACGGCCGCCTGGCCGAGCTGGCGCGCAAGGCGCTCGGCGACGGCTGGTCGGTGATCGTCGATGCCGCCTTTCTTCGCCGCGCCGAGCGTGCAGCCTTTCGCCGGCTGGCCCACGACGCTCGCGTGCCCTTTGCCATCTTGGCCTGCACGGCACCGGCCGACGATCTGCGGCAACGCCTCGCCGCCCGCGCCGGTGACGCCTCGGAAGCCGACGCCGAGGTTCTAGAGCGTCAATTCGGCTGGCTGGAACCGCTCGACGAGGCTGAAGCCGCCGAGATCGTCAGCCCTGATCAGTCGCGACCGCGATCGGCCGGATCGTAGAAGCGGTAGCGATTGCCGCCGGCGTACTTGGCGACGTACATCGCCTCGTCGGCGTGGCGCAGCAGCGCATCGCCTTGGCTGCCGTGATGCGGATAGACGGCCACCCCGACGCTGGCGACGACCCTGGCCGAGGCACCGGAAATGCTGTACGGCTCGGTCAAGTTGCTGATCACGCGCTGGACGATGGTTTCGCATTCGCTGGCCTGGACCAGGCTCGGCAGCAGGCAGACGAATTCGTCGCCGCCCAAGCGGGCAACGGTGTCGCCGGTCCTCACCGCCTGCTGCAGGCGGCGCGCCACTTCCACCAGCAGTAGATCGCCGGCCTCGTGGCCGAAGTTGTCGTTGACCTTCTTGAATTCGTCGAGGTCGAGATAGCAGACCGCGAGCAGGGTGCCGCGGCGGCGCGCCTGGGCGATGGCCTGCTGCAGGCGGTCGGCAAGCAGCAGGCGGTTGGGGATGCCGGTCAGGGCGTCGTAGTGGGCGAGGCGCTCGAGCTGCTTCTCGTTCTCCTTGATCTGCGTGATGTCGGAAAAGACGCCGAGGTAGTGGCTGACCGCGCCGCCCTCGCCGAAGACGGCCGAGATGTTCAGCAATTGCACGCGCAGGCCACCGCTGCGGTGCCGGTTCCAGATCTCGCCGCGCCAGTAGCCGCGGCGGGCGATGGCGTCCCACATGGCGATGAAGAACTGGCGGCTGTGATGGCCGGACTTGAGCAGGCGCGGCGTCTTGCCGATGACCTCGTCGCGGCTGTAGCCGGTCATTTCCGAGAAGGTCGGATTGACGTCGATGATGCACTCGCCGGCGTCGGTGATGCAGATGCCTTCGCGCGCGTGGCGGAAGACGCTCGCCACCAGGCGCAGGTTCTCCTCGGCATGCCGACGCTCGCTGACGTCGTATTGGATGCCTTCCCAGAGCACGTCGCCGTTGGCCAGCACGGTCGGTCTCGATTCGATATGCAGCCAGCGCACGCCGTCCCGGTCGTTGCCGACGCGCCCCTCCCATTGGAACGGCTCCAGCGTTCGGCGCGCCTGCTCCGTAGCGACGCGCATCGATTCACGGTCGCCGGCATGGATCGAATCATAGGCGGCTTGCGCGTCACGATAGGCCTCGTCGGCCGACAGGCCGGCCAACTCGCACCAGCGCGGGCTAACGTAATCGAAGCGCTGGCCGCCGTCTCGCGTCATTCTGAGCTTGTACACTCCGACCGGGATGCGCTCGACCAATTGGTTGAATTCCTGCAGGCTGCGCGTAAGTGCCTCGGCGGCGCGCCGGTTCTCGGTGATATCGCGGCCGATGACGACCATGCCCTTGCGACGGCCGTCGTCGTGAAACAGGGGCACCTTGATGACATCGAACACCTGGCTGCCGCCATCCGGATGCTGCACCACTTCGTCGACGCGGCAGGTATGGCCGGAACGCCAAGCGGCCTCGTCGGAGACATGGCATTGCACCAGCGACTGCCGCGTCGCCGGCAATGAGATCTCGGCCAGCTCCAGCTCGCTCTTGCCGTAACAGTCGACGCCCTCGAGGCCGAAGGTACGCTGGGCGCCGACGTTGTATTCGATCCACCGGCCGGCTTCGTCCTTGAACTGCACCGAGTCGGGAATCGCCTGGACCAGGCTGCGCAGCTTCTCCTCGCTTTCGCGCAGCGCCCGGCGCTCGGCATCGAGGCTCTGCTGCAGTCGGTTGAAGCTTTCCACCATGCGGCCGACCTCGTCGTCGCGCTCGACCGCCAGTGCGCGCAGCGGTTCATGGCCACGCGTCATGGCGTCGAGCGCCAGCGCAGCGCGGTTCAGGGGCGTCAGCACCCGGCGCAGATACCAGACCGCGACGACGCCGATCAACACGGCCAACCCCGCCGCTCCGCCGATGATCAAGTGGTTGAATTCGCGCACTGGCGCGAACGCCTTCGCCGTCGGCATCGTGGCGACCACCAACCACCCGGCCGATGGCACCCGGCGCCCCGAGGCCAGACTTTCGACGCCGTCAGCATCGGTGTCGACCACCGAACCTGCGAAGCCGGCCTCGAAGTGTGCGAGCAATTTGTCGGTGTCGGATGTCGGCAGGGGCTTGAGCGCCTTGTCCGGATCGGTACTGGCAACGACCCGATCATGGGCCGGCGCGATGACCAGAAAATTGTTGCTACGCCCCAGGCGCTGCCTGTCGATCGCCCCGAAGAAGTTGCCACCGTCGATAGCCGTCACGCCGACGAGGACCGCCGTCAGCCGGCCACCCCGATCCAACACCGGCACCGCCATCGCCACCACCGGACGGTCGCCTTGGTACGCCTTGACGGGCGGCCCGACCGCCGGTGCCCGCGTACGCACGACGTCGGTAAAGGGTGGCCCCCGATAGTTGCCGCCGTGCCGCGCGGACGGCACGGGAAAGGCGCTGTAGGCACCGGTCAGGTCCGGCTTGACGAGAATGAAGCCGAGGTCGAACAACTCGGTGGTCGTCTGTCGGTCAGCCAGGAAGCGGTCGAGTGGCGTCTCGCTGTCGAGGGGGACATCGGCCAGGCGTTGGGCGATGCGCGTCAGGCTGTCGATGCGCAGGCGCACCTTGGCGTCGATGTCCTCGGCGACGAAATCGACCAGCGCGTACTGTTGGTTGGACAGCAGTACCTTGAGCCTCTGTTCCTGCCTGCCGGCAACGAACAGCACCAGCGCCGCCAAGCCGACGAGAATCAGCAGCACGATCGCCAGCGCGACGCGGGCGCCGAGGCTCTTAGCTAGTTGCGGGAACATGGTATGGACGGCTCCCCGACGTTCGGAACCGATGCTATACCCATATTTCATCGGCGGGCAAGTTCACCCGCGGGATCGTCGACAGCCGATCAGCCCGGGCTGACCAGAAAAGCGCGCCACTCCTCGATGACACGCTCGGCCTCCGCGCGCAGGGCACTGAACTGCTGCCGTGCCTCGTCCAGGCGCCCCTCGCGACAGCTGTCCTCTGCCTGCGCCGCCAGTTCCCGCAGCAAGGGAGCGCCACCGTTGCCGCCAAGACCTTTGATGGTGTGCGCCTCGCGCTGGCCGACGACGAGGTCGCCCGCGGCCAGCGCCGCCGCCAGGGCTTCGACGCGCTCGGGTATGTCGGTCAGCAGGCTCTCGAGCATGGCAACGGCGATGCTGCGATGGCCCGACAAATTCTTCAGCATGACATCGGGAACGAACACCTATGCACTCCTTGTTCTTGCGGTGGTCAGTCTCAGGATACCCGAAGACGGCCTTGGTCGACCAGCCGGCCGGGCCTTCCGACACCGGCCGTTGTTTATGTCGTCATCCGGCAAGTTGCGCGATCCGCGCCCGCGCCGACCGGACGGCGGCGACCTGGATGTCGCTGGTCTCGCGCACCCAGTTCGGTACCTCGAGCGCCTGCGTCTCGGCCTGCCATCTGGCGGCTGCCGCCTCGTCGCCGAGGCCGACGGCGGCCTCGCGCAGGGTGGCGACGACCCAGAAGCGTTCCTCGGCAGTCATCTCCTTGTCGAGCAGCAGTTGCGCAAGACCGAGTACCTGGCGACGCACGCGCTGCGAGAGCACCGCGTCGGCCATGCCCTCGTCGCGCTCGCCACCTTCCAATTCGGCCACCGCGCGCAGTTCCAGCAGATGAGCGAGGTTGATGCCGCTGTAATAGTCCTGCTTGACGCGGAAGCCGCGCTCGCAGACGTCGACGGCTTCGTCGAGATCGGCGCGGTCGTGCCTGACCTCCCACAGCCGCTTGTGGATAGCGCCCCACAGGCCCAGCGTTTCCGGATCGTTGGTGGTGGCCGGCGCCAGATCGCGCAGGATGTCCTTGGCCGCCAGCAGCGCCGCCTCGGCGCTCGGTTGGCGCGACTTGTAGGTTGCGAGTGCGAGTTGCTGGACGACGAAGCTGTCGTTCGGGCGCTGCCGGTGCACTTCCTCGAGTAGCGGGCAGGCATCGACGAAGGCGCCGGCCTTGATCTGAGCCAAGGCCTCTTCGAGCATGGCCTTCGCGCTCTTCGGCACGAGCATGACGGCTTCCGGCACACCGACATGCTGGGTGTGCAGAATCGACTTGGTCAACTCGTCGAGGCCGTCGAGCACGCTCTTGGCCGAGGGTCCCCGGCCCGGGGCGGCCGCCTTGGCCGGCGGCGCCGGCGGCGGATGGAACGGCGGCTTCAAGTCGGGCAGAAAAGTGTAGACCGGGCTATCGGTCTCCGCCTTGGCCATGATCTCGGCGATCGCCTGCTTCAGTTCGTCGCCGAAGCGCTTGGCCTCCCTGACGCCGATGTCCTCGCCGAGGTGCTTGTAGCGCCGGATGACGATATGGCCGACGTCGAACGGATACTTGAACTGCTCCTCGGCAACGATGATGGTGGCGCGCGGGCGCAGACCATAGCGAATGCCCAGCTCGAAGGCGGCATTGACATTGTAGGTGGACAGGTCGGCAATGACGAGATCGGCCTCGAGCAGTTGCCGGTACATCGGCACGTCGATGGTGCCCGAATGCGCGATCTCGTCGGCGCGGATGCACTCGAGCCCCGCCGCCTCGACGGCATCCTTGATGATGGCATACGAGGCGTCGAGGTCGAGCACCCGGCCGTCGGTGAAGTCGGTCTTCTTGCCGAAGCCCTGGACGACGAAGCACGTCAGCATGGCACGCCGCTTTCGCGCAGTCCGGACACGTACACCCAGCGCTCGCTGTCGGCATCGCGCACGTAGCTCAGCAGCTGCCTGCGATTGACGCCACGGCCCGGTGCCTTGAGCGAGATATGCACCCAGCCCGAATTCGGTCCCTGGCGCGGGTCGTAGCACTCGCAGATGATCTGGTCGAAGGTTTCCAGGTTTCGGCTCGCCCAGTGCGCAAGTTCGAGCGTGGTGACACCGGCGATCTCGACGTCGCAGGCGCAGCCCTGCGTATGCTGGCTGGTGCTGATCCAGCCGGCCGGCTTCTGCTTCAGTACGCGCTCGGTGGCCTGGCTGCGGAAGACGCTGTTGGGCGAAAAGGCGCCGAACTCGGCGCGCATTACTTCGAGCACGTTGCGTGCAAGAAACACCGCGGCCTGCGCTTCGGCATCGCTGGGGAAGGAGTTGTCCACGCCCCGGCGGGCAGCAACTTCGGACTTGGTCAGTTCCCAGACCTTGAAGTGCGGCGCGATCAGATCCTCGGGCTTGAGTTTCGCCAGGGAGATGTTTTCAACGGCAACTTGCGATCGGTCGGTCATGGGGTTCCTCACAAGAAGACGATGGGCCGCCCCCGCCCCGGGCCTTCTTCATCCCTTGAGGGGAGAATGCCTCTCAGCGGCGCTTTCGGGGTGGGCCTCATAGTCTTGCGCGAATCGTCTTGACGGCCTCGGCGGCCGGCAGGGAGACGGCGGCGGCCATCTCGGCGACGAAGTCGAGGTGCTCGAGCACCGAAGCGTATTGCAGCGGGCTAGCGCCGCGCGCTGCCGCCGCGCCGTAGAGCGCCACGATCGGGCCAGCGTCGGCGGCGTCCGGCTTCGAAGGTAACGCCATCAGCCGTGCCAGCTGGCAGTCCACCTCGCCGACGGCATCCCAGAAGTTGGGCCGTGCCTCGTTGCGCAGCCGCGCCTGTTCGCTCATGTGCAAGCAGCCTTTGACGACTTCGCTGCGCCATGCCTCGCTCGGCGTATCGGCCAGCGCGGCGTTGAGCACCGTGGCCACCGCCCAGTTCGAATAGGGATAGGGGTCCTCCTGCTTCTCCTTTTCCTTCTTGTGATCGAAGGCGCGCCGATAGTAGTTGGCCATGTTGACCAGGGCTTCGAGGCGCAACGTTGCATCCGTTTCCACCCAAGCCAGCCGCTTGCACGCGCTGCCGAGCAGGCTCAGGCGCTCGACGGTCGGCGCGCGCTGGCAGATCAGGTCGAGCTCGCGGATCGCGCCTTCGATATCGTCGATCAGATCGGCGCGCTTCTTCTCCGCTTCCTTGCCCTTTTTCGCCCGCAACGCTTGCCAGCGCTGGCCGGACCGGCGCACCCGGAAGTTCGCGCATTGCTCGACGGCGCGGATCGGGCAGTCGCCGATCTCGGCATTGAGCGCCTTCTCCAGCCACTCGATGCCCTTGTCGTAGTCGCCGGTCTCGCCCCAGGCGAAGCCGAGCGCGGCGGCGACGTCGCCGCGCGCCAGCCATGTCTTGCGCTGCGATTCCGGCGCACCGTCGACCAGCGTTTCGATCGCCCGGCGCATGCTCGCGACCAGTTGTTCGTCCTCGGCCTGCTCCTTCATGCGCACGCGCACCGACTCGCGATGGTTGTCGAGATCGGCGACCAGTTCGGCCGGCGCCTGGAAGGCCGGCTGCCAGGGCTTCGGGCTGCCGTCGCCATGCAGGCGGTAGGCGGGATCGCCGTAGCACTGGTAGGCGCCCCAGGTATTGACCTCGGGGAAGCGCACCCAGATCTCCTCGCGCGCCGCGCGTACGGCGTCGCCGAAACTGTCGCCGCGCAGCATGTGGTCGTAGAAGGACTCGGCGAAGGCACCGGCGGCAGCATCGTCCACGGCCCAGCCGGCCGCCACCACGGCCTTGACGCCCATCTCGATGAACTGCATGCCGATGTTCGCCGCCAGCAGGCCGTACTTGCGCGGCCGCGTCGTCTGCGTCTTGCCCAGGTGGCAGCAGTTGATGAACACCAGCTCGGGCACGCAACGCATCTGTTCGACGTCGCCCGGCGTCAGGAACGTCTCCTTGCCGATGACCATGCCGGAGACTTTGCGCATCACGGTGCCCTTGCCGTCCGCCGTCGGTTCCTCGAGCTCGAAGTCGTGCTCGCCATGGCCGGCCAGATGCAGGATGCGCCAGGCATCGCGATGCAGACCGGCCATGACGTCGTCGGCCGGCCCGTCGATGCAGTCGCGCACTTGATAGCCGCGGCCGGCCAGCAGTGCGGCGACCTTCTGCGCCTCGGCGCGCGCGCCGGGGAGTTCCGGAAACAGTTCCCAGCCGTCGAGGTCGGGGTTGCCGACCACGTAGGCGGTGGGCTCGGTCGCATAGGCCGGATTGCCGCGGAACTCGGGCGTCTTCAACTGCCGGACCAAACCTGCCCGTACCGACGGCGGCTGTGCGCTCTGACTCCAGCGGTCCTCGATCAACTCCCACGGATAGCGCGCCGAGGCGGCGTCGACGAGCAGGATGAGGTCGCTCTGCTGCGGCGCCAGTTCCTTCAGGCGGTTGGGCAGCAGCATTTCGAACAGGGTGTTGGCGACCTCGGTATTGCTGGTCGGCGAGCCCGACGCCTGTTGCACGAAGCTCTCGGCCAGGCGCAACTGCCCGGTGGCATGCGTGACTTCGGCGCGCGCGCGGTCGGTGGACGAGATGAAGCGCAGTCCGCCTTCTTCGCCCTTGTCCTTGACGATCTCCAGCCGTTGCCACCAGCCGGGTGGATCGGCGAAGCGCACGCGCCGCCAGCGGCCCTGGCCTTCCTCGATGGTCTGCGCCGCCCAGTTCACGGCGCCGGCGAGCTGTCCATCCGACAGCAGGTCGGTGAGCGCCGTCGCCGCCTCCAGTGCAGCATCCTGGTAGATGTCGAGCAGTTCGACCCTGTCGACCAGCACGCGATTGGTCAGGCCGGCCTGTTCAAGGCGCTGGTTGGCCTGCACCGCGCCGCGCAGGATCGCTTCCACCGAATCGCGCACGCTGGTGCCGCCCTGGCCGGAGCCGATGAGCAGGCTCGACACGGCCGCCGAGCGCACCGAGTTGGCCGGGCCGAAGCGCTCGTCCGGCCAGCGCGCGACCTCGAGCGCGAAGTCGAGCAGCGCCGCACTGGCCGTCGTCTGCAGCGCCCCAGTCGACAGGCTGCCGACCTGGCCGAGGCCGATGACAATGGCGCCGGCCGGCTTGCCGCCGCATTTGTCGTGGCAGAAGTGCGTGTGCGTGCCCGTCTTGCCCGGATAGAGCCCGAGTTGCAGGCGCTGGCTGAGCGCCTTGCCGAGCCGGCGGTCGAGCTTCGCTTCGGCATTGACGATGACGTCGCCCTCGTAGTGGCCGACCATCACCGGGTAGCGCGCGTAGGAAAGATCGCCATGGACGACGCTGACCTGGAGCATGGGTACCGGCGCCTGCGCCGTTTCCTGAGCACCGCCGGCCGGGCTGCGCAGCTCGCTTTCGTCGGGAATGTCGTCGACCGGCGGCAGCGCCGGCATGACGAACGCCTCCTCAGCTGCGGCGGCGCGCGCGCCGCCGGGTGGCATGGTGGGCAGCAGGGTGGTCTTGCCCGTCATGAGCAGATCGATGTATCCCGGCAGCGCCCGCTTCTGCGCACAGAGCTGATCGTGGGCGGTGTCTTCGACGTACCAGACCGGCACCTCGGGCAGGAAGCCGGACTTCCAACTCACCGTGCCGTCGCCCTTGCGCGTGCCGATGAATTCCAGGCGCTTGCGGCCGACCAGGAACGGGCTGTCGTAGTCGGTCAGGCGGTAGTCGATCACGGTGGCGTCCTGGCAGCCGGCGACGTAAATCATGAACTTGGGGTCGGGCGCCGCCGCCTTGAGCAGGCGCCAGGTCTCGCCAGCCTTGCGCAGCGGCGCTGCCTCGGCCGTCTCCCAGCGCGCCTTCATGGCTTCCTGCAACTCCTTCCAGACCTTCACTTCAGTGAAGTCGCGGCTGTCTTCGTCGAACGGCAGCAACTCGAGCAGGCCGGGAAACTCGCGCACCAGGTCGATGATCTCGTCGGTGCTCTGGGTGACGTCGAGCAGGGATAGTTTCGCCTGCGTCGCGTTGTAGCCGGTCAGCCAGCGCACGGCCTCGTAGGAACCGAGGTTGGGCGTGCCCAGCATCATGAAGCGGCTGTTCGGCAGTGCCTGGATGCGCCGCCAGAGCGCGGCGCCGCGGCCGCCGTCGGCGATCATGGCGCGTGTAACCAGGCCGCCCATCGAGTGGGCGACGATATGCACCGGCTGCCTGGTGCGCTCGATCTCCGGCAACCAGGCCTCGAGCTTGTCGACAAGCCGGGCGGCGGCATCGCGCACCGACAGGCGCCAGTCGTAGGGAAAGATCTCGACGCGGTGGCTGCGCGCCAGGAACTCCAGCAGTGGCCCGTAGAAGTCGTCGAGCAAGTCCACCGGCTCGACGCCGGCGGCACCCATGTGGATCTTGCCCAGGCCGCCCCACATCAGCGTCCAATAGTTGAGCCAGACGCCCTTGCCCTGCACGTCGAGCGCGCTGCCCATGGTGCCCGGCAGCACCACGGCCAGCGGCCGCGGCTCGGCGGCGGCGCGGCTGCGGCGCACCGCCTCGCGCCAGCGCGGCTCTTCCTTCGGCGCCTCGGCGATGGGCTGGAAGCCGCCGTCGCCTTCGTCCGGCCGCGTCAGGCCGGCGAGCAGCCAGCGCACGCTCTTGTCGTTGGCGAAGTAGTTGAAGTGACTGACGTTGACGCCGCGATCGCAGAGGAAGCGCGCGCCGCCCGGCGGCCGGCGCAGACCACCGGACATCGAGCCGGTGTTGACGACCAGATCGTGGTCGCTGCCGTAGAACCAATCGGTGGCGAGCAGCTTGATCTGGCTCCAGAGGCTGTCGCCCTCGATGTCGCCGGCGATCACCGACAGATCGGCATGCGTGACGAGACCCGGATGCTGCAACAGCCGCGTCAGCGCCGAGCCGGGCATCATCGCCTCGAGGCCGGGCAGGGTGCGCGGATCGGTGCGCTGCTTGACCACCGCCAGCATGAAGTCGGCGACGTCGCCGACGATGCCGTTGCCGGACAGGAAATTGAGCACCGACAGCCAGCGGTCGAGGCGGCCGGAAGCCAGCGTCGTGCCGCGCGCCGGGCAGGCGACGCGCACGAAGCGGCCGACCGTGATCGTGCGCTTGTCGAGTTCCTTGAGCAGCTTGGCGAGCGCATCATGATCAGCCCCGTAAGCCCGGTCGCGATCCTTCTCGTCGCCGTCGACGAGCGGTGCCAGGTCGAGTTGCTGCGCGATGGTGCGGTCGCGCTCGAACAGCGTCTTCAGGAAATCTCCGCGCAGCGGATCGTCGCCGCGCTCACGCTGGCGCAGGCACAACAGTTCGCCGACCAGGCCGCCGCGCGAATGGCTGACCAGATGGACCTCGATGCCCTCGGGTAGTTGCTGCACGAGGGCCAGCGCATTGGCCACCGGACTCTCGGTCAGGGTCCGATGCTCGAAGGCCAACACGCGATCGCCGTAGGACTTGGCCAGCGCCGCACGCGCCACCGCGCCGCCGGTACCGTCGATCCACAATTTGCCGAAGCTGCCTTGGCTGCTCGACGCCGTGCCGTGCAGGAACAGCAGCCAGGGTTTGTCGGTGGCGAGGGCCTTCCCGTTCGCCAGCGGCGTCAGCGCGAAGTCGTCGCCCAGCGAACAGCGGTACAGCCCCGGCGCCCGGCCCAACTGCCGATCTTCGAGCGCGCTGCCGATGGCGCCGCCAACCTTTTCGGCGACGTCGATGCCGAAGAATTCGAGCACCTTGATGCCCAGCCCCAGCCAGCCGCGCGAGCCGCGCGCAGCCCCGCGCGCCGGCGGCTGAAAGGAGATCTCCCAGGCGTCACCGCCGTCGCGCCCGAGCGCCTTGCGGCCGCGCTCGCGGATCAGGTCGTCGGCGC
>Ga0316583_10000120_pt1 | contig 18362 bp, 14 predicted proteins | sample J_170502JBrBrA_D_FD_204513 | JGI IMG/M metagenome (GOLD analysis project Ga0316583, IMG submission 204513) | Rhizosphere microbial communities from salt marsh grasses in Alabama, United States - J_170502JBrBrA | ecosystem: Host-associated > Plants > Roots > Rhizosphere | place: USA: Alabama... | reverse complement strand
CCGGGCCGGCATCGCCGCGCTCATCCGCCAGCCAGGACGATTCCCTCCAGCCCGAGGCGCTTCACCTCGGCGTTGAACGCGGAAACGCTCTGCCGCAACGCGGCATCCACCTCGCTGCCAAGGGTCGCCCAGGCGGCGTCCAGGTCACGCTTGCGGTCCATGGCGCCCCGGGTGGGGCGGCCTTCGGTGCTCCCACCGCCGTATCCGCCGCCACTGTTCAGGTAGTAGAGGAGCGTACCGTACTCCTGCTGCAGACCGGCCTCCGTGGAGCCCCCCTCACCGTCGGGCATGCTCGTGAGCCGTGCCTCCAGAGGGACGAGCCGCCTGTCCAGCGAGTCCCCGAGCTCGTCCAGCCGGCCGGTGTCGCGGCCGGCCGCACGGGCACGAGCCACCAGGGCCCGCGCCTGCGTCCGGGCGGAGCGGATGCGAGCCGCTGCCGCACGCACCGCCTGGGAGCTCCGCCACACGTCCAGCGTCACGCGGTACTGCTCCTGGTAGTCCGGCTGCGTGATGCCGGGATCCTTCGGGTCCGGGAGAACCTTGAACGTCCGCTCCGTGGATCCACCGTCCCAGGAGAGGCGCGCCGTATATATGCCCGGGGGCGCCTTCACGCCACCGCTCCGCAGGTAGCGTAGGGGCCAGGCCAGGCGGTGGAAGCCGATGCCGTCCGGCAGGGCCCGGCTCCGGCTCTCGCCGGCCCGTGCACCTGCGCGACCCCCGTGGTCCGGGGCCGTATTCCACTCGGCCGCGGTGTCACCCTGCGCATCCAGCACCTCGAGGGTGAGGCCCTTCACCGGTGAGCGCACCGTCCAGCTCAGGAGCGCACCCACGGGAAGGGGGTCGGGGACGATGCGGTCCACCTCCTGGAGGGGTGGCGAGTCGGCCCGGCCACGAGCCACGTCCCTGGGCGTGAAGAGCTGGACCGGACCCGGCACCGGCGCACCTTTCCGGACGGCCAGCGCCAGCTCCCGCAGCGGCGTGAGGTCGTCGAGCACCCAGAAGGAGCGGCCCTGGGTGGCCAGGACCAAGTCTCCCCGGTGGACCTTCATGTCCGTGACCGGGGTGGCCGGCAGGTTCAACTGCAGGGTCTGCCAGCGGGCGCCGTCGTCGAAGGAGACGTACGCGCCGAACTCGGTTCCCGCGTAGAGGAGGCCCGGCACCACGTCGTCCTCACGGATCACGCGCACCGGATGGTCGGCGGGGATCCCGTTCGTCCCGTCGGTGAGGAGCTGCCAGTGCGCACCGTAGTCGTCGGTGCGGAACACGTAGGGGTGCCAGTCGTCCAGGCGGTAACGCTGGGCCGCGACGTACACGCGACCGGCGGTCTCGGGGGAGACCTCGATGCGGTTCACGGTGGCGTCGTGGGGCATCCCCGGGGGCGTGACGTCCTTCCATGTCGCACCACCATCGCGGGTCAGGTGTACCAGGCCGTCGTCGCTCCCCACCCAGATCGTCCCCTCGGTGTGGGGCGACGGAGCCACCGCGAAGATCGTGTTGTACACCTCGACGCCGGTGTTGTCCGAGTGGATGGGCCCGCCGGGAAGCCGTTGCTGGACCGTGTCGTCGGTGGTGAGGTCCGGGGAGATCCGCTTCCAGCTCATGCCGCCGTCGTCGGTGCGGTAGAGGTACTGCGACGCCTGGTAGACCGTCGTGGGGTGCAAGGGGTCGACGACGATGGGCGCCACCCACTGCCAGCGGTCGCGGAGGGCACGCGGTGCACGGTCCTGACTCTCGGGATACACGTTCACGTTGCGCCGCGTGTCCCGCGAGATGTCCATGCGGTTGATGACGCCGCCGTAGCACCCGCCCCAGACGACGTCCGGGTGATCGGGGTCCAGCGCCACCGGCCCCACCTCGCATCCGGCGGCGTAGCGCCACTCCTCCTGGGGGCGGAGGGCGTCGTTGGTCCGATGCACGGGCACGCTGATGGTGGTGTTGTCCTGCTGCGATCCGTAGATGCGGTACGGATCGCCGTTGTCCACCTCCACGTCGTACATCTCCGCGGTGGGCTGGTTGTAGACGGTGGACGTGGTCCTGCCGCCGTTCAGCGAGACCTCGGCGCCGCCGTCGTCCCCCACCACGAAGAGATCCGGGTCGCGCGGGTTGATCCACAGCGCGTGGACGTCGCCGTGGTGGACGGGGATCTGCCGGAAGGTCCTGCCGCCGTCCACGGATCGGTAGAACCGGGTGTTCATGACGTACACCGTGTTCGCGTCCACCGGGTCGGCCACCACGTGGTGGAAGTAGAAGGGCCGGCCCGCGATGCTGTCGTCGCCGTTGAGGAAGGTCCACGTGGCGCCGCCGTCGTCGGAGCGGTAGAGGCCGTTGCCGGGCTTCGCCTCCACCATGGCCCACACGCGCTGGGGGTTCCCGCCGGAGACCGTCACGGTGACCTTGCCCACGATCCCCTGGGGAAGCCCGCCGCCCAGCTTGACCCAGTGGTCTCCGCCGTCGGTGGTCTTGTACACCCCGCCTTCCGGACCTCCGGAGATGAGCGTCCATGGCTTGCGCTCGGCGCGCCACATGCCGGCGTAGATCACACGGGGATTCGAGGGATCCATGGCCAGCGATACCGCCCCCGTGCTGTCGTTCAGGAAGAGGGCCTTCTCCCAGGTCCGGCCGCCGTCCCGGGAGCGATAGACGCCCCGCTCCGGGTTGTCGCCGAAGGGGTCGCCCAGGGCCGCCACGTACACGAGATCCGGATCCCGGGGATCGACGACGATGGAGCCGATCTCCCCGGACTTCGGAAGCCCCACGTGCACCCACGTGTCGCCGCCGTCCGTGCTCCGCCACACCCCCTTGCCCACCGAGATGTTGCCGCGGATGCACGCCGACCCGGTGCCCACGTAGATGACGTTGGGATCCGACGGCGCGACGGCCACCGCGCCCACAGCCCCCGCCGTGAGGAAGGTGTCGGTGAGGGGACGCCAATGCTGGCCGGCGTCGTCGGTCTTCCACACGCCCCCGCCGGTGCTGCCGAAGAAGAACGTGTTGGGCTCGTCCGGGATGCCGGCAACCGCGGTGACCCGGCCACCGCGGAAAGGCCCGACCATGCGGTACCGCATGCCGGCGTACAAGGCGGGGTCGACGGCCGGAGCCTCCTGAGCCGCCGCTGGAGCTGTCGACGGCGGCGTGCCGAGGCCGAGAGCGAGGAGGGAAAGGAGCGATGAGTACACGAGGCGGCGCATGGTGTCGATCCGGGAACGAGGCGTCGTTCACCCGCGGCGTACGCGAGTCGGTCGGCCGCACCGGGGCATCGGCGGAGGTCGCGTCCGAAGGCCCCCGGGGCCGCCCGCTGCGGGTGACGCCGATGAGGGTGGGCCTCCCGCTCCCGGGAAGCAAGCGCCGAAAGCGGCGATCCCAAGGGCAACCTCTGCTATGCAGAGTGCGGCAGACCCGGCTCGCAGGAACGCTCCCCCAGGCCATGGCCGGCGGACGGCCGACGCAATGGACCAGGAGATGCGGAAGGCCGTCGGCGCCGGCTCAGTCCCGGGTGGCCACCTGCGGTGCCGCTTCCGACGCAGGGAGCCGCATCCCCAGGATGATGGACAGCCCGATGCCCGCCACGGCCATGACGGGGACCACCGTGAAGCCGAAGCGGTGGAGGAGCGGTCCGCTGGCGAACGTGCCGATGACGGTGGCGGACGCCAGGGCCGCGTTGAACAGGCCCATGGCGGCGCCCTCGCTGAACGGCGCGAGGCGCGCGGCGAGACCGGTGCCGGCAACGCTCAGCAGCGGCCATGACAGCACGATGAGCACGAAGCCCACGGTCGCGAGCAGGAACGCCTCCGTCGTCGGAACGACGAGGGGGAGCAGCAGGAGGACGAAGCCCAACAGCCGTCCCCACAGGCCGAGCTGGTAGATGCGCCCCGACCCGTATCGGCCGGCCCACTTGCTCGCCAGCACGAACAGGGCGATGCCCACGCCCGCCGCCACCGCGTAGACCAGCGAGCTCACGGTCGCGTTCATGCCGTAGCCGTTGGCCAGCATCACGGGGAAGTAGGCGAAGAACGCCGACACGCCCAGCGCCAGCATGAACCACGACAGGATGAAGCGGCCGAACGGCGTTCTCACCGCCTCCGGGAGCTTCCGGAGACCACGTACGTTCAGGGCGTGGAAGTGGAGTCCCACACCGCTGAGGAAGTGGAGCCTCGGGAAGGCCGCCAGCGCGCGGACGTCCAGGTGCTCATGGATGCGAAGGCGTCTCGGTCCGGGGTCGCGCGCCTCCGCCGCGCCGGGGAGCCCGATCCGTCCCACCGCCAGGGCCGGAACCACCAGGGCGGCGGCCACCCAGAGACCTGTCGAGAAGAGCCCGGCGGTGAACAGACCGGAAAGGAGGAGGCCCACCACCTGCCCGGTCCCGTTGAAGGACTGGAGGTACCCGATGCTCGGCTCCCAATCCGAGGACGGTGCGAAGTCCACGATGAAGAGCGACGCCACCGTCGCCACACCCGCCGAGCCCAGCCCCATGGCGAACGCCACCGGCATCCAGACCTCGACCCCCCGCAGGAACGGCATGAGGGCCGTCGCCGCACCGACGATGATGAACCCGGTGAAGAAGAGGGTCCGGTAGATCTTGCGGCGCTCCGCCAGCAATCCCCAGAGAGGCGAGCTGAGGAGACCCAGATTGTACGCCCCCATGACGTAGGCCACCGTGGACAGGCGCCCCGAGACCGACGCCATCATGAGGGGGAGCAGGACGGGGATCATCCCCGCCGTGACGATTCCCAGGAGGAGGTAGGCGACGTACCATGCACGCACGTACCGCCCCGGCTCTGCCAGGGCTCTACGGAGCGTCTGGAGAGGGGCCGAGGTGCCGGGGGGGGCGGGCACGCTGGGCCGGTTCAGGCAGGGAGAGAGGGAAAGCAACGCACATGACAACATACGCCCTTGGATCCACTGGGGTCCGCGTGAGCCCCATCGGGCTCGGTTGCTGGCAGTTCTCGGGAGGGGGAGGTCTCGCCGGACGCTACTGGCCACCGATGCCCGACGAGACGGTGAAGGACGTGGTGCAGGCGTCCCTGGAGGGCGGCATCGACTGGTTCGACACCGCGGAAGCGTACGGCAAGGGCCTCAGCGAGAAGAGGGTGGCGGGCGCGCTCCAGGACCTCGGCCAGGAGCCCGGCTCCGTCGTCATCGCCACCAAATGGTTTCCGGTCATGCGCACCGCCGGCTCCATCCGGCGGACCCTCGACCAGCGGCTCGCCCACCTCGCCCCCTTCGCCATCGATCTCCACCAGATCCACCTCGGCATCGGGGGCTTCTCCACCAAGCGCGCCCAGGTGGAGCTCATGGCGGAGCTCGCGGACGAGGGGAGGATCCGGGCGGTGGGCGTCAGCAACTTCTCCGCTCGGGCCACGCGCCTCGCCGGCCGCGTCCTCGAGCGGCACGGCCTCCCGCTGGCATCCAACCAGGTCCGCTACAGCCTGCTGGACCGGCGCATCGAGTCCAACGGCGTGCTGGACACGGCGCGGGAGATGGGTGTGACGATCATCGCCTATTCCCCACTGGCCCAGGGGCTGCTGTCGGGCCGATTTCACGACGACCCGAGCCAGCTGAAGCGTCTCGGTCGCCCCCGGAGCCTGCAGCGGGCGTTCCGACCGCGGGGCCTGCGAAAGAGCGCTCCGGTGGTGTCCGCCCTCCAGGCCGTTGCGGAGACCCGCGGTGTGACGACGGCCCAGGTCGCGCTCCGGTGGCTGGTGGACATGCACCCCGGCGTGGTGGTCGCCATCCCCGGAGCGAGCAAGGTCGCCCAGGCCCGGGAGAACGCGGGCGCGCTGGGCTTCGAGCTGAGCGAGGCGGAGATCGAAACGCTGGACAGGGCGTCGCAGGCGTTCCGCTGAGGGGCGACGGCGGCACGGGGCCGGTTCCGGCGCGCTGCGGTGGCGGCGCTCCGGCCGCCCCTGTCTTGCCGAGCCCCGGTGCGATCCCTACCGTCCCCGGGCCCACGGAGCGGGTGCCTCCGGCTCCGCACGGTCCCGCCAACGGCAGCGTGCCATGACCACTCCCGACGTTCCCCGCCCTGCGACGCGCTACGCCACGACGGCGCTCCGCACCCTCGCGCCCACCCTTCTGGCGGCCGTTCTCGCCGCTGGCCCGGCCACCGCCCAGCAACCCGTGGACATGGCCAAGCTCCAGGACGAGGCCGTGTCCCGCATCGAGGAGTACATCCGGATCAACACCACGAACCCACCGGGCAACGAGGACCAGACGATGAAGTTCTTCGCCCGGATCTTCACCGCCGAGGGCATTCCCTTCGACACGGCGTCCTCGGCGCCGGGGCGTGGCAACGTCTGGGCCCGCCTGAAGGGTGGGTCGAAGCCGGCCCTGGTCCTTCTCAGCCACATGGACGTGGTGCCCGCCGACCGCAGGTACTGGAGCGTCGACCCCTTCGCGGCGACGGTGAAGGACGGCTACCTGTGGGGCCGCGGCACGCTGGACACGAAGACGCTGGGGATCGTCGAGCTGGAGGCGTTCCTGGCGCTGCACCGGGCCAAGGTGCCCCTCGACCGGGACATCATCTTCATGGCCACCGCCGACGAGGAAGCCGGAGCGGCGTACGGTGCGGGCTGGGTGGTGGCGCACCATCCCGAGGCCTTCCGGGGCGCGGGATTCGTGATCAACGAGGGCGGCGGCGGCAACGTGAACCAGGGACGCCAGCGGTTCGGCATCGAGGTCACGCAGAAGGTGCCCTACTGGTTCACGCTCACGTCCACGGGGACGCCGCGGCACGGCTCCGAGCCGCCCGTGGCGTCGGCGGTGAACCGCCTCGTCCGCGCGCTGTACAGGCTCCAGACCTACGAGTTCGCGCCGCGCATCATCCCCGCGGTGGACACCTACTTCAAGGGGCTGGCGCCGGCGGCGCCTCCGGAGTGGAAGGACGCCTTCGCCGACATGGCGACGACCATCAAGGACCGGGACAAGCTGCTCCGCCTCCAGACCCAGTTCCCCGAGCTCGCCGCCCTCACGCGCAACACCTGCTCCATCACCGTCCTGAAGGGCAGCGCCAAGATCAACGTCATCCCGCCGGAGGCCGAAGCCCAGCTCGACTGCCGGCTCCTCCCCGACCAGGACGTCGCCGAATTCAAGCGGGAGCTCAACGACGCGCTCAACGATCCGGGCATCGCCATCGAGCAGATCCTGGGCTTCACCCCGGCCGTGTCACCCACGGACAACCTGTTGTACAAGACCATCGTCCAGGTGACTAAGGCGCACTATCCCCAGGCGACCATCGTTCCGGCGGTGTCCACGGGCTTCACGGACAGCCATTTCTTCCGTGATCGGGGGATCGCGTCGTACGGATACGCTCCGTTCCTGGTCCCGGAGGCGGACGAGTCGGGCGTGCACGGCAACAACGAGCGGATCTCCATCGAGAACGTCCGTACGGGAACGCAGATGATGTACGAGATCGTGAAGTCGATGGTCGCCAACTGACGCGAGGTCGACATGAGACGGCGCACCTTCATACAGACCGGAGCCTTGGGCCTCGGCGCCATGGCCCTGAACCCCATCGGCAGCCTGGGTAAGGCGGGCGGCAAGCCCCACCGGAACCTCTGGGCCACCAGCGTCTTCCCGCCCCCGGGCGACGACGCGCGAATGGCGTGGTGGCGGGAGGCGAGGTTCGGGCTCTTCCTCCACTGGGGCCTGTACTCGATCCTCGCCGGCGAGTGGATGGGCAAGACCAACTACGCCGAGTGGATCCGCAACAACGCGCATATCCCGCTGGACGTCTACGACACGCTGGTCGCGCGCTTCAACCCGGTGAAGTTCGACGCGGACGCATGGGTGGGTATGGCGAAGGACGCGGGCATGAAGTACGTGACCCTCACCAGCAAGCACCACGACGGCTTCTGCCTCTTCGACAACAAGCTCACCGACTTCTGCATCCGCTCGACTCCCTACAAGCGCGACATCTGCACGGCGATGTCGGCGGCGTGCGAGCGGGCGGGCCTCCACCAGTGCTGGTACCACTCCATCATGGATTGGCACCATCCCGACTACCTGCCCCGGCGCGATTGGGAGGCCGCCACGCGTCCGGTGGACGGCGCGAAGTACTCCAGGTACGTGGCCTATCTCCACGGCTCCGTCGAGCAGCTCCTGCGCAACTACGGCGACATCGGTGTCATGTGGTTCGACGGGAACTGGGAGACGACGTGGACCCACGAGATGGGACGCGCGCTGTACGATCTCTGCAGGCAGCTCCAGCCCAACGTCATCGTGAACAACCGCGTGGAGGGGTGGTCGCAGGCGCCCATCACCGATCCGCTGGGCGACTTCCGCACGCCCGAGCAGCAGGTTCCGGCCACGGGTTGGCCCGGAGTGGATTGGGAGTCGTGCATCACCATGAACCGGAACTGGGGATACAACGCCCACGACCACGACTTCAAGTCGGTGGGGCAGCTCATCGGGCTTCTCGTGGAGACGGCCTCGAAAGGCGGGAACCTGCTCCTCAACGTCGGTCCGAAGGCGGATGGGACCTTCCCCCGGGAGAGCGTGGACCGTCTGGCGGGCATCGGTCGCTGGACGAAGGTGAACGGGGAGGCCATCTACGGGACGACGGCGTCGCTCTTCGCCAAGGCGCCCTTCCGGTCGACCACCAAGGGGAACCGGATCTACCTGTTCCTCACCGACTGGCCCACCGCCTCGCTGGCACTGCCGGGGCTGAAGACGCCGGTGCGGGAGGTGACCGTGCTTGCGGATCCCGGCCGCCGTCCCGCCGTGGCCACCGACGGCGCCGGGCGCCAGAGCCTCGGCTCCCTGGGCGCGGCACCCGACCCCGTCTGCTCGGTCATCGCGCTGGACTTCGACCGTCAGCCGGAGGTGGGGGCGGCATAGCGTCGCTCCCGACGAAGGAGCTCCACGGAGCTTACGGGCCGGCCCTCGACGTGCCAATTTGCACCTTCGCCGGCGGGCGACGGCCCGCCGGTATCGGTCGTCAGAGGAGGAGGTGTCCCATTCGCTGCTCGAATCTCGTGCTCGCCGCCATCGTCCTGGCGGTCGCTCCCGTGTCGGCGCAGACCGCCACGACCGGCGCCAGCACCGTGTACCGGACCCCACTCCCCGGCGAAGGTCGCCATCTGAGCAACATCCGCCAGCTCACCTTCGGGGGGAGCAACGCCGAAGCGTACTTCTCCGCCGACGGCAAGCGGCTGATCTTCCAGCGCAAGGCGAGCCCGGATCCGAAGGTCGGCTGCGACCAGCAGTACATCATGAACGTCGACGGCTCCGACATGCACCGGGTCTCCAGCGGCGAGGGACGGACCACCTGCGGCTACTTCATCGACGGCGACCGGCGCATCGTCTACAGCTCCACCTTCGCGTACAGCCCCGCCTGCCCGCCCCTGCCACCCGACTCCCTGGGCTACATCTGGCCGCTCTCGCACCTCGAGATCTACTCCGCCAGACCCGACGGCTCGGATCTGCAGCCGCTGACCCACAACGGTGCGTACAACGCCGAAGCGACGGCCTCCCCGGACGGGAAGCGCCTGATCTTCACGTCCACCATGGACGGTGACATCGACCTCTACACCATGAACATCGACGGCACCGACATCAGGCGGGTCACGCACCGGCTGGGATACGACGGCGGCGCGTACTTCTCCCCCGACGGCAAGAAGATCGTCTGGCGCGCCGCCTACCCGATCACCCGGGCCGATACGGTGCAGTACCGGCAGCTGTTGGCGAAGGACCTGGTGAGGCCGTTCGCCCTCGAGATCTGGATCGCCAACGCCGACGGGAGCGATCCCCACCAGGTGACGCACCTGGGCGGAGCGAACTGGGCGCCCTTCTTCTTCCCCGATGGGAAGCGGATCATCTTCGCGTCGAACTACGAGGACCCCACCGGCGGCAACTTCGATCTCTACGCCGTCAACACCGACGGGACCGGGCTGGAGAAGATCACCACGTACGACGACTTCGACGGGTTCCCCATGTTCTCGCCGGACGGGCGGAAGCTCGTGTTCGTATCGGCGCGGAACAGCAAGGGACCCGGCGAGATCAACATCTTCATCGCCGACTGGAAGAACTGAGGCCAGCGTTCGCCCGCTCCGATGCGATGCTTGCGTCGCGGGTGACCGCGCCGGCGGGCGCGGGGCTCGACGCCGGCACCGGTGGGCGAGTCGCGCCCGTTCCTTGTGCCGCACCGCGAAAGCTGATCTAATGCCCGCCATGAGCCAGCCGACGCGTCGGTGCGCCGTCCTCGGGGCTGCCGAGGTGCCCGCGGGAAGGCCGTAAGCCGACATGCCCACCACCATCACCCGGGTGGAGGCCCTGGACGTGCGCTTCCCCACGTCCGAGGGCGCCCACGGGTCCGATGCCATGCACACGGACCCGGACTACTCCGCGGCGTATGTCGTCCTCCACACCGACCGACCCGACGGCCTGGAGGGCCACGGCCTCACGTTCACGCTGGGGCGGGGCAACGAGCTGTGCGTCGCGGCCGTGGAGGCCCTGGCGCCCCTGGTGGCGGGCCTCACCCTCGAGGAGGTCCGCGCGGACATGGCGGCGTTCTGGAGGCGGCTCACCAGCGACTCGCAGCTCCGCTGGGTGGGCCCGGAGAAGGGCGTCATCCACCTGGCCACCGGCGCGGTGGTGAACGCCGTCTGGGACCTGTGGGCCAAAACGGAGGGAAAGCCCCTCTGGAAGCTGCTGGCGGACATGACGCCCGAGGACATCGTGGCGTGCATCGACTTCCGCTACATCGAGGACGCCCTCACGCCCGCCGACGCCGTGGCGCTCTTGCGGAAGCGCGTCGCCGGCAGGGCAGAGCGCGAGACCGAGATGCTCCGCGACGGCTACCCCGCCTACACGACGTCGGCCGGGTGGCTGGGCTACCCGGACGAGGAGATCCGGCGCCTGTGCCGCGAGGGCGTTGCGGCCGGGTGGACCCACTTCAAGGTGAAGGTGGGCGCCGAGCTGGACGACGACATCCGCCGCTGTGCCCTGGTTCGCGAGGAGATCGGGCGCGACCGGCGCCTCATGATCGACGCCAACCAGCGCTGGGGCGTGGACGAGGCCGTCGCGTGGACCCGGGAGCTGGCCCGCTTCGATCCCTGGTGGATCGAGGAGCCCACCAGCCCCGACGACGTGCTGGGCCACGCGGCCATCGCGAGGGCGGTGGCGCCCATCGGCGTGGCCACCGGGGAGCAGTGCCAGAACCGGGTGATCTTCAAGCAGCTCATGCAGGCGGGTGCTCTGAGCTTCTGCCAGGTGGACGCGTGCCGGCTCGGGGGTGTCAACGAGGTCCTGGCGGTCTTGCTGATGGCGGCTCGTTTGGGCATACCTGTCTGTCCCCACGCCGGTGGCGTGGGGCTCTGCGAGTACGTGCAGCACCTGGCGATCTTCGACTACGTCGCCGTGAGCGCGTCTCTGGAGAACCGCATCGTGGAGTACGTCGACCACCTCCACGAGCACTTCGTCCACCCGGTGGTGATCCGTGACGGCCGCTACCAGGCCCCCACGGCCCCGGGCTACAGCATCACGATGAAGCCGGAGTCGCTCCGCACGTTCGCCTTCCCCGACGGTGCGGCGTGGAGCCACCGGCAGGAGAGACATACATGAGCACGGGAGTATTCCACCTCACCGGAAAGGTGGCGGTGGTCACCGGCGGGGGGAGCGGCATCGGCCGCTCCATCGCCGAGGTCTTCGCCGCCCACGGCGCCGCGGTGCACATCCTCGACGTGGACGTCGAGGCCGCGGAGGCCGTCGCCGCGGGCGTCACCGGCGCCGCCACGGTCCACCGATGCGACGTATCGGACCAGACCGACGTGAATCGCGTCTTCGAGGAGATCCTCGGCGGCGGCCCCGTCGACATCCTGGTGAACAACGCCGGCGTGGCCCACATCGGCACCGCCGAGACCACCACCGAGGAGGACTTCGACCGCCTCTTCCGCGTGAACGTGAAGGGAGTCTACAACTGCACCCACGCGGTCCTCGGCACCATGAAGGAGAGGAAGAGCGGCGTCATCGTGAACATGGCGTCCATCGCGGCCACGTCGGGGATCGCCGACCGCTTCGCGTACTCCATGACCAAGGGCGCGGTCCTGGCCATGACGTACTCGGTGGCCAAGGATTACGCGACTCACGGCGTGCGCTGCGTGTCCATCTCCCCGGCGCGGATCCATACACCCTTCGTGGACGGCTACCTGAAGAAGACGTACCCGGGCCGCGAGGAGGAGATGTTCGCCAAGCTCTCCGCGACCCAGCCCATCGGGCGCATGGGCGAGCCCCGGGAGGTGGCGGAGCTGGCGCTTTATCTGTGCTCCGACGCCGCCTCCTTCGCCACCGGTACCGACTACCCGTTGGACGGCGGATTCCTCCGCCTCAACGGTTGAGGAGGATCATATGAGACTGATTCGATTCGGCGACGCGGGGCACGAGCGGCCCGGCGTGCTTACCGCCGACGGCCGGCGCCTGGACGTCGGCACCTTCGGAGAGGACTGGAACGAGAGCTTCTTCGGGTCCGACGGCCCGGCGCGTCTGGAGGCATGGCTGCGCGCCCAGGGAGACACCTGCCCGGTGGTGGACGACGACGTACGCCTGGGTCCGTGCGTCGCCCGTCCCTCCAAGATCGTGTGCATCGGCATGAACTACACCGACCACGCCCGGGAGACCGGAGCCACGCCGCCCACGGAGCCTGTGCTCTTCTTCAAGTCCACCACATCCCTGTGCGGGCCCTTCGACGACATCGTCGTCCCGGTCGGCTCGGTGAAGACCGACTGGGAGGTGGAGCTGGCGGTGGTCATCGGCGCGCGCGCGTCGCGGGTGAGCGAGGAAGACGCGCTGGAGCATGTCGCGGGCTACGCGCTGCACAACGACCTGAGCGAGCGCCAGTGGCAGCTCGAGCGCGGCGGCCAGTGGGTGAAGGGAAAGAGCTTCGACACCTTCGCACCGCTGGGCCCGTACCTGGCCACCCGGGACGAGATCCCGGATCCCCAGGCGCTCCGGCTCTGGCTCACCGTGAACGGCGAGCGCATGCAGGACGGCACCACCGGGGACATGATCTTCGGGGTGGCGACGCTGGTCTCGTACGTCAGCCAGTGCATGACGCTGCTCCCCGGTGACGTGATCTCCACCGGCACGCCGGCGGGGGTGGGGCTGGGCATGAAGCCGCCCCGGTACCTGAAGGGCGGAGACGTGGTGGAGCTGGGAGTGGAAGGGCTGGGCAGCGCCCGACAGCGCGTGGTCGCGGCGAAGTGAATGGGTCGCTCCCTCGGCCGGTGCCGACCGGGGCGACGATGATACGCGCCCGCCCCCCGGACCCGGTGGGAGCGGCGTCTTCGTGACGCGCCTCGACGCGCACCAGCATTTCTGGCGCTACGATCCGGTGCGCGACGCTTGGATCACGGCCGACATGGCGGTGATCCGGCGGGACTTCCTGCCCGCCGACCTCGCGCCGGAGCTTCGCGCCAACGGGGTGAACGGGTGCGTCGCGGTGCAGGCGGATCAGTCCGAGGAGGAGACGCGCTTCCTCCTGGGGCTCGCCCACGCCGCCGACTTCGTCCGCGGCGTGGTGGGGTGGGTGGACCTGAGGTCGCCGGAGTTGGACGCGTCGCTGGAGCGCTTCTCCGCCGATCGGCGATTCCGAGGGGTCCGCCACATCGCCCAGGCGGAGGCCGACAACTTCCTGGCCCGCGCCGACGTCGCCCGGGGAGTCGCGCACCTCGCCGACTTCGGCCTCACCTTCGACGTCCTCGTCTACGAGCGCCAGCTCCCCGCGGCCATCACCCTGGCGGAGCGCCTGCCGGATCAGCCCATGGTGCTGGACCATCTCGGGAAGCCGCGCATCGCCGCAGGCGTCCTCGAGCCGTGGGCGACGCATCTGAGGGAGCTTGCGCGGCACCCCAACGTGTGCTGCAAGGTCTCGGGGATGGTCACCGAGGCCGACTGGGTGCACTGGCGCCCCGACGACCTGCGACCGTATCTCGACGTGGCGTTCGAGGCCTTTGGCCCCGACCGTCTCATGTTCGGCTCCGATTGGCCGGTATGCCTCGTGGCCGGTGGATACGCCCGGGTTCTGGAGGTCGTGGAAGCGTACGCCGGGGCGTTTTCACCCGACGAGCGGAGCGCGCTCTTCGGGGGCAACGCCGCGCGCTTCTATGGGCTGGACGCGGGATAGGGGACGACATGGATCTCGATCTGAAGGACAGGACGGTGCTGGTCACCGGTGGCGCCAAGGGGATCGGCGAGGCCGTCACCCGGGCGCTGGCGGCGGAGGGCGCGCTGCCCGTCGTCGTGGACCGCGACCGCGAAGCCGGCGAGGCGCTCCGCACAGAGCTCGACGCCTCCGGTGCGCGCTCCGCCCTGGTGGTGGCCGACCTCATGGAGCCGGGAGCTTGTCGCCGGGCCGTGGAAGAGGCACTCGGCGTGACGGGGCGCCTCGACGCCGTGGTGAACAACGCGGGGGTCAACGACCGCGTGTCCCTGGAGGAGGGCACCGTCGAGGACTTCGTCAGGTCCCTGCGGCGGAACCTGATCCACTACTTCGAGATCGCGCAGTACGCGCTGCCGGCCCTCAAGGAAACGCGCGGCGCCATCGTGAACGTCTCGTCCAAGGTGGCGATGACGGGCCAGGGAGGAACCTCCGGGTACGCCGCGTCCAAGGGAGGCATCCTGGCCCTCACCCGGGAGTGGGCGGTGGACCTCGCGCCCGCGGGCGTCCGCGTGAACGCCGTCGTGCCCGCCGAGGTCATGACACCGCTGTACCGACAGTGGCTCGGCACGTTTCCGGATCCCGACGAGAAGCTCGCCGACATCGTCCGCCGTGTTCCGCTGGGACGGCGCATGACGACTCCGGAGGAGATCGCGGCCGTGGTGCTGTTCCTGCTCTCCCCACGCTCGGGACACACGACGGGGCAGTACCTGTTCGCGGACGGAGGCTACGTGCACCTGGACCGGGCCATCACCTGAGAGGCGGAACCGTATGAGCCATCGGGCTCCGTTCACCGAGCGTCGCTACGTCGTTCCGCTGGTGCTGGTCACCAGCCTCTTCCTGCTGTGGGCCCTGGGCGTCAACCTCAACGACATCCTCATCCCCCACCTGAAGAGGGCCTTCGGCCTCACCGACTTCCAGTCGTCCCTCATCCAGACCGCCTTCTTCGGCGGTTACTTCCTGTCCGCGCTTCCCGCCGGATGGTGGATGCGCCGGGTGGGCTACCGGTGGGGGATCATCACCGGCCTGCTGGTGTGCGCCACCGGCGCGTTCCTGTTCATCCCGGCGTCGTACGTGCGCCTCTACCCCTTCTTTCTCCTCGCCCTATTCGTCATGGCGTGCGGGCAGGGCTTCCTCGAGGTGGGCGCCAACCCCTACGTCACCACCCTGGGGCCGGCCGAGACCGCGTCGTGGCGGCTGAACACCGCCCAGTCCGCCAACTCGGTGGGCGCCGTGATCACGCCCATCATCGGCGCGACGTTCATCCTCTCGGGCGTGGACGCCAACGTGAACCCCGCCACGTTGAGCGCGGCGCGTCTGCAGGTGTTCCGGGCCACGGAAGCGGGCATGGTGAGGGGCCCCTACCTGGTCATTGCGGGCATCTTCCTCTTCGTGGCGTTCCTGTTCTGGCGGGTGCACCTGCCGGAGGTGGCGGAGGGGGAAGCCGACCAAGGTGGAGAGGGTCGGGGATCGTCGGCATCCGGTGGAGGCACGGGCGTCGACGCCGCATCGGCCGGCTCTGCCCGGGAGACGGGCCGATCCCGCCGCGGCATCCTCTCCCACGGCCATCTCGTCCGCGGGGTGGTGGCACAGTTCTTCTACGTCGGCGCCCAGGTGGGGGCCGCCAGCTTCGTCATCCGCTTCGTCGAGCACACGGTGCCCGGCACACCCGACGCCCTGGCCGCCCGCTTCCTCATGTACCACCTCATCGGCTTCATGATCGGACGCCTCTCGTCCGCCGGCGTGCTCAAGTACGTGAGCGCCCCGGTCTTGCTGGCCGTCTACGCGGTGGGGGGCATCCTGGCCGGCGCCGCGGCGGTGGGGGGCTCGGGGATGGCCGCCGTGTGGATGGTGATCCTGCTTGGCTTCTTCAACTCCATCATGTACCCGACCATCTTCGCCCTCAGCCTCGAGGGCCTCCACGGGGCCGAGAGGAAGTCCGGCGCGTCCCTGCTCGTGATGTCCATTGTCGGGGGAGCGATCCTGCCCGCGATCATGGGCCTCATCTCCGACCGGTCCACCATCCAGACCGCGTTCCTGGTCCCCATCGTCTGCTACGCATACGTGCTCTACTTCGCGGTCCGCGGACACCGGCCGTCCATCGCACCGTCGGCACCGGTGCCGGCGACCGCCTGACCCGGAAGCGAGGACCCCATGACCCGACGCTATTGTCTCGCCCTCGACCTGAAGGACGACCCCGAGCTCATCGCCGCCTACGAGCGACACCACCAGCGGATCTGGCCGGAGATCACCGCGAGCATCCGTGCGTCGGGGATCGTGGACATGGAGATCTACCGGACGGGGAACCGCCTCTTCATGGTCATGGAGGTGGACGAGGGCTTCTCCTTCGAGGCGAAGGGCGCCGCCGACCTCGCCGACCCGAAGGTGCAGGAGTGGGAGACGCTGATGTCCACCTTCCAGCAGGCGCTTCCCTGGACGGGGCCTGGGGAGAAGTGGGTGCGCATGAAGCGCATCTTCAAGCTGGAGACGACGTAGGAGGCGGAGAGCCGCGTGTGTCGCATTCGGATCGGCCACGCCAGATTGCGACGAGTGCCGATGCGCGCCGTCCATGGCACGGCGCCCAAGTCGAGGAGGAACCCCATGAGGTCGAGGACAAGGGCGGCTCTCATCGGAATCGCGGTCTTTCCCTGTGCGCTGGCGGCGCAGGCCCCCGCGCAGCCCACGACGCCGGACGGATGCCGCAACGCCGCGTCCCAGTGGTTCACGCAGCAATACCGCGCCGCGCAGGCGGCGGCGAGCGAGCCGGGAGGGAAGGCGCCCGACCTGCAGGCGCTGCTCACCGAGCGGACACGCCGTGAGAGGACGTGCGCGGCGCAGTTCCATCTTGCGGACATGTCGGGTCCCGAGCTGCTGGACCTCGCCGCGCTGGCCATGGAGGTCGGCAACGAGGACGAGGCCGTCGCCGCGGTCCACAAGCGGCTCCAGGAGCCCGGCCTCACGGACCGCGAGCGCGCGGACGCCCTGAACGTGATGATCGGCGCCTACACCCGGCCCGACACCGCCAAGCTCGACGAGGCGGAGCGGTACATGCGCCGGCTCGAGGCCCTTCCCGATTCGCTGGCGGACCGGAAGCTGGCCGGTCATGCCACGCTGGACGGGGAGTACCGCTATCTCGACTTCGACAGCCGCATCCGACGGCACTCGATGGCCATCATCGCCCTGGGCAGGAACATGAAGCTCGCGGGTGCTCCGAACGGTCCGGTGAAGATGAACCCGGCGACGTTCCCGGTGGTCACGGCGTACACCGACATGGCGGAGGTCTACGGCGATTTCGGCGAGACCGACTCCGCCCTGGCCATCCTCGATCAGGCGTCGCGCGACCATCCGGAGTTCTCGTCGTACGTCGTCGACAATCTGCTGAAGCCGGAGCGTGCGCGCTTCGCGTTGATCGGCACGCACGCCGTCCCCATCTCCGCCGACCACTGGATCAACGCCCCGGCCGGCACCCGCACCATCGACCCGACGGGGCACGTGACGGTGCTGGAGTTCACCGCCCACTGGTGCCTACCCTGCCGCAACAGCTACCCGGGTCTGGTCGCCATGGCGAAGCGCTTCGAGCCCCAGGGGGTGTGGTTCCTGTTCGCCACCCAGTTCTACGGCTACGTCGGCAAGAAGCGGAACCTGGACCAGGCCGGGGAGATGGCCGCCGACCGCCAGTACTACGTCACGGAGCACGGCATCCACTTTCCCATCGCGGTGGCGTACAGGCCAGTCCAGAGCCAGGGTGCGCCCTACGCGCGGAACCCGAACGACGAGCACTATCATGTCGGCGGGATTCCTCAGGTGGTGGTCATCGACCGCAACGGCGTCATCCGGCGCATCGTGACGGGCTGGGACTTCGGCAACGTGCAGCGGCTCCCCGTGCTGCTCGCCTCGCTGGTGGGAGATCACCGAGGGGGCTCCTCCCCCTCGTCCCGCCGGTAACCCTCCGGCGCTCCGGACGTACGCACAACCGAGGATCCGGCAAGAGACCCGCCGTCGCGCCTCTCTCGCGGTGGTCGGTGCCGGACGAGCTTTCGCCATGGCACATCGGAGACATCCCACGGTCCGGATGGCATCGTGGGTCGTGGTCACGTTGGCCGCGTGCGGGGGTCACCCCGCTCCGCCCCCCTCCCCCCAGCCTTCCAGAACCCTCGTGCGCCGCGACTACGACCAGGTCTGCCGGGTGGACAGGAGGAAGAAGCCAGTCCTC